>Ga0070724_10001438_pt1 | contig 14132 bp, 10 predicted proteins | sample tdDd001_FD_67278 | JGI IMG/M metagenome (GOLD analysis project Ga0070724, IMG submission 67278) | Marine sediment microbial communities from the Atlantic coast under amendment with organic carbon and nitrate - tdDd00.1 | ecosystem: Environmental > Aquatic > Marine > Coastal > Sediment | place... | reverse complement strand
TTTTTGACTGTAGAACTATGGATATCCCTACTTGTGATGTTTTTTAAAAGACTATTCCTTACTTTTTTATTTTTTACCACTTCATCGGTATTGGCATTTACTCCTACTGCAGCTCAAATAGAGCAATTCAAAAAATTACCAAAAGCGCAACAGGAAGCGTTAGCAAGACAATATGGAGTCGATTTATCTAGTATTGGAAATCAAGGGGCTTTAGGTAATGACATTGCTGAAGAGCCTGTTGCTACAGTCAAACCTCGAAAAAGTATTGAAGCGGAACCTCTTACAGATGAGCAAAAATTCAATCCTGAATTGAATAAAGTTATGCCTTTTGGTTATGACTTATTTGCAGGCGAACCAACTTCATTTATGCCAAGTGAGAATGCCGCTGTACCAGATACTTATCTTGTAGGCCGGGGAGACACTCTTGATGTTAACTTCTATGGAAAAGAAACTCAAAACTATAACGTAGTTGTTGATAGAGAAGGGCGTATAAGTATCCCTAATTTATCACCTGTACAGGTTGCTGGGCTTACTTTTGCTGAAGTAAAAGAGCTTATCAAAGCTAAAGTTGAACAAGAAATTATTGGTGTTAAAGCATTTGTTGCAATAGGTCAACTACGTAGTATTCGAGTAATGGTATTAGGTGAAGCTTATATGCCTGGTAGTTACAGTGTTTCATCACTTACAACTGTATCGCATGCACTATTTGTTAGTGGTGGAGTGTCTGATATTGCTTCATTACGTAATATTCAAGTTAAGCGTGCTGGCAAAGTTGTTGCTAATTTTGATTTATATGATTTATTGATCAATGGTGATAGTAGTAACGATATCATTCTTAAGCCAGGCGATGTTGTTTTTATTCCACCAGTTGGTGCGCAAGTAGCTGTTGAAGGGTTAGTTAAACGACCTGCTATTTTTGAGCTGAAAAAAGGCGAAACAGCAGCACAGTTATTAAAAATGGCGGGTGGTTTAAAACCGCAAGCTTATGCGAAAAAAGCAATTGTTGAACGCTTCAATAACAATAATATGAAGGAAGTGTTGTCGGTTGATTTTAGTGGAAATGAAATAGACTATACCCCTCGTGACGGTGACCGAGTTCGATTTAATCCCATAAGTTTACAATATCAAAATAGCATCAGCTTGATTGGTGCTGTTGCACGCCCTGGGCATTATCAATGGCATCAGGGTAAACGAATTGCTGATGTATTAACTTCGGTACGTGGTGATTTACTTCCTCAAGCTGATCTAGCTTATGGTTTATTGATACGAGAAGTTAATATTTCGGGTGATATTGAGGTGCATCAGTTTGATATTGCACAAGCAATAGTTAAAGTGCCAGAGCATAACTTAGCCTTAAAAGCTAATGATAAACTCATGGTATTTAGCCGCTACGAAAGTAGATTTGATGAAGACATTGCATTAAAGAACATGGCGCTGAGCGAAGAGCAACAAATTCAGCAAACAAAAGTAAAGCAGTGGCACTCATTTCAGCAATCAAAATTTGAAAAGTTTGTTGGTTTAAAATCGACAGAAGTTAAACAAGTTGATGAAACAGAAGAAAAATCAGTTGCTGAAATCTCTAAAAAGAAAGCAATAGAGAAAAAAGAAGGCCTTCAACCTGAAGATTATGCATTATTTAGTCGAAATAACTTATTAAAACCAGTTATAGCAAAGCTAAAACAACAAGCATCTGTAAAATCAGCTATTCAGCTTGTTGAAATAAATGGTCACGTAACATATCCAGGAGTTTACCCGTTAACAGTTGGAAGTGAAGTAAATGAATTAATAGCTGCTTCAGGTGGGTTACTTGAATCAGCATATTTAGAGCAAGCAGAGATAACTCGAGTGGTATCAACTGCTAATTCTGAAATTGAACATATTAAATTTAACTTAAATGATGCAATGCAAGGGAAAGTCGCTGCCAATAAAGTACTGAAAAGTAAAGATAGCATTAATATTTTCGCAATACCTAACTGGCAAGAAAATGTGAAAGTAGAACTCAAAGGAGAAGTAAAGTTTCCTGGCGTTTATACAATTAGAAGAGGTGAAACGTTAACAAATCTAATTGAGCGTGCCGGGGGGTTCTCTGAATTTGCTGAATTAAATGCCGCTGTTTTTACACGAGAAGCTATACGTAAACAAGAGCAGCAACAACTGACAAAGCTTTCTGAAGAGCTTCGTCGAGAAATTGCATCTAAAAGTTTCGAAAACTCAGCTAATAATAAAACTCCAGCATACAGTGAGATGACAAAGTTACTAGATGACATTGCGAATGTAGAAGCCGTTGGTCGATTAGTTATTGATCTGCCGTTAATAGTTAAGAATAAGCAAAGACTAATTTTACAGGATGGCGATAAGCTATATGTGCCTAGTAAACGAGACTCTATAAGTGTCATTGGTGAAGTGAATTATGCAACATCACACTTATACAAAGATGGTATTTCTGTAGACGATTATATTGACCTTAGCGGCGGCTTAAAACAAAGAGCCGCGGAAGAGCGCGTATATATAATAAAAGCAAACGGCTCGGTCAAAATACCGGGTAATGGTAGCTGGTTTGCTGTGAATAATTCAGATCTACTGAGTGCTGGTGACACTATTGTTGTACCTCTCGATTCTGGCTATATGAACGATTTAACTCTTTGGAGCACAGCTACTCAGATTGTTTATCAAATGGGTGTTGCTGTTGCTGCAATTAGTAGTATTTAGGAATCTTTAAAACTGAAGCTGAAATTATGGAACATATAGAAACAGGATTAGGTACTAAACAAGCTCCTAGTGATGAAGTTGATCTAAAAGCATTGTTTATTTATCTATGGAATAAAAAGTTCATTATTGCATTTATTACTATGCTTTTTGCTGTCACATCGGTTGTGGTTGCGCTTAATTTACCAAATATTTATCAAGCTGAGGCTTTATTAGCACCTGCTGAAGACGAGCAAAATGGTGGTCTAGCTTCGCTTGCAGGTCAATTTGGTGGCTTGGCCAATTTGGCTGGTATCAGTGTTGGTGGTTCAGGTAATAAAGAAGTAAAACTGGCATTAGAAGTTTTAAAGTCAAGGCAGTTTAGTAGCCAGTTCATCCAAAAGCATGATGTTCTTAAGGAGTTAATGGCTACAGAGAGTTGGGATCTAACTACAAATACTCTTTTATTTGATCCAACTATCTACAACCAAACAACAGGAGAGTGGGTTAGGGAAGTTACTTTACCGTTTAAGCCTAAGCCTTCAATGCAAGAGGCTCATGAGAAATACTTAGAAAAAGTGGTAATTGAAGAGGATCAAGAAACAGGGATGATAAAGCTTGCAGTTCTTCACCACTCGCCTTATGTGGCAAAGCAGTGGGTTGATTGGCTAATTGATGATATTAACTTAGTTATGAAAGCCAGAGATGTCGCTGAGGCAAACAAAAGTGCTGAGTTTTTAACTCAACAAATTTCTAAAACTGATGTATTTGATATTAAGTCAGTGCTTTATAAGTTATTAGAAGAGCAAGCAAAAACAATTATGTTTGCCAACGTCAGAGAAGAATACATTTTCAAAACTGTTGATCCTGCAGTTGTTCCAGAGAAAAAGGCAAAACCAAGACGCGGATTAATTTGTATCGTAGGTACCGCCTTAGGAATGTTTGTTTCGATTTTCTTTGTTTCACTTGGTTACTTATTTAGAAATTAATTCGATCATATTTCTTATTTTTATTATTAGTGAATTAAAGCGTATTTAGGATGAAAAAGAAAAATGTTTCAGTATAAATTCAATGAAGCTGAAGATGGCTCATTGCTTTTTGAGCAGTTAAAGAAAGGACGCTCTGTAAAAGCACCAAAGTATGCATATTGTTCAGATACTGTTTATGTATATTGTCCTGAGAGTAAGCTTAACTTATTAAAAAATTCGCTGAAAGAGTATAATGTTAACTTTATTTTTAATGACTACTCTTTAGTTAATTTAGATAAAAAAATTATTACTCACTTTGATAACTCAATGTTATCTGAGGAAAAAAGAAGTTTTTTAGTTACTGCTACTGAGTTAGGGGCTTGGGTAGAGCCTCTTGTAAGTTATTTAGATAAAAGAATGGGTTACACTGAAGTTACTTTGTTACAGAGTAGCTACTTTTTACACCAAAAAGCATTCTCTATATTAAATAATAAAAGAACTCAGGTATCTAAACGTATAATAGATCTGCTTTTAGCTACATTTTTAATTTTATTGTTTTCACCAATAGCATTAGTAGTTTACATATTAATAAGGCTTGATAGTCCTGGTCCTGCTATTTATAAACAAAAGCGAGTTGGTCAATATAATGAAGAGTTTAAAATCATAAAATTTAGATCTATGCGTATTGATGCTGAGCACGATGGGGCTAAATGGGCAAAAGAGAATGATGATAGAGTGACCAAAATTGGACATTTTATTCGTAAGACACGGATAGATGAAATACCGCAACTGATAAATGTTATCAGAGGCGAAATGTCTATGGTTGGCCCGAGACCCGAGCGAGAGGTGTTTATAGAGCAGCTTGAAGAATCAATACCTTATTATCGCTTTAGACATGCAGTCAAGCCAGGAGTGACAGGGCTTGCGCAAATTCGTTACCCGTATGGTGCTTCTTTAGATGATGCCATTTGGAAGCATAAGTACGACATTCATTATATTAAGCACCATAGCACCTTGCATGACTTAAAAATTATATTTAAGACCATAAAAGTCGTTATTTTGGGTATGGGCCGCTAATGCAACCTTTAGTCTCTATCATTATGCCTGCTTACAATGGGCAAAAGTACATTGCACAAAGTATTGAATCTGTTTTGGCACAGACCTATACAAATTTTGAGTTGTTAATAACTGACGATAGATCCACTGATCAAACTATTGAAATTATTAATCGGTATATGGATCAAGATGCCAGAATTGACTTAGCTATTTTGCCTAAGAACTCAGGTGCGGGAGTAGCTAGAAATAATAGCATAGAGCGTGCTAAAGGGCGTTATATTGCATTTTTAGATTCGGATGACCTATGGGCAGTAGATAAGCTTGAAAAGCAAATATCATTTATGATTGCTAGCAATGTGGCGTTATCTTTCACGGGTTATCAAAAATTCGATGATGACAAATTGTTAGGTGTCGTAACCCCGCCAACTTACACAACTTACAAAAAATTATTAAATGGTAACGTAATTGGTTGCTTAACAGCAGTCTATGATAGCCACCTTATTGGTAAGCAGTACATGCCAAGTATTCGTAAACGACAAGATATGGGCATGTGGTTAAATATTCTTAAGAAGGTACCGAAGGCATATTCTTTACCGCAAAACCTTGCAAAGTACCGTGTTAGTGTAGGCATGAGTAGCAATAAATTAGAGATACTAAAATGGCAATGGCGACTTTATAGGGAAGTAGAGAAATTACCTATATTTGCTTCTATCAAACACTTTTTACTCTATGCACTTAACGGCTATGTAAAATACAAAACTTAAGTTTATTCTTAAGTTTTAACAGCTAATACATGTAGTTTTTCCTCTTTCATATATGGAACATATTTTTTAAATGCCTTTAATATCAGTCATCATTCCTTTCTATTCAAAGATTCAGGGGTTATTAAAAAACTCTGTATCAAGTGCGCTTAGCCAATCAGTGCATGATATCGAAGTTATAGTTGTTGATGATTGCTCACCTGTGAGCGCTGTTGATGAACTTGCTGATATTAAAGATGAGCGTTTGAAAGTTGTGAAGCACTCAAAAAATCAACATGGTGGTATTGCTCGTAATACCGGTGTTAAAGAGGCTGAAGGTAAATTTATTGCGCTCTTAGATTATGACGACGTTTGGTACGCAAACAAGCTTCAAAAGCAATATGAATTATTTATATCTGAAGACAATGAGCACAACTCTAAAGCGGTAGTTTACTCAAAATGTAAAATTATCGATGGTAAAAGGGAATTTACTCGACCTAGGCGAAAAATTGAACATGGCGAACGTGTTGGTGATTATTTATTTTGTGCCCAAGAAATTATTCAAACAAGCGGCTTATTTCTTACTCGAGAACTTGCATTACTAACTCCATTTGACAACCTTAAGCGTCACCAAGACTATCAGTTTTGTCTAGCACTTGAAGCTGCTGGCGCTAAGTTCGTTTTATTAGATGAAATAGTCTACGATTTTATACAAATTCCTAAACAAATTGATTACAACTTTGCTCTTTCTTGGTTAGAAAGTTATAAGCAATTATTATCTGCTGATGCAGTAAAGGGTTTTAAATACTTGGTTGTAATAAGGGCAATGATATCGGCAAAAGACTATAGAAAAGCCATGATGTTTTCTTATAGAAATAAGCTGTTATTATTATTTTTTAAGGCTCTAATAAAGAGAGCTGCTAGGTTAACCCTTAAGCAGTTAAAGGTTGTTAAGTAGTATGGATTGGCACGTTAAAAAAACAGACTATTACCTGTTTTTTTTAAAAGTTACATTACTATGTATTTTGTTCATGGTAATGAATTTTGATAAGTCATTAAATGCTGATTACGGTAATTACTTAGCGAACTATGAGCACGATTGGTGGCAATTCGAACTGGGATTCGAATTTATCTCTTACCCCTTTAAACTAGTTGGAGCTGACTTTTTAACATTTTGGATTTTTTCACTAGTTTTAGAATCAGTACTGATAGCCATATTATTTAGAAATAACATGATATTTCTATTTGCGTTTCCAAATTTACTTTTTATTTCACAAGGTTTTTTAGGAACACAAATACGCTTTGCTATTGCCATCAGCATATTTTTAGTTATTTTTTCGTTCTTTTATAAAAGTAAGCGGTTTTGGCTGATCTCGGCAGTGAGTATTCTATTTCATAATGCCGCAGTAGTAGTGTACTTTTTAGCTAATTCCGTGCGTTATTTATTAAAATCTGAAAAAAATATATTTTTAAAGAAAAACTTATTCTGGCTAGGTTGCTTTGTGATATCAATAACCGGGTTAAGCTTGCTAATGGATTTTATTCTAACGACACTTGGTTATGATTATTACGTTGGTACAAAATACCAAGAGGGTAAGTCTTTAAGCTCAATTTTGTATTTGTGCATGTCTTTATTTTTGCTGCTTTTTTTATTGTGCAGAAAGATAAACAAAGATTACTCAGAGTATGTTTATTTAGGCTTTGTCCTAGTTGTTTTTAGCCTTATATTTGCTAAATCATCTATTATATCTGGTCGTTTTACGCTTGTTTATACAATCGTTGAGCCATTTGTATTGTATTATTTTTATCATCATATAGGTAAGAAAAAATACTTTTTTCCTATATTCGTTTTGTATTGCTCATTCTGCTACTTAAAATTAATAACATTCAACCCTAAGGCATTTTTGTGATGAAAATTGTTGCATTCGTTGGCGAAACCTTTTACTCGAATAATGGTAGTTATTATACCAAACAGACCTCTGCAGCTTTTATTCAAGATGCTATAGGCGCAGAGTCTGTTTATGTTTGCTCGCCAAGCCAGCCTGTAGATATGCCACCTAAAGGATTTAGTACAGTTGTTCAAGAAGAACATTTTTACTCGTTTCCTAGTTATTCATCAACTAAAGATTTTGCACTTAAAAGCATCTTCAATCGTGATTATATCAATAGTTATAAAGCTAAAGCTGATAAGGTAATTAATGAGCATAAAGGCGCTTATTTTTGGATCCGTACTCCCTCTATTGGCAGTATTATTTTTGGTATTCAAGCTTTAAAAGCGGGTGAAAAAGTAATTCACCACATGTGTGCCAATGCCTCCAGCACATGGCGCGATAACAAATACTCGTTACCAGAAAAGCTCTTTGGGTTTTTATTATCGCGCTACCTACGTTTTAAATTAGGGCAAATCTGCAAGCATAAAAATACAATTAATTTATGCACCGGTGATGTTTTAGAAGACTTTAGTGCAAAGCACTCAACTGCTAATACATATCAATTTGTTGATCTAATGGCTAAAGCGCCTAATCATTATGATGAAATTAAACCTCAAAGAAAGCCGTTAAAGGTACTCTTTTTAGGAAGAATAGTTAAAGACAAAGGGGTTTTAGACCTCATTGCTGTTGCTACTAAATTAAAAGGCTTAATTGAAATCACTATTATCGGAGATGGTCCCGATTTAAGTGAAGCCCAGCAAGAAGTAGAAAAGTACTCACTGCAAGAAAGTGTTCATTTTACTGGGTCGCTTGCGCACAAAGATTTAGGCCAATATTTCACGAATACATCTTTAGTGGTCGTGCCTTCAAATAACCATTATGAAGGCTTCCCTAGAGTCATTATGGAAGCATGGGCTTATAAAAAACCGGTAATCGTTTCACATGTAGGTGGTATAAAAGCGTTCGTTAAACACGGTGAAAACGGCTTAATTTTTAAACCGGGGAGTCAAAAGGAATTATATGAGTCTCTTTTGAGCCTAGTTGAAAATGACAACCTATATTCTCATTTAGAGTCTGGGGCACAAAGCATGGCAAAATATTCAAATCAGCAATATTGGCTAGATAAGTTATTAACAATCGTTAAAGAAAATAGTTAAGAAAAGTTGTTAATTAAGTTTAGAGTGAAGTGGATAAAAACCAATGAAAAGAGTCTTGTTAAAAGTTTTATTACCAGTATTTAAATTAATTCCACTCACAGTGAGAATTAAGCTGTTTTATTTTATAAAATTTAGGCGCTTTCCTAAGCTTTCTAAGCCTATACTTTACACTGAAAAGTTACAATGTAGAAAGCTTAATATGAGACCCGAATTTAGCTTATTAGCTGACAAATTCCAAGTAAGAGACTTTGTTACAAAGAAAGTAGGTGAGCAATATTTGGTTAAACTCTATGGAGTGTTTAATCACTTTAGCGAAATAGACTTTAATTCATTACCAAATAAGTTTGTAGTTAAAACCAACTTTGGCAGTGGGCCTAAACATTTAGAAATAGTAACGGATAAAAAAATCATTAGCTGGGCTGAAGTTGAGAAAAAATTTAATGAAGCAATGGCATCATCATACATTGGTGCAATCCTCGGGGAGACTCAATATGACGATATTCCTAAAAAAATAATAGTCGAAGAGTATATTGAAAATAACGGTGAAGATTTAGCTGACTTCAAATTCCATTTATTTAGTAATGGGGATGGCTTTTTACAAATTGATTTCGACCGGTTTTCTGATCATAAGCGAAATTTATATGATTTATCTTTTAATAAGCTGGACGATGAATTGCTATTTCCATCAGGAGATTACGTATTACCATCGCATGAACACTTAGTTGAATTAAAAGAGGTAGCAGCTAAGCTAGCTGAAGATTTTGATTATGTAAGGGTCGATTTATACCTTGCTAATAACACAGTTTTATTTGGTGAAATGACCTTTACTCCAGAAAGTGGCTTTGCGCCATTTTCATCTGCACAAACTGATTTGAGGTATGGAGATTACTGGTGTTAGTTTATAGCAAATTAACCTAGGCAAAAAATACACTACTGAAAAATTTATAGACGAGACCTATTCGGTAGTAATTAATTACAATTACTTACTTCTCTAATTGATTATTTTTAACTGTATCCTGGAACATAATGAAAGCATTGATAAAAAATCTCTTACGCCCAATTTATCGAATTTACCTATCACGTAAGAAAAAACGCGAGTTTGCACAGAACTTAGAAAGAATAACCCAAGAGTTAAAATCGCCAGGTAAAAAAATTATCTATGCGATCACACCGCCAAGCCGTTTAAAAAATATTGGTGATCAAGCACAGTTTGTGGCTATAGAGGCGTGGCTAAAAAGGCATTTTCCAGATCATGCGATTGTCGAAGTAGATAAAGATGAAGCAACTTGGCTTACAAGTAGCTATAAATCACTTGTAGATAGTAGTACGCCTATAGTTCTTCATTCTGGTGGTAATATGGGTGACCGTGCTATGTGGAGTGAGACGTCTCGTCGCATCATGATAGAAAGCTTCCCTGAAAATACAGTGCTTAGCTTACCGCAAACAATCTATTTTCATGATACTGACTTCGGTAAGTTACAAAAAGCAAAAACAGAAGCTATATACAATAACCACAAAAACTTAACAGTGGTTGCTAGAGACAATAAATCGTTTGATATCGCTAATGAAATGTTCCCAAAATGCAAGCTGGATAAAGCGCCAGACTTTGTACTTTCTTATAACGAACAAAAAGAGCCTGAGCAAACAAACGGCAAAATACTTTACTGCATGCGTAAAGATTCAGAATCGGCCTACACGCAAGCTGATTTAGAGCAATTATTCGCATCTGCTGATAGACCTTATGATGTATTTGACACAACAATTCCTGAGGCAATTACTAAAGAGCAAAGAAAAGCAGTTCTTGATGATACTCTTAATATGTTCAGTCAATATGACTACATAGTAACTGATAGGTTTCATGGCTTAATATTCTCTGTTTTATGCAAAAAGCCAACAGTTGTTCTACCGACGGTAGATCACAAGTTAACCTCAGCATTTGACTGGTTTGATGAAGTTAAATTCGTAAAGTTTGCGCATAAGATTCAAGATGTGCCAGCAGCTACTGAAGAAGTTCTTGCAATACAAGAGAGAACCACGCCAAGTTGGAATGAACTGCACTTTGATAAATTAGTTAAATACGTAAAATGAAAAAGTTGTTAAAGAAACCACTTAAAAAAATATTGATTAAAGCAGGATTAAAAATAGATCCTGCTAAGCAGTATTTATATTCTTCGGTACCACCTTATAAGTTGATCACAAACTTAACCGAAGAAGAACTATTATCTTTAATGCGCCATGAAGCGCATAGAATCGAAAAGTCGATTTATAACGACATATTCGACAGTAAATTTAATATTTATAATGAAAAAGCGAAACGCATAAAAGAGATTTGCAAAGAACTTGAACGCCGCGATACTGATAAAGGTGAGCCAACTCTCGTTTGGGCAAAACAAATTTTAGCTGCCTTTAATGATTTGAAATCTAATTTTATTGAGCCATATAGCAAAGCGCCACAAAGTTATGATTTGTCAAAAGCGCAAGAATATGTAGATTTTGTGCAGCAGCGACGAAGTGTTCGAGTGTGGCACGATAAACAGCCTTCTAAAGATGAGCTAGAGGCCCTTGCTGATCAATGTATAGACGCAGCAAGGTGGGCACCAAGCTCTGGTAACAGGCAGCCTTGGCAATTTAAAGTGCTTACAGAGCAACAAGATAAAGATCTACTCAAAAAGATAAAAGAAGAGCATTGTACATCAGCGCCATTACTTATTTTTATTGGCATGGATCGCCGCCTTTACGGCTCATTATCTCTAAAGCAATTTGAAACAGCTTTATATATTGATGCGGGTGCAGCCATCATGAATATGGTTGGAACAGCACAAAGTACCGGAATGGGGACGTGCTGGAATCACTTTGGTCGCGACATGATCGACTCAAGAGAAGTAAATAAAAAGATTTATCTTAACTTTTGTGAGCACATGGCCATTCCAGACTATATAGAACCGGTGGCTATTTTAGCGATTGGCGCGCCCGCTTATATGCCGCCGACACCTGCGCGAGTAAATGTGCAAAGCTTAAAAATAGTATGATCATATCTGCTGCAAAGTGGCAAACAGGAGCCACTTTTATCACATTTGCACTGAGTTTGCTGCAGTTAACTGTATTAGCAAGAGTGTTTGATGCAAAAGCATTTGGTTACCTTGCAATAGTCATGGTTAGTGTGAATATTTATCAAACACTTTCAGACTTAGGCATGGCCAATTATTTGGTTTTTGTACAAAAAGTAAGTGACGCCTTAAATTCAACAGTATTTTGGATTTGTGCTTTTGCTGGGCTTGTACTTTGCCTGTGTATGCAGCTAACTTCAGGCTTGATTGAAAACTATTATGATATGCAAGGCTTAGGGCAGTTGCTTAATATTGCTGCTCTAGCATTAATACCTGTTTCATTGGGGGCGCAATTACAAGCTCGTTACATGCTTGAGTTTAAATTAAGTGCTCTAGCTAAGTTTGATATCATCGCAAAATTAATTTCAACAAGCTTTGTCGTTATTACCGTAACAACACTTGGTTTTGAGTTAGATGCAGTTGTACTAGGGGTTGTTCTTTCTGCATCAGTTAAGTTATTGCTATTGTGCTCTTTTTCAGAAAAAGGGTGGCTTCCAAAGTTCAAGTTTAGTAAATATGATGCTCAACAAGCTTGGGGGTATGGCAAGTTTCAGGTTGGCTCCCAGGTGTTAAATAAGCTTAGAGAAGAGCTCGATATTATTATATTGGGTATGTTTATTGATGCAGCTAAGCTAGGTTTGTATAGCTTAGCAAAGCAGTTAGCACAAAAAATAGCGTCGCTTATAGTACCTATAGTAAGAAAGCTAACCTTACCTCTAATTGCAAAAAGCAGATCTAACCAAAAAACTTTAACGTCGGTTGTATATAAGTCACATTGCATATCAACTGTGATGCTCGTTTTTCCGCACATATTGCTATTGTTTGTTGCTCAGCAAGTGACAGTCTTGTTTTACGGCGAGCAAAAGCTAGGTGTGGCTGTGTATTTAATACCCCTAACTATTTTTTACATGTTACGTTCTGTTGGTGGAGCATTAGCTGGGAGCATCTGCCAAGGTTTAGGGAAGACCAATATTGACTTTTATTGGAATGTGAGTGTTTTTTTTATTTACGCAATAATTGCCTTCATCAGCGCCCAATTTAGCGAGCTATATACTGCATATAGTTATGCAATTATTCAGTTGCTGTTGCTCAATGCTGTGTATGTTTTGTTTTATAAAAACACGGTAGGTTTAGCTTTCTCGCGTTACATAACTCCCATAATAACAAGCTTGCTGATTTCTCTACTCATATGCGTAGGGTTTATGTTTACCCTAAATACAGCGCAGCTAGCTATAAGTAATTCTCTAACTGCAAGTGCGATATATGTTCTGTTATGTACCGGCGCTTATGCTGTTTATTGCGTGAAAAAAATAAGGATCTGGAGTCGTCATGACTAAAAAAGTCACCTTTGTTGTAAATGAGTTTCCGGTACTATCAGAAACATTTGTGATTGAGCAGGTGTGTGCCTTAATAGATAGAGGTTTTGATGTAAACATTCTTGCCTGTAAAAAAACGAGTGATGCGAATCTGACTCCTAAGTTTAAAAAGTATAAGTTAGATCAAAAGTTAACTTACTTAGATACATTTGCGCGTGGAGCAAAAGGCAAGTTGCAAATGTTAATCTCTTTGATTAAAAACTTTCATTTAATCAAGAGCAAAAACGACTATGTGAAAGCGTTGTTTTACAGCGTTAAAAATAAAAACCTGTCGTCGCTTAGGCAGCTAGCAATATGTGCGCAGTATGCTGAAACACGCTTTGATTCTGATTTTGTTATTTGCCACTTTTTACCAAATGGCCACTTAGCTTATGCGTTGCGAAAGTTCAGCGCACTACACTGCGATACTATAGCAACCATTGCTCATGGTTATGATATTAGTTTGTATAAAGTTCTCAGTAAATGGCACTACGAATATTCGAAACTAGTGGCAGGTACTGAGTTACTTTTACCAATTAGCGAACGCTGGGCAGATCTACTCATTAATAAGTTCAACGCAGAACCTGCCAAAGTAAAAGTTCAACATATGGGAGTGAATATTAATCATTTTAACTTTTCTCCTCGTAATATTAGCCCCGAAAGCGGCCCTATTAAGCTTATTGCTGTTGGTAGAGCAACAGAAAAAAAAGGCTTAGAGTATGCGATAAAGGCCGTCTCGCGAACTGAAAACACACACTTGTCTATTGTAGGCGGGGGAGAATTATTAACTGAATTAGAGCAACTGGCTTATAAGCTTAATGCAACAGATAAGGTTACGCTGCTAGGCCCTTTACCACACGAAAATGTACTTAAATTGCTCGCTGAATCACACGTGTTTATTTTACCATCTGTAACAGCAAAAGATGGTGATATGGAAGGCATACCGGTTGCGCTAATGGAAGCAATGGCATCAGGAATGCTCGTTTTGTCTACTAACCATTCTGGTATACCAGAACTAATAGAGCATAAAAAGTCAGGCTTATTAGCTGATGAGCGTTCTGTTGAGCAGTTAGTACATAACATTAATTATGTAATTAATAACTCCAGAAGTATGGAAAAGCTTATTGAAAATG
>Ga0070724_10001434_pt1 | contig 14146 bp, 12 predicted proteins | sample tdDd001_FD_67278 | JGI IMG/M metagenome (GOLD analysis project Ga0070724, IMG submission 67278) | Marine sediment microbial communities from the Atlantic coast under amendment with organic carbon and nitrate - tdDd00.1 | ecosystem: Environmental > Aquatic > Marine > Coastal > Sediment | place... | reverse complement strand
CGACGGTACTACTTGATACCGATAGCTGGGTTGAATCACACATCGAGCCAGCTACGGAGCAAGAGCTTAGGTCTACCGTCAAAGTCATGGGCGGCGAAGATTGGGAAAACTGGATTGATACCCTGATAAATGCCGACTCTATCGCGGCTAACTGTAAGACGGTCGCCTTTTCTTACATCGGCCCAGAAGCCACCAATGCCATCTATCTCGACGGCACGTTAGGTCATGCAAAGGTTGATTTACACCAAACCAGTCACGCGTTAAACCTCAAATTAGCCCAGTTTGGTGGTGGTGCATACGCTAGCGTATGTAAAGCCTTAGTCACGAAAGCGAGCGTGTTCATTCCGGCCTTTACCCCTTACATTTTAGCGCTGTTTAAAGTGATGAAGGAACAAGGCACTCACGAAGGCTGCATAGAGCAAATGCAGCGATTATTCCGCGACCGGATTTATTGTGACGGCGTCACTCCCGTCGATGCTGAACGCTTGATCCGTATTGATGAGTTCGAACTTGATCCTAAAGTTCAACAACGGGTGAAAGCCCTGATGGCAGAAATGAATCAGGATAATTTCAAACAGGTTGGGGATTATCAAGGCTATAAAAATGACTTTCTCGCACTCAATGGCTTTGGCTTAGAGGGTGTGGACTATCAAGCAACGGTTCCATTTGATGTTTTGAAAGAATTACAGCCGTAAATCAGCTCACTGAATCTTTACCTTCCCTTCCATGAAATGGATAATCGCGCTAACTCTCTCGTTGGCGCGATTATGTATCATTTTTGCCACTTGCGCCGATTTATACGCAATTATTTGCCCGCTAACATTGTTGTTACAAACTTCCAAGTCTTATACTTAACTCATGTTGTCAGTCATTTGCACACGCTCATCAAGTTGTTCAGGATGAATAACTCGCACTAAGGGACACGCGCATGCCAAAAATCCGTACTAATGCAATCAAGGTTCCCGGTTACATGCTTGACGGCTGGCAACAAATTGTCGAGCTCATTGCCTCTTTGAGTCATGTCCCTTCTGCACTTATCATGCGCGTGCACTCCGAACATATTGAGGTTTTTGTTGGCAACAAATCGGCAGATTCTCCTTATTGCGCCGGTGACAAGGAGTCGCTTGGGCATGGATTGTACTGTGAAACCGTCATGGAAAATAACGCCCCGCTATGTGTGCCTAACGCGCTGATGGACACCAACTGGAACAATAATCCCGATATTAAACTCGGCATGATCGCCTATTATGGTATTCCATTGTGCTGGCCTAACGGCGACCTATTCGGCACCATTTGTATGTTAGACCGCAAGGAAAACCACTTCGAAGAAACATTTCGTCAGCTGCTTGAGTCATTTCGGGTTTCGGTTGAAGCACAATTAGCGCTGCTGCATCAACACGCCACTCTCAATCAGGTCAACAAAGATCTTAAAATGAAAGTGCAGAGTCGCACCCAAGATCTGGCTAACCTTAACTTCTCTCTTTGCGCTGAAATTGATAAGCGAAAGTCGGCAGAGCAAAAAATTGCTTACCAGAAAACCCACGATCTCGGCACCGGATTTGTTAACCGCTATGCCCTGGTGAACGAAACCCAACGCTTTTTCTCCAGGCTCGAAGAACATAATAGTACCTTGGTCTTTATTCATGTTGGTTTTACTAACGGGCGACGGATCCAAGCAAAGTTTGGCTATGACGTTTTTGATCGAGTATTGAAAAACTATCGCGAAAAAGTCGGTTACATCGACGCCAAACACTCCATCACCGCCCGTACCTCCACCATCGATTTAGTCATTGCCATCGAAGTGGACCGAGATAGATGCAATATTGAAAGCATTTGTCACAAACTGGTTGAAGTGAGCCACTCTGAGTTTCAAATAGATGATGAAATATTGCACTTGCATGCTTTTATCGGGGTGGCAACCTCTCACGATTCAAGTAGTGCCAAGTTAATGCTCAAACACGCAGGCGAAGCGATGATTGCGTGCCGGGACACGGGCAAAAAATACGCTTTTTACGCCAATACCCAGATTGCCTCCCCCACCACTAACCAACTTGAAAGCTATTTACTCGAAGCGGTCAGAAACAACGATTTAACCCTCTACTTTCAACCTAAAGTGTCGCCCAAAAATGGCTATTGGGTTGGCGCAGAAGCGCTGCTGCGCTGGAACCATCCTGTTCTTGGTCAAGTCTCTAACGACTCGTTGATTCATTTGGCCGAGCAAAACGGGCTGATATTTGAAGTGGGCAACTATGTGTTACGCACGGCTATCGAGCGCGCTAGCGAATGGCTTAAGCAAATTGATGATTTCAAAATTGCCGTCAACGTTTCTGCCATTCAATTGCGCGATATCCATTTTGTCGAGCAAGTCGAACACCTATTAGAAACCTACCATCTGCCTTGTAAGTATCTAGAAATTGAAGTGACAGAGTCGAGCTTGATTGCCGATGAGTTCCTAGCAGGCAAAACTCTACGCGCCCTACACGAGCTCGGCATCACCTTATCCTTAGACGATTTTGGCACCGGTTACTCCTCGTTCAGTTATTTAAAAAAATATCCCTTCGACTGCATTAAAATAGACAAGAGCTTCATCAATCAAATTACCGGCAGCGGCCAAGACAGAGAAATCGTCCGCTCCATTATTCATGTAGCGAAGAAACTCCACCTTAAAGTGGTTATGGAAGGCATTGAAACCGCGGAACAAGAACAGTTTATTGTCAGCGAAGGGTGTGATTATGGCCAGGGCTACCTGTATGGCAAACCAATGGATTGCCAACTGTTTGAACAAACGCTGATTTCGAGAAATTACCAAAGCCCTAGCGTGTCAAAGCCCAGAAAAGGTTAAGTCATTGACCCTAGCATCGCGTAATTAACTCGCTATCAAGGGCGTTTAGCTAAACAATGCTTTGCTTAACCGCCGTGGGTTTTCTATAATCTCCGCCCAACTTCCTACCAAACCTAAGTAATGCCCTATGGAACTATTGATCGCGACCCTAAAAAAACTCGAAAAACAGAACTACCGCGCCTATCAACAAATCAAAGGAAGTTATGATTTTAGCGATTTTGATCTGCATATCGATACCACCCAAGCAGACCCGTATGCCCCTGCGTCTCGACTGCGAGCGACCCGCGCTTGGTCTTTAACTGGGTTAGAGTGGCTCAAAGAGACCTCTCCTGCTTATCAAATTGCCGCGCGCGACTTCATTGGCCGGGCTTTTCAACAATTTGCCCACCAAGAAAACAGCGTCTTTATGGCATCTTCAGGGCAAACGGTACTCGACCAAACCGCAGTGCTGTTTACCGAGCACGGTATTGAGCTGCGTTTTCGTGTTGACCTACCCGCTGATGGGCGCAGCATTTTGGGCAAACGCGCGATCAACGTATTGACGTTCCACTTACCAAAGTTTATTCGCAAAGCCACCATTGAGCGCGAACTCGATGTCGCTGCGCTTAAAGCACATTGTGAAGCGGTTGAAGACCAAGAAGCACTACGCGCACAGTTAGAAGCGCACGATCTTATCTCCTTTGTGGCCGATGGTAGCGTATTACCGCGCTCTGCGGGTAATAGTGATTCGCCAATGAAAGACGCGGTAGCCTTTACCTCGCCCGACTCATTAGCTATTGAGCTCGACACGCCAAACTCAGGCAAAATCCGCGGTATGGGGGTGCCTAAAGGCATTACTTTGATCGTAGGTGGCGGTTTCCACGGTAAATCTACCCTGCTTAACGCCATTGAGCGTTCTATTTATAATCACATTCCTGGCGATGGCCGCGAGCGCATTGTAACCAACCTCGATGCGATGAAGATCCGCGCTGAAGATGGCCGCTGTGTACACAATTTGAACCTGTCTAACTACATCAACCACCTTCCACAAGGTCGCGATACCCAAGACTTCTCAACCCAAGATGCTTCGGGTTCCACTTCTCAAGCAGCATGGCTACAAGAATCGTTAGAGGCAGGTGCCACCAGTCTACTGATTGATGAAGACACCTCCGCGACCAACTTTATGATCCGTGATGAGCGTATGCAGGCATTGGTATCTAAAGGCGATGAGCCGATCACACCGCTGGTGGATCGCATCGGTCAACTGCGTGATGAGTTAAGCATTTCGACCATCATTGTTATGGGTGGCTCTGGTGATTACCTAGATGTAGCCGATACCGTTATCCAAATGCACGACTACCAGGCGGTTGATGTAACGGAAAAAGCTCAGCAAGTGATTGCTCAGCACCCAACTCAGCGCGTTAAAGAAGCGAGTGAAAACTTAAATACCTTTGCACCGCGCCAATTCAACCCTAGTTGCCTACAAGCTATTTTGGCCGAAGGCAAGTTCCGCGTGAACGCCAAAGGCAAAGACGCGCTGCGTTTTGGTAAAGAGCAAGTCGATATTTCGGTGCTAGAACAGCTTGAGTCGGCCAACGAAATTAACGCGATTGGCTGGGTATGGTTCCAGTTAGCTCAACTAGGTGGCTGGTTAAAAGTGCCAGCACGTGACATCGCCAACTTGTTAAATAGTGAAGAGTGGCACGCCAATATGCCAAATCACGGCGATATTGCTAAACCGCGCACTTTAGATGTGATGGCGGCGCTTAACCGCATGCGTAAAGCGCAATTTAAGTAATTCAGTAGAAAAACAAAAAGGAGCGAAATCGCTCCTTTTTTTATCGCTACTCATCTGCTCTAAATATGTGTTACATGCCGGTCATTGGTACAAAGTAAACCAACGCAGACCAAGCAGAAATCCAAGCGATGACCATGGCTGTATCAAGCAGGTCTTTACTCCACATGGCTCTCTCCCGTTAAAAAGTGATGTTCGTGAACGACTGCCTAAGGCGGCAATCGATCGGCAGTGAATCATCTCTCGTTATGGTTAGAGCAATTAATATGCCAAGTTGATACTCGCCGTTAGGCTAGCAAGACTGTTGCCATGCCAGCGGGGTACGTTCAAATAGATCAGACGTCGTTTTTAAAAAATCGATAAAACAGTCTGCCATTGAATGAGTACTAGAATGACCATCCCCTTCCATATTTAAAATCGCAAAATAGCCTTCTTTACCTTTCATGGTATAGGCGGTCGAACTGCCTCGGTACACCGTGTCCGCTTCAACGGGGTGCCATTCGCCATCGCGGAACATTTGCAAACTGACAATACGCTGCCCCATCGGCGCCTCGGCTAAGTAGTCAAATCGCAAATTATGGGTATAGGGGTAACTGCCAGAGCCAGTTCCATTCACGCCATTGCCGGTGGCATTGTTGATTGCCCCTTCTAACATTTGCTGGAGATACTGGCCTTGAATGTCATAAGTGCCAACTGGAATGGCAAACGGCAAAATCTTTCCTGCAATATCATCGACTGTGATATTCCCTGCCGCCAACGAGTTACGAATACCACCGGCATTATGCACCGCAAAGTCGACTTGGTGGCCTAGCTTGTTCATCGCTTGATAAAAAGACTCGGCGACCAAAGGCCCAAGTTGACTTGGCCCATTATGATCCGGAATGCGGACATGCCGCAGGGCCACAGGCGCGACTCCGACAACTTGCGCTTTGATGTCGTTTACCCGCGGGCGATACTTATTGTCTAGAATCGCTTTTACGGCGGGATCTTTAGTGCAGCGAACCACATTGGGATGCGCGTAGATCTGTTTTTGGGTCAGCTCATAAACGGCATCGTCTACCAACTCCTCTAAGCTGGCGTCCATTCCTAAGCGGCGCCCGACTAATAGCTCATTTCGGCCAGCAAAATGGGTCACGCTGCCATCAGCGGCAAAATCGATCTCACAATGCCCCATGAACTGGGCGTAGCAACCCGCTTGCACGATGCGCGTGCTGCCCACCACCACCCCATAAGGATCTTGCATCGCAAAGCCGAGCTCAGAAAAATCCCCTTGTAGTTGATGGGAATGGCCGCCAACAATGAGGCTGATCCCATCAACCTGTGAGGCCAATAACTGGTCTTCTTCATAGCCCAAGTGGCTTAAGAGAATGATTTTATTGATCCCCTCGGCGCGAATCGCATTAACGGTTTGCTCTGCTACCATTTTTGCGTTCAGGAAAGGGGTATCGCTATCTGGGTTGGAGATCTCGGCCATTTTATCAAGCGAAAGGCCAAACAGTGCGACGGGCTCGCCATCTACATCGTAGGTCAGCCAACCGCCAACGCCACTATCCGCTTGGTAGCTGACAAGGTTCGCTTTGGTCGACAACGGGTTGGTTTTGCTCGATTGCTCGGTAGATAAATCCCAGTTACTCGCCAACATAGGAAAATCAATTTGATCAAGAAAGTCCGCGACCGGGGCATTGCCCATGTCTAATTCGTGGTTACCTACCACCATCGCGTCCGGCGCCAGCGCATTAAGCAGTTCGGCATTCGCCTCACCCTTAAACAGCGAGAAATAGAGCGTGCCTTGAAAGCAGTCTCCTGCATGGAGAAAAAGCAACTTACGCTGGTCTTGTTGCGCTTTTTCTCTCAGTTGTCCAATTCGGTTAGCAATACGGGCGAAGCCGCCAACACTCACAAAAGGCGAGACTTGTTTGCCGTTAACACACAGATGTAACTGCATGGTGCTAGGTTCAAAATAGGAATGGGTATCATTGATATGGGCGATAGTTAACGCCGCTGGTTTATTCGTTCTGTTCATTGTGTTTTATTCTTTTTATGGGTTTTCATCTATATTTCGTAAACCAGTCTATCATAGGTCACAGTTCGTGACAGTTAAATGACAACTGTTGCATTAGGGATGCGAGCAAGGTTTAGCAACTTTTCTTGGTTAAATGATGAATTAGTAACCAATCAAATCCTTCTAAGTGACTGTTTACTAATTAATGTGATCACAGGAAGCCCTGATCCACTATTATTACTATATGCTTATTAGTAAGACGGAGGGTCTTCTATGCAGCTAGAGCGTATTGAAATTTCCGGTTTCAGAGGTATTCGGCGACTGTCGCTCGCCTTTGATGAGTTAACCACTTTAGTCGGCGAAAACACTTGGGGTAAATCCTCTCTCCTTGATGCCTTGTGCATTGCTCTGCCGAGCGACTGCGTACCCTATGAATTTGTGATGCAAGATTTTCATCTTGATTACTCGGTATCCCAACCGCAAACCCAACACTTACAAATCATCCTTAGCTGGCGCACCACGGTCGATGGCGAAGAACATGCCGGGCGATATCGCAAAATCAAACCCATTTGGACCGAAGACGAAGATGGCGTAAAACGCATTATCTATCGCTTAAGCGCAACGCGTGAAGGGTACAAAGTCACTACACACTGTGTGTTTTTAGACCAAAGCGGTAACCCACTTCCCCTCCATCACTCTTTTAAGTTTGCAAAAGAGCTGATGGCACTGCACCCGGTGATTCGATTGCGAGACGCTAGGCGGCAAAAGCGTTATGACGAGAATGGCAGCAAAAATTCCAGAGCGGAAAAACGCATAGAAAACACCTCTCGGCGGTTACTGGCGGTTCCCGGCCATGTTAACAAAGGCGAAATGCGCAGCAGTTTGCTGTCTATGCAAAACTTGGTGGAGCACTATTTTAACGTTAACGGCCAGTCACGCAGCAATCCTCGCCGTCAACGAGACCGGATATTTTTTGGTAGTGCCTCTGCCGATAAGCACGCTTTGAGCCAGATGGCGGAACGTGGCAACAATAAACAAACTCGGCTACTGCTTATGGGGCTTCTGAGCGCCTATTTGCAAGCAAAGGGGCCAAATGAATTAAGGCGCTGCGCAAGGCCAATACTGATCATCGAAGATCCCGAAGGGCGGCTGCATCCAACCCATCTGATCCGGGCTTGGAGTATTTTCCAACTGCTCCCTATGCAAAAAATCGTCACGACCAACAGTGGCGATCTGCTTGGTGCGGTGCCACTTGGCTCGATTCGTCGCCTCACCCGCCAGTCTGATAGAACCGTTGCATTCTCTATCCCCCAACGCCGATTTAGCGCCGATGAATTGCGACGAATTGGCTTTCATATTCGATTTCATCGTTCGAGCGCGCTGTTTGCCCGTTGTTGGTTACTGGTTGAAGGCGAAACCGAAGTCTGGCTGTTTAACGAACTAGCGAGGCTATGCGATTATAACCTCGCCGCCGAAGGCGTTCAGATCATAGAATTTGCCCAATCAGGGTTAAAGTCATTGATCAAAGTTGCTCAAGCCTTCTCCATCGACTGGCACGTGGTAACAGACGGTGATGCCGCAGGTAAAAAATACTCCCACTCCGTGCGCACTTCTTTGATGAACGATCAGGAACGCCACCGCTTAACCGAGTTACCAGACAAAGACATTGAACACTTCTTATATGCGCACGGCTTTGAAGCGTTTTTCAAAGATCTCGCCAAGATCCCTGTTGACCACCCTATTCCAGCCAAAAAAGTCATCGCTAGAGCGTTAAAAAAATACGCCAAACCCGACTTGGCCTTGGCGATTGTTAGCCACTGCGAAGAGAAAGGGCCTGATTCGGTGCCCTTGCTGATCCGTTGGACACTAAAGCGCGTGGTCAACATGGCGAATGGGAATATGTGAAGTACGAAAGGCTAAGTGCTAAGTGCTAAGTGCTAAGTGCTAAGTGCTAAGTGCTAAGTGCTAAGTGCTAAGTGCTAAGTGAGGATAAAAGAGAAGAGAAGAGAAGAGAAGAGAAGAGAAGAGAAGAGAGTATCAAAAATATTGATGGCCCTTTCGGGCCATCATTTTTTAATTCGTTGCTTGGGATTTAATGGTTTCTGCTTTGGGCTCATTAAGCCATTTGTGTACAGCAAGGCCGCTTGCTTTCATTAGGTAGCCAAACACACCGCCAACTAATAGCGATGGGATCACTAATTGCCAATTGGCATCGGCTGCGAAGGTGGCACATGAACCAATGAATGTCCCTGGGATGTAGCCAAGCCATTCTTGCTTAGCTTGAATGCACATGAAAAAGGCGACAAATGCGGTAATCACATAACCAAGAATGTCTAACGAAACCAAAGAAGAGCCATGAATGATCACCATTGCCCAAAAGACACCGGACAAATTGGTCAACATGCTTGCGGCCAACCCTTTTACACCCTCTTTTGGAGAAGCAAAGTAACTGGTGCAGCCAAGAAAGCCAGCCCAGCTTATCAAACCGAATGAAACCGCGACCCAACCCCATACGCCAGATAAGATCCCAGTAGTTATTGCAATTGCGGCCAGTACACTCATTTGTTCATCTCGTTTCAGTAAGCAAAAACGGATAATAGCGATATAGGCCCAACATACCGCGACACGCGTCACAATTGAAATGACGCGTTACCACTAATTCTCATAGAAACGTGAATGCAATCGCTTACCAAACACAAATGGCCAACAATAAAAGCCAGCGGTTAAGCTGGCTTTTGTCTTAGAACTGTTTTTGATGGCAACCATCAAATTAAATGGCGACCATCAACGTTGAAGATGGCTAGAGCGGCCTTTCATCATTCTAAACCCTTCACGCTTGATACAATCGGCTAACGGGTTTTCAATCATATCGGCGCGCCATATAAAGGAGAGTGTTCTATCCATTTTGAGCTCAGGTACGTTTAACTCAACCAGATCACCGCTTGCGATAAACCTTTCAACGTCTAAAAATGGTAAGCACGTTAAGTACGAGCCATTCGCGACCATACTGCGCAATACGGGGACGTGTTCGTATTCGCGCCAGACATCCAAGTCTGATATAAAATTGTGAATGTTACTATCAAATACATTTCGAGTCCCTGAGCCATGCTCACGTAACACCCATTTAGCCTGCTCTAACTGAGCTAGGCTCACTCTTTCGCGTTGGGCGAAGGGATGGTGCGCCGAGGCAACTACCGCTAGGTAATCACGACACCACTCTTCTTGGTGTAACCGGTTATCATCACAGCGGCCCTCGATAATGCCGATGTCATATTTGTAATCCACCACCCCTTCAATCACTTTACAGGTGCTTTCTACATCCAGTGAAATTCGCATCTCTGGAAAGTCGTTATCAATATTACTGATAAGGTCGGGAACGAGGTGCTCTGCAGGGGTTTGACTGGCACAAATTCGGATCTCGCCACTAAGAAGATGCTGGTCATAAAAGCCCATTTCTATCTGCTGTGCATCTTGCAGCAGCTTCTTTGCCTTGGGGCGCAGCCATACCCCCCAATGCGTTAACATCATACGTTTCCCCTGCCTTTCAAACAGTGGGCGACCAAGCATTTTCTCGAGCTGCGCAAGAGACATACTGGTTGCGGATTGAGTTAACGCGAGTTTATCCGCGGCCTGACTGACGCTGCCTGAATCTGCCACTGCATCAAAAACAGCTAATTGCTTGAGTGAGTATCTCATTTTGTCCCTCAAATCGATCCACTTTCTTTTATATTAAACGTATTTTACCTGCAAATTATTTCTTATCAATAAAACTGATGCAGTTCTTGAAAATAATCAATTTCACTCAACTGACGAATATGGATATTCTGGAAATGAGCCACGGCAACTAAGCAAGTGGATTCATATTTAAAGGAGATTTTTATGTACTTGAGTCAGAGGAGCACCCATGGCCGCATCTAACTCACAATTCAAACCTTTCATTGCCCCGTACGACATGATGGGAGAAGCAGAAAAGTTTGCAATGAGCAAAGCGAGTAAGTCCACCAGCATGACCATTAGCTTGGCAATTATGGCTGGCGCATTCATCGGTATCGCTTTCTTGTTTTACATCACGGTTACCACGGGCAGTTCGGCCGTTGGTTGGGGGATCAGCCGATTAGCAGGCGGTATCGCGTTCAGCTTAGGTTTGATTTTAATCGTTATTGGTGGTGGCGAACTCTTTACCAGTTCTGTGCTGTCCGCCATTGCTTTAGCAAACCGTGAAATCAACTTTAAAAAGATGCTTTCAATTTGGGGCAAGGTTTACGTTGGTAACTTTATTGGCGCTATCTTTCTGCTTGGTTTAGTGGTTGCCGCTGGTTTATACCAACTTGACCACGGTCAGTGGGGGTTAAACGCGCTGAATATTGCCCAGCACAAACTGCACCACACTCCGATTCAAGCCTTTGCGCTCGGTGTGCTGTGTAACCTTCTGGTTTGTTTAGCGATTTGGTTGTCATTTAGTGCAACTAACGCGATGACGAAAGCAGCGATGCTGATCCTTCCTGTGGCGATGTTTGTCAGCAGTGGTTTTGAGCACTGCGTAGCCAACATGTTTATGGTTCCACTGGGTATCAGTATCCAAACGTTCGCACCAGCCGAGTTTTGGACTCAGGTAGGCGCAACGCCAGCTCAATACGCCGACCTAAACTGGGGCCAATTCATCACGGCCAACCTTATTCCAGTCACCATCGGCAACATCGTTGGCGGAGCGGTATTAGTTGGGCTAGCGAACTGGTCTATTTACCGCCGTCCACAACTTAAAGCTGCAAAACTACACGCTATTACAACAACACTAACAACGTCTTCAATCAAGGATATCACTATGAACACTAACACGACTGTAAAAACACTAATCCATGGCCCTGCTTTCTCTCTACAAGCTGATATGCCAACCGAATTGGCTGTTGATGCTCTACTAGGCCAAAACCTACACGGCGCTGCAGTAACCGATAAAAGTGGTCGTCTGGTTGGTTTCTTCTCTTTGCATGATGTCCTGGTAGAACTTTGGTGCCAAGATTACATCCCGGTTAAAGGCCAAAAAGTGGTCGACCTGATGTCGCGTGATGTTATCGCGATTGACGCCAACGACACGCTAGTGAACATTGCGGAGTACATTTGCCTTGATAAGCAACAGCTTTACCCAACAACAGACATGGGGATTGCAACGAGCTACAGCGCTCTATCTCTTGAAGAACGTGCTAAAACACTGAAAAACACTAAGCCTAAGTCGTACCCAGTATTGGATGGCGACACTTACATCGGTACAGTGTCTCGCTTAGATGTTATGCGCGCTCTTCGCTCGGTATACGGCGAGCAACTGGATGTAGTAGAAAATCAAGCATCACTAGAAATCGCTTAGTTTTATCTAGCTAGATAAAACGCTATCGCGTAATTATATTGGGAATAATTCAAATCGCCCTGTGTCACAGGGCGATTTTTTTGCTTACCTAGATAGCGCTACATGCGCACGCCTTCAACGTGTAACTCCATATCGACATAACTGGCCGTGCCCATCACCTGGATATCAAAATCTGCCAGTTCTAGTCGAGTACTGCCGATAAACCCTGCTCTGTGTCCCCCCCACGGGTCCTTACCTTCACCAATAAATGACGCGCTGATCACAATCGGCTTGGTTTTGCCATGTAAGGTTAAGTCTCCGCTGATGGCTAGCTCTCCATCGCCTTTATCCTCAACCCTACGACTTTTAAAGGTTGCGGTTGAAAACTTGCTCGCATCAATAAAATCATCACTACGAATATGTTTGTCTCTTTCCGCATGGTTGGTATCTAAACTGCGAGTGTCGACATTAACCTCGACGCTTGAGGCACTCAGGTCGTTCTCGTCATACGTAAAAGTCCCATTAAAGGTGTTAAAACGACCTTTAATAAAACTATAACCCAGATGGCTCACCTTAAAATTTATCGAGGCATGAGCACCATTGGTGTCTATTTTGTAATCCGCCGCCAAAGCCTGTAGTGGTAACAGCGTCATAACAGCTAAACCCGTTGAAATTATTATATTTTTCATTTCCTCTCTCCTAACATTTTGCGCAGCGTATTGTCTTTATCAACATAGTGATGCTTCAGCGCTGCTAATCCGTGTATTAGCGCCAATACCATCAGTATCATTGCGCTATAGTAGTGAACCTCCCCGGCGATATCGGGTTGGTTATCAAATAACTGACCAAGACTTGGCACCTCAAACCAGTTAAAAACCGCGATTGCTCGCCCATCGGCGGTTGAAATGAGGTAGCCAGAAAAAAACATGACGAAGAGAAGGACATATAAAAAAGAATGCACCCACTTCGCAATGAAGATTTCGTAAGCCTTTCCCTCGACGGCTGGTGCGCCAGACCACCATTTCCACCCCAACCGAATCAGTGTCGCTAAGGCTAAAAGTATGCCCAGTGATTTATGCCAATGCGGTGCCGTTTTGTACCACTCACTGTAGTAAGTCAGGTCTACCATCCACAGCCCAACGGCAAATAACGCCAAAACCGCTACTGCAGTAACCCAATGGAGCAGGCGCGATGGCAATGAGTAGTGTTTAGGTATGGCTTTCGTATTCATAACGCTTTCCTCAACTAACGGCTAGCAAGTAATTTGTAACCAGTTTGTTGTTAGAAAGTATTTATCAATAGCGTGTATGATGACAGAGGAAGAAGTTGTTCAACTCATTCAAAAATTTCGAACAAGCTATAACCAACGGATAAAAAGGTAAGAAATTTACACTGTAAAGTGAACGTGCAGGGAAAAAAGAAATGCTAACTGGCTAATTAATAAGAGAATTAAACTTGTTCAGGTTTTTCTATCTCATAAAGCTCATCACCGACATCCATCATCCTTCGCTCGAACACTTTTAGCGCGTCACTTAGCCCCTGATTGTAAAAATCTGGACCAAATTTGTTGATGATAAAGTCAAACAAAAACTCAGCGTCGAACTGACCAATTTCAACCTCAAGTTCATCTTGGAGGTAGTCTTGTAGCGCCTCGACGAGGGCTTGTTTACGCTTAGGGTCAATTTGAATCTCTGACATGTGGTACACCAAAAAATAGCAATGAAAGTAAGTAGCTGAAGTAACAGTCTAGTTTATAGCACGGGGCTCAGGGAACAATCCCTATGCTTATAAGCCTTTAACCGATGTGGAAGATTAACATGCTAATCAAGATTGTTAAGTCGTGGCAACTAAAAGAAAACCAAACGACGGCCGAGGCGGCCTACCAAGGTGGGCGCCGTATTGTCAAACAGCTGGGTATTCTCGCGGCGACTGCACCTTTGCTCCCCCAATCCCACGCTGGTTTGCGTGGGCCTGTATTCATTTAACCAGCTACACACTGTTTGACTTAGGTCTTGAGTTCAGTCTACTTATCAGTGAGATAAGCACCCGACCTTATTTGATCGTAAGCGAGATCACCTAGTTGATTTTACTTGCGTTAAGCCTCACTTCTCCACAAATAATCCAACGTACATTAGGAAAACATTGGCAAGCTTTACATAATTTGGTGTACGTCTCAGTCTTGTTGGCATC
>Ga0070724_10001432_pt1 | contig 14150 bp, 12 predicted proteins | sample tdDd001_FD_67278 | JGI IMG/M metagenome (GOLD analysis project Ga0070724, IMG submission 67278) | Marine sediment microbial communities from the Atlantic coast under amendment with organic carbon and nitrate - tdDd00.1 | ecosystem: Environmental > Aquatic > Marine > Coastal > Sediment | place... | reverse complement strand
AGACCCATAACATGTAGCTTATGGCCACCGTCTTTGGCATTGTTCATCGCCTTAACAAGTGCTGCGTTTTCGAAAAAATCGCCGTCCTTGATAGACTTCGTAACTCGAGTTAATTGCTGGTAAACCACTCGGCCAGCACCAATATTAAGGTGACCAACCTCAGAGTTACCCATTTGACCATCTGGAAGACCGACATCAAGGCCACTCGCAGCAACTACTGTATTTGGATAAGTTGTCATGTAGCGATCGAAATTTGGCGTTTTAGCATGCTCAATCGCATTACCAATTTCCGCTTTACTTACACCCCAACCATCTAGTATAACCAGTGCAACAGGCTTTTTCATTCTATCATCAGCTCCTTAAAAGTTAACAAGTTGAACGAAGCTGTCTGGCTGAAGGCTAGCGCCACCAACAAGTGCGCCATCAATATCAGACTCATTCATAATTTCTTCTACGTTAGCTGGTTTTACACTGCCACCATATTGAATACGAACGTTCTCAGATACGCCTTCGTTGTATAGTGAAGCAATTTCTTCACGGATGAAAGCAATCATATCATTAGCATCTGCACTACTAGCAGTTTTGCCAGTACCGATAGCCCATATTGGCTCATAGGCAACAACAACGATTGGAGCTTGTTCTTCCGTTACGCCTACAAATGCTTTTTCAATCTGAACTTTAACAACATCCTTCATTTTGCCAGATTCACGCTCTTCAAGAGTTTCACCAACACAAAGAATTGGACCAATGCCTACTTCTAGAGCTTTTAAAACCTTCTTGTTAACTGTCTCATTCGTCTCTGCAAAGTATTGTCTTCTCTCAGAGTGACCGATAACAACAAAATCAACATCTAGTTCTTTAAGCATTGCAGGTGCAATCTCACCAGTGAATGCTCCACTTTCTTCGTAATGCATATTTTGAGCACCAATTTTAACATTTGTGCCTTCAGATGCAATTTTAAGATCTTTAAGCAGTGTTGCAGGTGCACATAACACAACTTCAACATCCGTATTTTTCACTTGATCTTTTATAGCAGCAACGAACTCAACGCCCTCTTTGATTGTTTTGTTCATTTTCCAGTTTCCAGCAATAATAGGTTTTCTCATTGAATTAATCTCCCTTCAGTGATACCTGAGTAATTTATGAATTTTGCATATGATATACGTGAATTATTCAGGTCTACTTATCGTTTAGCGCAACAATACCTGGTAGCTCTTTGCCTTCCAGGAACTCTAGAGAAGCGCCACCACCTGTAGAGATGTGCGTCATCTTGTCACCAAAGCCAAGTATATTAACTGCAGCAGCACTATCGCCACCACCGATAATTGTAGTCGCATCAGAATCAGCTAGTGCTTCTGCAACTGCGATTGTACCTTTTGCGAAGTTATCGAATTCGAATACACCCATTGGGCCATTCCATACAACTGTTTTTGCTTCTTTAACTGCAGCTGTGTATAGCTCAGCTGTTTTAGGACCAATATCTAGACCCATAAATCCATCTTTAATATTTTGATCGTCAGTTTGAACTGGTGTTGCAGCAGCATCAAACTTATCAGCAATCACATTATCAACAGGAAGAAGTAGCTTTACGCCTTTCTCTTCTGCTTTTTTAATCATTTCAAGAGCATACTCAACTTTGTCTTCTTCAACCAGTGAAGTTCCAATGCTGTAGCCTTGAGCTTTTAGGAATGTATAAGCCATACCACCACCGATTACAAGTGTATCAACCTTCTCAAGAAGTGAATTGATTACTTTAATCTTATCAGAAACTTTTGCACCACCAAGAATTGCCGCAAATGGACGTACTGGTGTTTCAACTGCCTCACCTAAGAACTTAAGCTCCTTCTGGATAAGGTAGCCGCATGCTGCAGTATCAAGAAACTCTGTAACACCTACAGTAGATGAGTGAGCTCTATGTGCAGTACCAAAAGCATCGTTTACAAATAAGTCAGCGAGTGAAGCCAGGTCTTTAGAAAGGTCAGAATCGTTCTTCGTTTCGCCTTTTCTAAATCGTGTGTTCTCAAGAAGAACAACATCACCTTCATTCATTGCTTCAACAGCAGCTTTTGTCTTTGCTCCAACAACTTCAGCTTCCGAATTGAAAATTACTTCTGATCCTAGAACTTCAGAAAGTCTTTTTGCAACAGGTGCTAAAGATAGCTCTGGCTTAAACTCGCCTTTAGGCTTGCCAAGGTGTGAACAAAGAATCAGCTTTGCGCCATTTTCTTTTAAGTATTTAATCGTTGGTAGAGCGCCAGCAATTCGACTTTCGTCTGTGATTGTGCTGCCATCTAGAGGAACATTGAAGTCACAACGAACCAATACGCGCTTACCTTTAACCTGAATATCTTCGATTGTTTTTTTATTTAACATGCTCATAATGAAGAGTCCTCCTGATCAATGCTATGGTATATAATTAGCAAGAAATTTGCATAACTACATTTTACTGTTCAACATATACCCTATATAAAATTCTGTTATAGGAATGTTCTATAGGATATATGCTGAACTCAACTTTTTCATATGCAAGTTCCTTAATTGTTTGTGTGATAGTAAAACCTATATAAGCCCTGAACTCCCTAGTGGGAGTTCAGGGCGATAAATCTATGATTTACTTGTTATTACATAGTTGCGATTTTCTTAGCAAGTCTTACCAGCTGAGCTGTGTATGACATTTCATTATCGTACCAAGTAATGATCTTAACAAGTTGCTTGCCTTCAACTTCCATAACGCTTGTTGAAAGTGCATCAAATAGTGAACCGAACTCTGTACCGATGATGTCTGCAGAAACGATTGGATCTTCAGTGTAACCAAGAGTTTCGTTTGAAGCAGCCTTCATAGCAGCGTTGATTTCTTCAACAGTTACGTTCTTACCAAGTTCAACTACAAGGTCAACTACAGAACCAGTTACAGTTGGAACTCTAAGAGCCATACCGTCAAGCTTACCAGCTAATTGTGGAAGAACCTTACCAACAGCTACAGCAGCACCCGTAGAAGTAGGTACGATGTTTGCAGCAGCAGCTCTACCTCTTCTAGCTGTGATTGGCTTTGGATGAGGACCATCTAGAGTGTTTTGGTCGTTAGTGTATGCATGAACAGTAGTCATGAAGCCTTTGACAAGACCGAAGTTGTCATCAAGAACCTTAGCAACTGGAGCCAGGCAGTTTGTAGTACAAGAAGCACCAGATAGGATTGTCTCAGAACCGTCAAGGATCTCATCATTTACATTGTAAACGATAGTCTTTAGGTCGCCCTTTGCAGGAGCAGAGATTACAACTTTCTTAGCACCAGCATCGATGTGTGCTTGAGACTTCTCTTTTGATACGTAGAAACCAGTACACTCAAGAACAACGTCTACGTCTAGCTCGCCCCAAGGTAGATTCTTTGCATCTCTCTCAGCGTAGATCTTGATTTCTTTACCGTCAACGATGATTGAACCTTCGCCAGCTTTAATTGCATCTTGCTTGTAACCACCTTGAGCAGTGTCATACTTTAATAGGTATGCTAGATCTTCTGCGTTTGTTAGGTCGTTGATTGCTACGATGTCAAATTCTTCTGATCCAAACATTAATCTGAATGCCAGTCTACCAATTCTTCCGAAACCATTAATTGCAATTTTAGTCTTCATGAAAATTGTCCTCCTAAGTGTGTTTGTCCAATATAATTTTAGCCACATGTTCATCGGTCACTAAGACCAGATTGTGATTTAACTTACAGATTGAAATTATTGCTTCAACCTTTTCGTCACCGCTCGCAACAGCAATCAATTCCTTGATCGCTTTAAATCTATCGAGATCAATACCAATTGTACTGATTTCGTGCACTATTTCGCCAGCTTCATTGAAGTAATATCCAAATGCTTCAGAAACTGCGCCCTTATCGATAATCTTACCAATTTCTACATCGTCTAAACTTCTTCTTTCAGCCATTTTTTGGGCTTTACCTATCCCAAAGGCTAAGATGCTCATTCGATCTAGTACCTTGATGATTTCATCAATTTCAGGTTCTTTTTTCAAACTTTCAATGGCCGATTCTGATAAGTTATCTGGTGTATAAAGCATTCTATAGTGAGAGCCTAGTTTATTTGCTAGTTTTTCTACTAAAGTATTAGCCTGATACTCTGTTCTCTTACCCAACCCACCCCTTGCAGGAACAACAATTGCATTTTCTAGAGGTGTTTTTTCTTTTTTGTATCCTTCAATTATGCTATAAACTGATGTACCACCTGTAATGCCGATCACCGAACCATCTCGTATGATTGACTTTAAATAGGTAGCAGCACTACGTCCAAGTTCTTGAAGTGTCAAATCTTCACCCATAAGTCCCGAGGAACCTATAATGACTTTTTCGATTTGAAGCACTTCCGCAAGATCTTTTTCAAGATCCTTTAACCCTCTAAGGTCATGGAAGAACATAGTTAGCATTTCAAGTGCTAATACGCCTTCTTTAGTGATGGCCATACCTTCCAGCGAAAATTCAACAAGACCTTGATCTTTCAGTCGATTGGCTTCTTTTCTTATTACTCGTTCAGTCATATTTAGTTTAGTTGATAGACTACGTCGTCCAACAGGTTGAAGAAAACTAACCATTTTCAAAATGTTGTATCGATCCTCTAAGATTTCTACTGCTTCTGGTGCTACCATTCGAAGCACTGAAGATATCTCATTAATCTTAACGCAATCAATGCATAATGGATTTCTCTGCATCGGAAGCCTCCTGGGACAGAATTCGTCCGGGTGTGTGTTTTGCGTCCCATCTGAAACAAAAAAAATTCTCTGTCAAAAACATCATACCATATCCAGTATTCTAATCCAAGGCAGAACATTCTTTTTGAGAACGTTTTCCTAATATTTCACATATATTTTGCAGTCCGTTAACAATTTCCCTACATTTAAGAAAACTCTCACATAATTCATAAATAAAAAATTCCTCCGTTGAAAACGAAGGAATTACTATTTTTATAAATCATTTATCTATTCGGGTTTCTAATACACATTGTAACATGTGGCATACCAGCTTCCATATACTCTGCTCCCACCACTTTAAAACCGAGGTTTTCATAGAATGTAAGAGCATGTGTCTGTGCATGTATTTCTACACTTTGAGCAGACTCACTCCATGCTTTTCTAAGGAGATTTTCCATAATCTTCTTTCCAACACCCTGTCCACGATATGCTTTTAATACTGCAACTCTCCCGATCAAATAATTCCCATCATCATTGATAACTAATCGTCCCGTCGCTATTGGTATATCTTCATCTATCAGCAAAAGATGCCAAGAGTGTTCATCAAATGCGTCTAGTTCTATAGATTCCGGAACATTTTGTTCATCAATAAAGACCTTTTTCCGTATACTCCAGGCACGTTCAAACATTTCACCTTTGCCAAAACACTCTAACATTGTCATAATGCCTCCTAGAAACGAAGACTAAAATCGTTTTCTTTTTGAAGTCGATGGAATACTAAGTTCATCTCGATACTTCGCGATGGTTCTTCTAGAAACTTTTATACCGGCTTTACCCAATTCATTTGAAATTTTCTGATCTGAAAGCGGTTTTTTAGGATCTTCAGATCCTACCAAATCTTTGATAAGCATTTTAATACTTTCAGCTGAGACACCTTCTCCAAATGCACCTGTAACACCACTTTGGAAGAAATGTTTAATCTCAAACAGACCTTGTCCACACTGAAGATATTTACCGTTTACAGCGCGACTCACCGTGGATTCATGAACACCAATTTCATCTGCGACGTCTTTTAAATTAAGAGGTTTTAAATACATCGCTCCCTTTTCAAAGAAGTCATATTGGAAATTAATAATCGAATCAACCACTCGGTAAATCGTATTACGTCGCTGTTCGATACTTTTAATGAGCTTCAGTGCTGATGTTAACTTCTTATTTATATAGCCAACAGCACTTTCATCCGCTGCCTCTTGTCTTAATATACTTCTATAATAAGCATTAATATATAACTTAGGCGCTGAACTTTCACTCACGCGAATAACATATTTTCCCTCAACTTTATCAATATAAACATCAGGGGTTACATACCTCACTTCTCGAAGTGAAGCATATTCACGTCCTGGCTTTGGCTCTAACTTACGTATTCTATCACAAGCTATTTGCGCTATTTCCAGGGAAATATCCAATGCTTTTGCAATCTTCTGGATGCGATTTGATGCCAAATCATCAAGATATGAAGCCACTACTCGGCACTCTACAGACACATCATCATCAAAATGCGTTAATTGAATGAGCAAACACTCTTCAAGTGAGCGTGCTGCAACACCTGGAGGATCAAACGTTTGTATTGTTTGAATAATCGTTTCTGCTGTATCATTATCAATACCGATTGCGCGACTGATGTCTTCGTAGTCAATTTCAAGATAACCATTTTCGTCAATATTCTCTACAACATACATAGCAGCCTTTATCTCAATTTCAGAGAAATTTGTCATTTGTAATTGAAAACACAGATGATCTACCAATGACTCCTCTGCAGCAACAAAGTTATCATAATTCACATCATCTTTTTTCTCGTAATTCGTCTGTCGCACGCGTCCATCTTCGAACTCACCTGCAACAGCTTTCCAGTCAATCTTATCGTAAACATCATCATCATTCGAAGCCGGTTTTTCAGGTTCAGGCTCCTTTTCAACAGCTTCTGCACCAGCAGATGTCTGTTGTAATACAGGATTACTCAGAAGTTCATCTTGAATAAACTCATTCAACTCTAATGAGTTATATTGTAATATCTCAATAGCCTGCTTCAATTCAGGCGTCATTATTAATTTTTGCGTTTGAGCAAGGTTCAAATTAAAATTCATTTTCATCGCAAAACCCAACCCCATTCCCATCCCGTATAAACTGCGTATAATGTCACATGAACATAAGACCATTATAACAGTATTCCTGTGGGTTAGGAAGTTTTCAATGTGATATCAGTGAAAGACTTAAATTCTTAAACCACCAATTGTCTGTAAATATGCCTCCAGTACCGAACCCCCAAGTGCCCGCGCTTTATCAGAAATAGCGTTGCACGCATTATAATCATCTCTGGGATCGACGTCTCCAATTTTCATTCCCATTTTTACACTTACGTCTTCGTGAATAAGGCCCCGTATAACGCCGCTAATATTACTGTAAAACGGAACGCCTCCCGTTGTGCCAATCAAGTCATGCGCTTCAACGTGATCACCAATTCTTTTATTCAGTACAACTTTGCCAACACCTGTCGAACGAAGTATTCGTTCTTCAGCATATCCAAGAATATCTCCAGGTATTCCTGTGTCATCAGATGCTTTTCCATGATAAAAAATCCGTCCTAAATCATGACCTCTCGCAGTTTCGATCACAGCATCACAGTCAAAGCCTGCTTCAAAACCTGGACCAAGCGCAATAACAACAGGTGCCATATCCACAGTAGTCCCCAAGTTTCTTTTCGCCAGTACTGCATCTACAACTAAATCAGGCTGATAGGTTTTTAATATACTCATTTGAGGATCAATAAGAACAGGTATCTTACCAGCTTCCTGTGTAGCATCTACTTCATCACTACGTTCGATTTTGGCATATGTAACACCCTCAACGACAAAGTCCCCTTCATATATTGCATTAGCAGCGGCAACATTAAGGCGGATGACAGTCGGAGTTTCAATCTCAGTAACCAATACTTTAAATCCCGACTTTACTAATCTATGAATGGTTCCAGTTGCAATATCTCCTCCACCTCGAACCAAGGCCTTTGGGATTCTCATTAGATACTCTCCCTTATTTTCATAGAGTTTCCACTGCCTTTATTTAAATATGAGACGACCTCACTCATAATGCTTATTGCGATCTCAGTAGGTGTTTCCGCTCCTATATCGAGTCCAATAGGTGCATGTATCATACTCAACACATCAGTACCAACACCCTCTTCCTCAAGAGTTTCAAATATCTTTGTGACTTTACGTTTACTTCCTATCATCCCAACATAGAACGTTTCAGACTTAAGTGTTTCTCTAAGTGCATCTAAATCGCAATCCTTTGTTGCAATGACACAAATATCATCCTTTTGAATATTTGATGCACGTACAGCTACAGCTATATTTTCATCTGAGTGAATTTCACTTGCTTCAGGCAGCAATGCCGTTGTTGCATAATCTGGTCTGTCATCAGCAACAACAATTCTCCAATCCATTTGCTGTGCGATTCGCATAACAGCTTGATTCACGTATCCAGCCCCAATTAAAACGATTCGTCTTCTTTTAGGAAATACCTCAATCAGCACTCTCATAGTTCCACCACATTGTGTTGGAAGACCACCTTTTACATTTTTATTGAATACGTACTCTTTTATCGTATTTTCGTTATTCGAAAGCGCCACTAATGAATCTTGAATGACTTTATACTCACCTGGTCCACCGCCAATAGTGCCCATTAATTCACCATTCGATTTTATCAGCATTTTGGCACTGTGCCTTGGTGTTGAACCTTTCGATTCAATTATTGTAGCCATCGCGAATCCAATGTCTTCACGAATCCACATATCTGCAGTTTTGAATATATCCATGATTACACCCCTTTATCGGTTTTTATCATTATACATCTTCTACGACATATAACCTACTATACAATTATACAATAAAATAATAGTAAAATTTTCTAAGAAACATGACATTCGTCATATATCAGCTTGACATTTTATGGCATAGTAAGAAAAAAGCGACCTCTATTAAGAGATCGCTTCACAAATACTTTATTTAATTGATTGTCGCTATAATTCCTAACGATGACCTTTTTCGTAAGGCTGACCACTTGCAGCAGGTCCAACAGCACGACCAACAACACCAGCAAGTGCAAGAACTGTAGCAACGTAAGGTACTGCTTGTAGGAACTCTGAAGGAATCCAGTCAAGACCAAGTGATGATGCTTGAATTTGAATTGCTTCCATAAGTCCGAAGAATAAACATGCAAGGAATGCACCCACTGGATGCCACTTACCAAAGATCATCGCCGCTAATGCGATGAAACCTTTACCTGATGTCATACCTTCACGGAACAGGTTAACTGTACCAAGTGAAAGTGAAGCACCAGAGATACCAGCAAGAGCCCCTGAGATCATAACCGCAATATAACGAATCTTGTAAACGTTAATACCAACAGTATCAGCAGCCTTTGGATGTTCACCTACAGCACGTAAACGCAGACCAAATGAAGTCTTGAATAATACATAGTAAGAAATAGCAACTGCAACAAACGCAAGATAAACGAATGGATTTAGTCCACCTACTAGCGGACCTAAAACTGGAATACCTTCAAGAAACTCAAATGGGTTTTGTGTTAATGAAGCTTGAACTGGATCGGTTTGACCTGAACGATGCCATACCATTTCAAGTAAAAATGCCGCAAGTGCAGCTGTTAACATATTGATAGCAACACCAGCAACCACTTGATTTGCTCTTAAGTGAATTGCAAGAACCGCCAATATAAGCGAAGTCATAATACCTGCAACAATCGCTGCAAGAATACCTAACCACGGGTTACCTGTAAACTCGGTTACAAGAATTGCAAAGAATGCACCCATAATCATGATACCTTCAAGTGCTATATTTACAACGCCAGAACGTTCACAAAATGTGCCGCCAAGAGCTGAAAATATAAGTGGCGTGGCCAAACGAAGAGCTGAGGCGATAACCGCCATTATAAGTACGATAGTTTCCATACTCTACGCCACCTCCTTGTCTTTCTTACCAGAGAATTTAGCTTTGATATCAGGCATATATTTAAGGACAGCTTCTGCTGCAATAAATATAATAATAAGACCTTGAATAATATCAACTATCTCTTTTGGAATACCAGCAATCTGCATTTTACGTGCACCATTTGATAGAATACCAAATAGTAAAGCAGAAGCAATTACGCCTAGAGGATGATTCTTTCCAACAAGAGCAACAGCTATACCTGTAAAACCGTATCCTGGTGAGTGTGATGATTGATCAATCTTATATGTCAGACCAGCAACAACCGTTGCCGCTGCAAGACCAGCCATCATACCTGAAATAGCAAATGCAAGAATCATATTCTTTGAAATATTAATACCACCGTATTCTGCAGCATAAGGGTTATTACCAACTGAACGAATTTCATATCCAAGTGTTGTCTTGAATAGAACGAACCAAGTAATAACAGCCACCACAACTGCAAGTAGAATACCAGTATTTACACTTGATGTACCAAACACAGGCATGATTTCTGTAAGCTGTGTTAGTCGACCATGTTCAGGTAACAATACCGAGTATGCTTTTTGCTCTGTGCCCAATAGTGTTGAAGGGTTTAATGCAGTACGAATAAAGAAGTTCGCAATGAAAAGACCCGTATAGTTTAACATAATTGTTACGATTACTTCGTGGATACCCAGCTTAGCTTTCAGGATGCCAGGGATCATTGCCCATAACGCACCACCCAATCCACCTGAAATCAGGATCATTGGAACCAGTAAGAAGCCTGGTAGACCTTTGAAAATCCATGCTGCCGTTACAGTGAATAGCGCTCCCATTACATATTGACCTTCTGCACCGATATTGAATAGACCCGTACGGAATGCAAATGCAATTGACAAACCAGTAAAGATTAATGGTGTTGTTTTAAGAAGTGTTTCACCAAATCGACTCATGCTACCTAAGCTGCCTCCGAAAAGAGCACCATATGCAACAAGTGGATTATTGCCAGTCCAAACTATAAATAATGAACCCACGAGGAATGACAGAACAATTGCCATGAGTGGAAACTTTACACTGTCTATCAACAGTTGTAGTTTACTCTCTTTCTTTTTGACCATGACCTCACCTCGTTAATGTTTTTCCTTGCTATCGGCATTTCCGCCGGCCATCATGATGCCAAGTTCTTTTTCAGTTGCGCCTTTGCCCTCTACGATACCAACAATTTGTCCATCATAGATTACAGCAATTCGATCCGCAAGATTCATTACTTCATCAAGTTCCAATGAAACTAGAAGTACTGCTTTACCTTGATCTCGTTGCTCAACAAGACGTTTGTGAATGAACTCGATCGCGCCAACATCGACACCACGTGTCGGTTGTGATGCGATTAATAAGTCAGGATTACGTACAAGCTCTCTTGCAACAATCAGTTTTTGCTGATTACCACCAGACAGTGAACGTGCCTCCACTTGTTCGTTAGGCGTTCTAACATCAAATTCCTCAATAAGCTCAAGACAGTGCTTATGAATGATGTCGTAATCCAATATTCCATTTTTACTGTAAGGTTCTTTCAGGTGGTCACCTAAAACAGAGTTTTCTGCCAGAGTATGACTCAGTACAAGACCACGCTTGTGTCTGTCTTCTGGAATGTGAGATACGCCTGCATCAATAATATTTCTAGTTTGTGCACCAGTAATATCATTGCCGTTCAGTTGAATCTTACCATCAGTAGCTTTACGGAGACCTGTGATTACTTCGATCAGTTGAGATTGGCCATTACCGTCAACACCGGCAATTGCAAAAATCTCTCCTCGTTTTACTTCGAAGCTTACGCCTTTCAGTGCTGGAATATGACGGTTATCAAGTGCTTTTAAGTTTTCAACTTTAAGTACAACATCACCGGCTACACTCTCTTCTTTGTCAACTGTAAGTTTAACTTTACGGCCAACCATAAGTTCAGCAAGTCCATCAGTATCTGTTGTCTTTGTCGCCAACGTGTCGATAACCTTACCACGTCGAATAACTGTTACACGATCACTCATTGCCATAACCTCTTTAAGTTTATGTGTAATAAGGATGATCGATTTTCCTTGGCTTCCAAGTCCGCGCAATATAGTGGCTAACTCTTCAATTTCTTGTGGAGTTAGAACCGCAGTTGGCTCATCAAGGATAAGGATTTCTGCGCCACGGTAAAGAGCCTTAAGGATCTCAACACGTTGCTGCATGCCTACAGAAATATCTTGGATCTTAGCGTTGGCATCAACCGCTAGACCATACTGCTCTGAGATTTTTTGAACGTCATTAATCGCTTTGGCCATGTCAATCTTAATACCATTAACCGGTTCACTACCCAGGATAATGTTTTCCGCAACTGTAAAAGGTTCTACAAGCATGAAGTGCTGATGCACCATGCCTACGCCCAAACTAATTGCTACATTAGGATCTTTGACATCAACAAGTTTGCCATTAATGTAAATCTCACCAGAAGTTGGCTGATAAAGCCCATATAGTTGGTTCATTAGCGTTGTTTTTCCAGCGCCGTTTTCACCAAGTAGTACGTGTATTTCGCCTTTTTCGAGGGAGAAATCCACGCTATCATTTGCAATTACTCCTGGGAACTCTTTAGTGATGTTCCGCATCTCTACGACATTTGGCATTACGTTTTCCCTCCATTACCTAGAGAATAAAATAGAGTCGGATGTCACATGACACCCGACTACTAATTATAACTATTTGTTATGAAATAATCAAGTGCTTATTAAAGTGCTGGAACTTCGAAAGCATCAAATTCAGCTTGAGTTCCAGGAACTGCGAATGTACCTGCTTTGATTGCATCAGTGTACTTATCAGCAGCAGCTTTAAGCTCATCAGTAAGGTTACCAGCGTTATCTGAGTAGCCTACGCCATCAGCTTTAAGATCGAATACAGTTACGCCGCCAGTATAGTTGCCTTCTTGAACAGCTTTAATTGTTTGGTATACAGCGTTATCAACACGCTTAATCATTGAACATAGAACGTTGCTTGGAGATAGAGCAGATTGATCTTGATCTACGCCGATTGCCCAGAATCCTTCTTCTTGAGCAGCTTGGATAAGACCAACGCCTACACCACCAGCAGCGTGGAAGATTACGTCAGCGCCTTTTTGGTGTTGAACTAGAGCAATTTCCTTACCTTTAGCAGCATCTTCGAAAGAATCTGCATAGTTTACGAATACTTCTGCTTCTGGGTTAACAGCTTTAACGCCAGCACGGAAACCGTACTCGAATTTTTCGATTAGTGGGAATTTCATACCGCCGATGAAACCAACTTTGTTAGTTTCTGTTTGCATACCAGCGATTACGCCAACAAGGAATGAACCTTCGTTTTCAGCGAATACTAGAGATGCAACATTGTCAGCTTCAACAACTGAATCGATTAGAGCGAATTTTTGCTCTGGGAACTTCTCAGCAGCTTGAGTCATAGCTTCGTTGAATAGGAAACCAACACCAATTACAAGGTCAGTTTTTTCTTCAGCAAATGAAACAAGGTTAGGGAAGTAATCGTCTGCAGTATCAGACTCTAGAACTTTTTTAGCAACGCCGAACTCTTCTTCAGCTTGTGTCATACCAGCCCATGCCGAGTCGTTGAACGACTGGTCACCTAGACCGCCAGTATCAGTAATCATACCTACAACAGAACCTTGCTCTTCAGCAGCACAACCAGCTAGCATTGAACCAACCATAAGAACAACCAGTAATAATGAGAGTACTTTTTTCATTAAACTTCCTCCTCCAACAATACTTGTTTTGTTTGGTAATAATAAGATTCTACACATGTCGCTGAATTCCTTTATTAGTTCTCGATTATAGTAGATAGTACACAAATGAAATATACAGGTACCATTATGTAATACATATGTATTCTAAATCAATAATCATTCTACAACTCAAAGGAATACAGTTACAAACTAGAATTTCATTAGTCCCCACAAAACTTTAATATAAATAAGAAACACTATTATTATATCCATAAATCATCGAAAGAATCAATATCTAGCACATCAATTTATGTTTTTTATACAAACGCTTTCCTCTCAACTTGTCAGGCGATTGCGAAAATTCACGTGACTATATTTTACATTTCCTCTGTATACATTGAAACTTCAATCGATACAGGTTTTTTTGATCAAATAACTTATTAAACAAAAAGAAGCGAAATTCATTAGAATTTCGCTTCTTTACAGAAACTTAACAAAGGTTATGTTTTTATTGACAATTACCTTTACAACAAACTTTGTCGTTTGCGGTAATTCTACTTTGCTTCTTCAGTAGTTTCTTCTTCAGTAGTTTCTTCTTCAGTAGTTTCTTCTTCTGTAGCTGCTTCTTCTGTAGCTGCTTCTTCTGTAGCTGCTTCTTCTGTAGCTGCTTCTTCTGTAGCTGCTTCTTCTGTAGCTGCTTCTTCTGT
>Ga0070724_10001429_pt1 | contig 14169 bp, 15 predicted proteins | sample tdDd001_FD_67278 | JGI IMG/M metagenome (GOLD analysis project Ga0070724, IMG submission 67278) | Marine sediment microbial communities from the Atlantic coast under amendment with organic carbon and nitrate - tdDd00.1 | ecosystem: Environmental > Aquatic > Marine > Coastal > Sediment | place... | reverse complement strand
AAGAGAGTTTATTAATGAAAAATATATTAAGTACAACTTCTATTTGCATGTATTATCAGTAGCTTTATTTGTCTTATCATATTATATAAACTCTTTAGTTTATTTAGCGGCAATTGCCTTTATAGGCTCAAATATTTTATTTTTAATAAACTGTATAACAGCTGTAAAAAAATACAAAAATATTGCAAAAACAGATCCAATGGATATGACTGCTTTTAAATAATATCACTTATGTTATAATACGCCAAAATTAGCTTTTATAACATAGGGATATAGATGTCAAATCAAAATAATCAAATTTTAAAAAATACAAATGCACAAATTTTAGATGAATTTAATGCTTCAATTATGTTTGATAAAGAGTTATATGCTCAAGATATCAAAGGAAGTATTGCTCACTCTCAAATGCTTTTTGAACAAGGTGTATTAACACAACAAGAACAAGAAGCAATTGAAAAAGGTTTACTTCAAGTAAAACAAGAGATTGAGTCTGGAAACTTCGAGTTTACACTAGCAACTGAAGATATTCACATGGCTGTTGAGTCAAGACTTACTGAAATTATTGGAGAACCTGGTAAAAAACTTCACACTGCTAGAAGTAGAAATGACCAAGTTGCAACAGATTTTAGACTTTATGTACAAGAGAAGTCACTTTCAATTAAAGAGCAGTTAAAAACACTAGTTGATACTTTTGTTGATGTTGCTTCAAAACACACAGAAACATTAATTCCAGGTATGACTCACTTACAACATGCACAACCACTAAACTTTGGTTATCATATGCTTGCTTATGCAAATATGTTCAAAAGAGATTATCAAAGATTTGAAAGCTCATATGAAAGAAACAACTATTCACCATTAGGAAGTGCAGCTCTTGCTGGAACACCACATAATATTGATAGAAATTCAACTAGTACCAAACTAGGATTTACTGCACCAACTGCTCATGCAATGGATACCGTATCAGATAGAGATTTTGCTTTAGAGATTTTATTTAATATCTCTACTTCAATGATGCACATTTCAAGAATCTCAGAAGAGTTAATTACTTGGTCTTCTTATGAGTTCCAATTTGTAAGAATGTCTGATGAGTATGCTACAACTTCATCTATTATGCCACAAAAGAAAAACCCTGATGTACCAGAATTATTAAGAGGTAAAACGGGTAGAGTATATGGAAACTTAATATCACTATTAACAGTTATGAAAGGTTTACCATTAGCATACAACAAAGATACACAAGAAGATAAAGAGGGTGTATTTGATTCTGTTAGGACTATTGAAATCTCACTTACAATTTTAAATGAAGTTATTAAAACTATGATTGTAAATGTAGACAAAATGGAAGCAGCTTGTAAGATAGGACACTTAAGTGCTACAGATTTAGCTGATTATTTAGTTCAAAAACAAAATATGCCATTTAGAACAGCTTATTACATCACAAAAGATGTAGTAGCAAAAGCAAACTCACTTAACAAAGATATCTCTGAGTTAACTATTGAAGAGATTAGAGAGTCAAGTGAAGAGTTAAAAGATATAAGTGAAGAGATTGTAATGTTCTTAGATTTAAGAAATTCTATGAATGCTAGAACATCTTTAGGTGGAACATCTACAGTACAAACTCAAAATCAAATCAATGATTTTAAAAGCTGGTTAGAAGATAAATAATTCTTCTAATCAGTAGACATAAAAAAAAGGGAAGGTTTTAAAACCTTCCCTTTTTTATTGACTTATTAATATTTTTATCTACAATATTTTTTTGTCATTTCAAATAGTGATTGTACATCAGTTTTTCCAACAAATGCATCTACACCAATTTGACTCATTTTACCTCTTACTGCATCCGTTGTCATAGAAGAGTTTACTACAACTGGAATGTGAGAGTACTTACTATTACTTTTTATATATGAAGCAACTTGATAACCATCAGTTCCTGGCATTTCAATATCAGTTAAAACCATACCAACATTATCTGGATCTACTTCTTCTAATCTTTGAAGAAGTTGTGAACCATTAGTATAAATTTCAAATCTTAGACCAGTTTTTTTGAAGAACTTATCTAGAACTTCTCTTGCAACACCTGAATCTTCAGCTGCTAAGATTAGTTTATTTGTCTCAATACCATTATCAACATATTTTCTAACATCATCTTCACCATCATCAGTCCAACCAACATCTCTTAAAAGTTGCTCTGCATTGAATACTGTACATAATTCATCTGAATCATCAACTTTTACATATGTAGTATATGTGATTTTAGAGTTAGTCTCTTCTGTATGTCTTAATTCATCAGTAGTTTTTTCTACGATGTCAAGCATATCTTTTACAAGGAAACCAATTTTTTTATGGTTGAATTCACAGTAAATAATTAATTTATAGTCATTGATATCAAGTGCTGGTAAACCTAACCAAACATCTAAATTAATCAGTGTAACTGGTTCACCTCTGATTGTTGCAATTCCTGCAATTACTTCACTCTCTTTTGGTGTATCATTGATAGTTACTTCTTCAGTAATGATAAACGCTTTAACTTTCGCAATATTGATTGCATAAATATTATTGTGACCAGTGTAAAATACAGCTAATTGTTGAACATTTCTCAGGTGTCCTTGAGTCATTTGCTCAACGCTACCACTAATACCGCTCATGTGAATCCTTTTAGTAAGTATAAACTACTTTATTATATATCTTTTAAACTTTGAGTAACTTTAAGTTATTTTTCCATTTTTCTTAATAGTTTCTGCATTGTAACTGATGCCATCATAAGCCCAAATGAGCCCGTTACTCCCTCAAAACTTCCTTTTTCAATACACTTAGGATCTTCTGATGAAAAAATTACTTTAAATTTTCTTTTGAAGCCTTCTTCTTTTAGCTGAGTTCTAATCTTTTTGATAAATGGATCATTGTATGTATCCCAAATAGATTTGTACTCAATTTTACTTGGATCAATTCTTTTTGCTGCTCCAGAAGTTGTAATAACTTTTGTATAATATCTTTTAATTAAATGAACTTTTGGTTTTACATCATCAATTGCATCAAGGATATAGTTGTACTCTGAAAAATCAAAATTATCAATCCATTCAGGAGTTACTTTTGCATGAATTGCAGTAACTTCTGGGTATCTCTCTTTTAAAGCTTCTACTTTTACTCTTCCAATATTTCCAACACTTCCAAGCTGTCTATTTGTATTAGATTCTTCATAAGTATCAAAATCAACGATAGTAATATTTTTGATTCCAGTATTGTAAAGTGCATCTAGGGCAAAACTTCCAACCCCTCCAACACCTAATAAAATAAGTTTTACATCTTTAAACTGATCAAATTTTTCTTGACCAAATAATTTTATAGTTCTGTCATATTGCATATAATCTACTCTTTTAAAAATTTTGGGTATTATATCATAAATTAATTTATTGGAGACGTTGATGGAAAAAGAACCTATGACAAATGCTGGTTATGAAAAAATTACAGGAGAGTTAGATTTTTTAAAATCTAAAGAGAGGCCTGAAACTGTAATTGAACTAGATGAAGCTAGGCAATTAGGGGATTTAAAAGAGAATGCAGAATATCATGCAGCAAAAGATAAGCTAGCAATAATTGATTCTCAAATTGCAGAACTTGGAGCTATTATTTCTAAGGCTGTAATCATTGATCCTTCAAGTCTTCCTCACGATAGAGTAAGTTTTGGTTCAACAGTTGAGCTAGTAGATGTAAACACAGATGAGGAGTTTATGTATTCAATTGTTGGTGGAGTAGAAGCAAATGTTGATAATGGATTAATTTCATTTAACTCACCTTTAGCAAAACAGCTATTAGGAAAAGAAGAGGGTGATGAATTAACAGCAAGCTTACCAGGTGGTAGCAAAACATTTGAAGTATTAAGTGTATCGTACAAGGAGTTAAAACTATAATGAATGTAGCAATTATTGGTGCTAGTGGTTATACTGGATTAGAATTAATCAAAATTTTATTAAACCACCCACAATTTAATATTACATATATTGCAAACTCAACAGGGGAAGAGAATGTTCAAGACTTACACCCTTGTTTAAAAGATGTTGTAAATATTGAAGTTTCTAAAGCAAATGCACAAGAAGTAGCAAAAGTAGCTGATTTAGCATTTTTAGCATTACCACATAAAACATCTATGTCTTTTGCAAAAGAGTTATTAGAATTAGATGTAAAAGTAGTGGATTTATCTGCTGATTACAGACTTGAATTAGAAACTTATGAAAAACACTATTGTCCTCATGAAGACAAAGAGCATATTAAAGATTCTGTTTATGGATTACCAGAGTATTATGGTGAAGATTTAAAAGATGCAAAATTAGTTGCAAACCCAGGATGTTATCCAACTGCTTCACTTTTAGCACTACTTCCTTTTGTTGATTATATTCAAGAAGGAACACCTGTATTTATTGATGCAAAATCAGGTGTAAGTGGAGCTGGTAAAAAACTAAGTGAAGTTGCACACTTTGTAAATCTAAATGAAAATACTCACGCATATAATCCATTTAAACACAGACATATGCCAGAGATTGAAGAGAAGGTAAAACTTCTAAAGGATAAAGAATTCCAAATCAACTTTGTTCCTCACTTACTTCCAGTAACAAGAGGGATGTTAGTATCTGTATATGCAACACTAAAAGATGAAGTTGATGTAGAGAAAATCTTAGAAGATACATATGCAAACAGCGAGTTTGTAAGAATCAGAGATAAAGCTGTAGATTTAAAATCAACAGCTGGTACAAACTTCTGTGATATTTTTGTAGCTAGAAATAAAAAAGCTTTATTTATAAACTCTTCTATTGATAATCTACTAAGAGGTGCATCATCACAAGCGGTTGTAAATGCAAACCTAATGTGCGGTTTTGATGAAAACTGTGGTATTCCAAAAATCGCTTATGTACCTTAATATTCAAGAGTCAGCTATACTTGTAGCTGACTCTCACTTCAATAAAAAAAATCAACAATTTTTAATATTTTTACAAAAACTAAAAAACAAAGAGATTCAAACTACTCAACTTTTTTTGATGGGAGATATGTTTGATTTTATCTCAGGTGAGAGTAAATACTTTGTAAAACAAAACCAAGAACTATTAGATATTATAAATGAACTTTCAAATGATATACAGATTATTTATCTTGAGGGAAATCATGATTATAATATGAAAGTTTTATTCCCTAATGTAAAAGTATATAAAAGAGAAAACCAGCCCTTACTTGCTAAATATAAAGAGAAAACAGTTTCACTATCTCATGGGGATAACTTTATAAACTGGCACTATAATTTATATTGTAAGATTATTAGAAACTCTTTATTATTAAAGTTTTTAAATCTAATTGATTTTAACTATTTTATTTCTCTTAGAATCGAAAGAGCTTTAGTTAAAAAATCAATTTGTCACAAAATGAGAGATTATGAAAGCTTAGCAAAAAGAAGAGCTTCTAACTATGAAACTGATATGATTATTGAAGGGCACTATCACCAAGGTGATATTTTTGAATTTGAAGATAAAAAATATATAAACATTCCATCTTTATGTTGTTCAAATAAATACTCTAGATTAATTGATGGAAGTTTTGTAGGAGAAGAGTTGTGACTGGATATTTACTAGGATTTGTAATAGTTATTTTATTAATTTTATCAATTTTGGTTGTAATATTATTGAAAATGAGAAACAATAAACAAAATAGTGAACAACCTCTAGAAACAGATATCTCACCATCTATTTTAAGTGATTTTAAACTACCACTTCGAATTGAAAAAATGGGTACAAGAACTTTGCTTGATGCAAGTATAAAAATATATCAAACTTTTGAAGTTTTAGATTATGCAAATGCAGGTGAAGCTAATTTTGAGAAAAAAGAGTGGCATACTTGGCAGGTTTCTATTTTATTAGAGTTAGTAAAAAAAAATGTAGACTTTTTTCCACCAATTAAACAAAATGCATTTCATAGAACTGTTTTAGCTTATTCAAAAGATGATCTTATCTCACTTCTAAAAACAATAGAGAATAAATATATAAACCAAGTTAATATTAATACTTCTAAAGATAATTTATGTAAAGAAATTATTTGGACTAGCAAAGAAGTATCAATAATTTTATATTATTTAATAAACAAAGGTAAACTTGCCTAGTAGAGGGAAGCTTCTACTAAGCAAGAAAACTAATAGTGATTTAAATATCTAGTTTCATCATCATTGAATGTGATGATTCTATCTAATCTAATTCTCTGACCAATATTTGTATCCATATATTCAGAACCATCAATATTTAAAAATTTTGCAATTTTAGATTTGATGCTAACTTTATCATTGTTTTTATTTAAATAAACAACACTACACTCTTGACCTTTTTTTAATGCTTTGTCAAACTCTTTAAATAATTCGTTTGAAATTCTTACATAGTTATTCATTTTATATCCTTTAATAAAAGTTGCATATGCAACTAATTGAAGAAAAAAATATTAAAGCTCTAATTTGTCTAAAATTTTGAAAAAAGCTTCTATCTCTTCTTTTGTTAGTTTTTCGTTTAAAGACTCTCTGTATGAACTTACTTCTTCAATAGTATCATCTAAGATTTTTTCACCAGTTTGTGTTAATTCAACTTTATTGCTTCTTTTATCTCCTGAAATTTCAGATTTTTTAATAAGTCCTTTTTTTTCTAGTGAGTTTAAAGAACGGCTGATTGTTGTTTTGTCTTTACCTAAAAGTTCAGCAATTTTTGTTTGATTAACTTCTTTTTCAAACTTGATAATCTCAAGAGTTGCTCTTTGTTCTATTGCGATATTGAATGGGCTTAATTGTTTGTTTAATTTATTGTTAACAGTGTTAGCTGCTTTTATAAATCGATAAGCAATAGAGTTTTTTAAAGCGTAACCCATGTGATTCCTTTTAGTTGCATATGCAATTATTGCATATGCAACCTTTAATGAAAATAAAACGAATGAAGAAAAAGATTGCAAAATGATATATAAAACACATCATAATCAAATCTTAGCTATAATCACAAAAATTTAACAATAAATATTTAAGGATAAATCATCGCAAAGTTTGAAGTAGTTAGCGAATACTCTCCAGCAGGAGACCAACCTAAAGCAATCGAGGCTTTAAGTGACTCAATTCTTGAAGGAAACAAATATAATACTTTATTAGGTGTTACAGGTTCTGGTAAGACTTATACTATGGCTAAGGTTATTGAAAAGACTCAAAAACCTACACTTATTATGACTCATAATAAAACTCTTGCAGCACAGTTATACTCAGAGTTTAAAGCTTTCTTTCCAAACAATCATGTTGAATATTTTATTTCATACTATGATTACTATCAACCAGAAGCTTATATTCCTAGAACTGATTTATTTATTGAAAAAGATAGTTCAATTAATGAGGAGTTAGAAAGACTAAGATTAAGTGCTACTGCTTCACTTTTATCTTTTGATGATGTTATTGTTATTGCTTCTGTATCAGCTAACTATGGTCTTGGTAATCCAGAAGAGTATAAAGCAATGGTTCAAAGAATCGAAGTAGGGTTTGAATACTCTCAAAGAGCTTTCTTATTAAAACTTGTAGAGATGGGGTATAAAAGAAACGATAAGTTCTTTGATAGAGCAGACTTTAGAGTAAATGGAGATGTTATTGATATTTTCCCTGCTTATTTTGAAGATGAGTTTATTAGAGTAGAGTTTTTTGGTGATGAAGTAGAATCAATCACAAAACATGAATACTTGACAAATAATAAAACAAAAGATTTAGAAGAAGCGATTATCTATTCTGTAAACCCATTTGTTGTATCAAATGATAAATTAGCAGTTGCTGTTGAAGAGATAGAAAAAGAGCTTGATGAGAGACTTATAAATCTAAAAGAGAATGATAAGTTAGTAGAACATCAAAGATTAAAACAAAGAGTTGAGTTTGATTTAGAGATGATTGAGGGAACAGGTATGTGTAAGGGTATTGAAAACTATGCACGTCATCTAACTGGTCAAAAGCCAGGAGAAACACCATATTCACTTATGAACTACTTTGAATCAATGCACGAAGAGTTTTTACTAATAGTAGATGAATCACACGTATCTCTTCCACAGTTTAGAGGAATGCATGCAGCAGATAGGTCTAGAAAAGAAGTACTTGTAGAGTATGGATTTAGACTTCCAAGTGCTTTAGATAACAGACCTTTAAAATTTGATGAGTTTATTTCAAGGCAAGCTTCATATCTTTTCGTATCAGCAACACCAAATGAGTTAGAAATAGAAAAGTCTTCTGTTGTAGCTGAACAGGTTATTAGACCTACTGGATTACTTGATCCAAAGATTGAGATTATGGATTCTGAGCATCAAGTAGAGAAGTTATATGATGAGGTTAAACGAGTTATTGAAAAAGATGAAAGAGTTTTAATCACGGTTCTTACTAAAAAAATGGCAGAAGAGTTAGCATCATACTATTCTGATTTAGGAATCAAAGTAAAATATATGCATTCAGATATTGATGCAATTGAAAGAAATCAAATCATTAGAGAGTTAAGACTAGGGGAGTTTGATGTACTTATTGGTATTAACTTACTTAGAGAGGGACTTGATATTCCTGAGACTTCTTTAGTAGCTATTTTAGATGCAGATAAAGAAGGATTTTTAAGGTCTAGAACTTCATTGATTCAAACGATTGGTAGAGCCGCAAGAAACCAGAATGGTAAAGTAATCTTATTTGCCAAAAGAATCACAGACTCTATGCAATACGCAATAGATGAAACAGCAAGAAGAAGAGAACTTCAAGAAACTCACAATAAAAAACATGGAATAACTCCAAAATCTACAAAAAGAAAACTAGATGAAAATCTAAAACTAGAAGAGTACGATGACGTGGCATGGAAAAAACAAAAGATGGAAAAAATGCCAGCATCTGAGAGAAAGAAAATCTTAGTTGAGTTAAATAAACAGATGAAAAAAGCAGCTTCAGACTTGAATTTTGAAGAGGCGATTAGACTAAGGGATGAGATAGATAAGATAAAGAAACTTTAGTTTCTTTATCATTGGAGCTTATTGTATAACTCTTCAGGACTAATAATAATTCTTGTTTCAGTATCACGTAATTGTCCATTGTATAAATAAATATTTTCAAAACTACTTAATCCAAAACTTTTCATTTTATCTTTATTAATTTTGCCTATAAATCCATTACTAAATATACAATTCAAATAAAAATCTTTTTGCTCAATTTCTATTAAACCTATTCTTGAAACTATAAAATTACCTTTCTTTTCATTCTCTCTATTAAACTTTTCTAATTCTTTATATATTTTTTCTAAGTTTTTTGATATTTCCTCAGGTGGGTTCTTTTCTAAGAGGACTCCATCTAAAGAAGACCATTCTAAATAGAATATTTCTTCAAAATTTTGTTTGTCTTTTGAACTATAGCTAACTTTTATAGGAACCGAACTAGTATCTAATTCATTAAGTTCATTATAGTGTTTTGCAACACATTCAATTTCTTGTTGTGGAGCAAAGTAGTTTATTTTATTTTTGAAATTAAATCTAAATAAATCTTTAAATTCATCTTCAATTTCAAATGTAATATTGTATGCTGGTGCTTTTCCAATATTCCTAATTTTTAGAGATAAAATACTCGAACCTCTAAGTTGACCAAGTTCTAATGAAATAAATGGATGAGTTTCAACCTCTCTAAGTTTTCTAGTTTCTTTTGCTAAACGTACCGTAAAATATACATAAATAGCAGTAGCAATAACAAGTATTAGTGATGAGTATTTATTAAGTAAATCTAATTTTTCGATAATGTAGTCCAAAATAATCCTTAAAATATTTTTATAACAGTAAATATTATGTGTATACTATCTAACTTTACATTAATAAAAAAACACTACAATTTCATTATGAAAAAAGCTACAAAAAAAGATATAGAAATTATAAAAGAAGCATTTGTTGAAAAGTACTCAGATGCTGTTACTGAATTAGATTATAAAAATGATTATGAGTTATTAATAGCTATTATTTTATCTGCACAATGTACTGATAAAAGGGTAAATATCATCACACCAGCACTTTTTGAAAAGTATCCAAGTGTAAAAGAGTTAGCAGTTGCAAATCTTGATGATGTAAAAGAGCTGTTAAAATCATGTTCATTCTTCAACAATAAATCAAAAAATATTATCAAAATGGCTCAAAGTGTACTAGAGGATTTCAATGGTGAAATTCCTCATAACCAAAGAGAACTTATGAAACTTGCAGGTGTTGGAAACAAAACTGCAAATGTATTTATGATTGAGTTTGAGGGAGCTAATCTTATGGCTGTAGATACTCATGTATTTAGAGTGTCTCACAGACTAGGTCTTAGTGATGCTAAAAATGTTGACCAAACAGAAGCTGACTTAGTAAAAAGACTAAAGGGTGATGATTTACATATTTTCCATCAAGCGATGGTTTTATTTGGAAGATATATTTGTAAAGCAGTTAAACCAGATTGTGATAACTGTCTTTTCCCACATGTTTGTAAGACTACAAAATCTTTCAAACCTGCTTAATTAGTTAGACATACATCTAACAACAAAAAGGTCTTTGATAATATCGTTTAAACCATTTGAATTAAACATAATTAATTCACGATAATATCTTTGAAGATCTTTTTGAGCTAATATTGACTTTCCTCCATGGGCTATCATCGCAGTTGTTATAATATCTTGTGCTGTTTTAAATAACTCTATTCTAAGTTGGTCTAATTCCATAGAATCGTTTGTTTTTAGAAAAGCATTCTTTTCATTTTTTAGTCTATCTTTTGAAATCTCTTTTAACTTTTTATTGTCAATCTGTTTTATTGCACCTTTTGCAAGAGCATATAAAGTGTAATGAATTGTTTTTGATAGACTTTTGTTTTTTGTATAGTTTCCAATAGGATTAGATGATACTATATTTTCTTCTTTTACAAAGAAGTTTTCAAGTTTCACATTTACAGTATTTAAACTTTGTGCTACAAAAGTTTCAGGTGTATCTATAATCTTAAAACCTTTTGTTTGCTCAAATGGTGCTAATACTTCATACTCTTTATTATCATAGTGAAATCCGATAAGTAGTGAATCAAAGATTTTATATCCACTTGCCCAAGTTAAAACACCATTTAGTTTATAACCATCTTTACATTTTGTTGCACTAACTAGTGTTTTATTTGCTCTTAGGTGATTTATTGCAATACCACACTTTTTATTGAAGTATTCCTCTTTTTTTACAAAGTTATTTTTATTCATAATAGAGTTAGCTGCAAGTATTTGTATTGCTAGAAAAGACAAGCTTCCACTATATGGAGTTAGCTTTGTAAATAGTTTTAGTTTCAGCTCATCTTGTATAGTTTTATCAAAGTTATATAGTGAAAAATTGTCATTTGCATATGAAATATCAAATACTTTTTTTAGAAGTTTTACATCACTATCTATTTTATGAATAGGTAGTGATTTTATATCTTCTATAGTTTTGTTGATATTTTTTATATATTTTTTTGTTTTCACTATTTTAGTCTACACTCTTCTTTATATTTTTTAAATACATACTCATCTTCGATTAGTTGAGCTTCAACATTTTTTGCTTCACAAACATACTCTTTACCATCTTTTAAGATGATATATACAAAATCATATATCTCTTTACTATTACTTAATACTTCAATACTAGTCTGATTATAAGATAGTTTTAGAATCTCAACCTTTTTCTCTTTTAAATAATTACTTTTAAAAGAGTCCGGAAGTTTCTTCTCTTCAACACTATTATAATAAATCATTCCAGCTATTAGTACGGCAATAAGTGCAATAAATGCTGTAATCTCTTTTTTTGTAAAAGTTCTTTTTATTTTATAAATTATATAAACTATAAATGCGATAATTAGCAGTGATACTATTAGAACTTGCATTATTATTTCCTTTTATTTTTGTGTTTTATTTAGTCTATTTTTAAAAGCATTAGGTGATAGATATTTTGAGTTAGTTGGCGTTGAACTCATAAATTCATCTTCTAAAATAGGTTTTTTTTGAGGTTTTGATACTGCTTTGTTTATTTGGTTTGTATTTACTTTTCTATTATCCACAGTAATATTTTTAACTAAACCACTTTTTAAATTGTTTAATATAGTTAAAACTGTATCAATATCTTTTTTCTCAACATCTAAAGTAATTTTACTCAACTTAAATCCCTTTTTTATTGGTATTATATCGCATAATAGCAAAAAATATTATTCTAAAAAAATTAATAAAATCTAATAAAAAAACATTATTAAAAAAACTTATACTACTTAACAAATATTTAACAAAAAATTAATTAAAAATTAACACCTTTTTGTGATAATTTGCCCAGTTTATCACAAGGAAAATAGATGAAAAAATTAACTACATTATCACTTGTATGTACTGCGTTGATTTCAAATGCAAGTGAAACTACAGTTTTAGAAAATATTGAAGTAACTGAAAAAGTAAATATGAAAACTGTAAAAAATGTAAGCTCAAATGAAATTAAATCTGCTGACTTAGCTGAAGTACTTACAAAAAATATTCCATCAGTATCAATAGTTAGAAGAAGTGGTATCGCAAATGATATTATTTTAAGAGGAGCAAAAAAAGATAATATCAATATCTTATTAGATGATAGTAAAATTTATGGGGCATGTCCAAATAGAATGGATCCTTCAACTTCTCATGTTTTGACAAATAATATTGAAGAAGTAGAGGTTATTGAAGGTCCATATGATGTGGAAAACTTTGGTACTTTAAGTGGTGCAGTAAAAGTTAAAACAAAAGAACCAAAAAAGCAGTTTAATAGTGAGATTAATTTAAATGCTGGAAGTTTTGGTTATAGAAAAGCATCTGCAACTTTAAGTGGTGGAAATGAAAGAATTAAGTTATTAATCTCTGCATCAACAGAAGAATCAAAATCATATAAAGATGGAAATGGCGATGATTTTTTAGAACAACAAAAAGCAAATGCTATTCCTATGCCAAATCAGTATAAAGCTGCAAACTCTAATAAAAAAGCATATGAAAAGAAAACATTGTTAAGTAAAGCTATTGTAAATATAGATGATAGTTCTGAAATAGATTTATCTTACACTTTAAATAGAAGTGATAATGTACTTTATCCAAATACTCCTATGGATGCTGATTATGATGACTCTGATATCTATACTGTTTCATATACAAAAAGGGATTTTGGAAAATACTCAAAAGAGTTAAAAGCTTCATACTATTATTCAAAAGTTGATCACCCAATGAGTGTTAGACTTAGAAATAATTCAATGATGATGAAAGATATGACTAATCATATGAAGTCATCAATTTGGGGTGCGAAAATTAAAAATGAGATGTTAATATCAAACTCTTTATTAACACTTGGGTTAGATACAAGTATTAGAAATTGGAAAGGTAGAAAGTTTAATAATGATCTAACAACAAACACTGTTTCATTAGCTTCAACAGATACTAATAACAAGGCTTTATTTGCAAAACTTGAAAATACTTATGGAAAATTAAATTTAGAGTATGGCTTAAGATATGACAACACTTCAATTGATACAGTAGATGCTACAAAAAAAGACAATAACTATAACTCTGTAAATGGACATATTTTTGCAGTTTATAATGCAAATGAGTCAACTAAATATTTTGCAGGAATTGGAAAATCTTCAAGAGTTCCTGATGCAAGAGAGTTATATTACAGTGGAAGTGGAAATGAAAACCTTGATGATACAAAAAACTATGAACTAGATTTAGGTATTCAAAAAAACTATGAAAACTCTATGGTAAAAACTAAATTCTTCTATTCAATTTTAGAAGACTATATTTATAATAAAAATGGAACAGCATTTGAAAATGTAAATGCAAAGATTTATGGATTAGATATTTCTGGAATGTATGCAATTAGTGATGAGTTTACATTTGATTATGGCGCATCATATATAAAAGGTAAAAAAGATGAAGCATTAACTGGACAAAATGATAAAGATTTAGCAGAAATTCCACCATTAAAAGCAAATATCTCTTTAACATATGAAGATGATAAAAATAGACTTACTACATCTTTATTAGCTGTTGATTCATGGAATAATATTGATTCAGATAATGGAGAACAAAAGCTTGGTGGTTATGCAGTTGTAAATGTAAAGTATGAAAGAGAAGTGAA
>Ga0070724_10001427_pt1 | contig 14187 bp, 13 predicted proteins | sample tdDd001_FD_67278 | JGI IMG/M metagenome (GOLD analysis project Ga0070724, IMG submission 67278) | Marine sediment microbial communities from the Atlantic coast under amendment with organic carbon and nitrate - tdDd00.1 | ecosystem: Environmental > Aquatic > Marine > Coastal > Sediment | place... | reverse complement strand
ATAACGCTTTAGGTGATGCGATTGAATTCGCTAAAGCTGTTCAAACAGCAATAGACGCTACCAATCAAGAAGATACGCTAATTATAGTAACAGCAGATCACAGCCATGTATTTACTATTGCCGGTTACCCTAAGCGCGGAAATCCTATCTTGGGTAAAGTTGTTGCTATTGGTGCAGAAGAGCCGTCACTTGCTAAAGATGGTATGCCATATACAACTGTTGGTTATACCAATGGTCGAGGTTATAGAAACTTAGGGGCAGAAACTAATGCCGATGCAACATACGCTGAAGATTCTGTGACAGGTCGTATAGATTTAACCGATGTTGATACCCAGTCTCCGGGTTTCCATCAGGAGGCGCTTGTACCAACCTCTTCTGAAACACACGCTGGCGAAGATGTTGCTGTCTATGCTATCGGGCCGGGTGCACAACTTGTTACAGGCACTAATGAACAAAGCTTAATTTACCACGTGATGAATTATGTTGGTGGATATAGCGCTAATGACTCATCAATGTAGATTTTATTAGTAAAACTTTTCAGGGACATATCTATGTCCCCTTTTACTTTTTTAGTAGAGCAACGAACACATATGAAACAACTTATCTCGCTTATAGTTTTTATTTTATTTTTGCCTTTAGCAACAGCAACAGCAACAGCAACAGAATGTTCCATAGATGAAAATAATCTTGGTGCTGAATATCAAATAAAATACCTTAATGAAAATGGTAAACCGATACAAAATAATACTTTTACTATATGGCGTACTGCGCAAACAGTCCTGCATGAAGATGCTGCAAAAGAAATTACAACGCTTTGGTATTTAAGTGCGAATAAACAATTAAAGAAAACGCGATTTTTTGATCACTACCAACGAGGAATTGAATATCAGCAAAGTAAAAAAATATCAGATGCTCAATGGCAATTAAAGCGCAGTTTAATATCAAAGCAAGCACTTGCTAAAATGGTATTAATTAAGACAACAGGCTCAGGTTGCGAGCAAGTTGAACACTATCAAAAAACTACATCTACCGAAAATATAGAAATCACGTGGTTACCGCAGCAAAAACTCATTAAAAATATGAAAATAAAAAACAAAAATACTGATATTTTATGGTCGTTGGTACAGGTATATAACGACGAACAAGTATTAGTTAAAGCCATGGATAAAGTTGCTAATTATCAAACCACTGATTTTGCTGATATTGGTGATAATGAAGCCGATCCATTTTTAGCAAAAATGATAAATCTCGGCTTTGTTGAGCATGGCAGTAGTGGTTTTTATGATAGCCAAGGTAATTCTATTGAAAACAAACATCATCATTAGTTTAAATTTATTATTAATAATGGAAATAGCGGTGTAAACCTAGTTACAATAAGGTATCTAAGTGTATTAAATGGATCTCATATGTCGCTGTCAGTTGTTATTTTAGCTGCGGGTAAAGGTACTCGCATGCGTTCTTCTTTGCCGAAAGTTTTACATCCCGTTGCCGATAAACCTATGGTGAGTCATGTTATTGATAGTGCGCGCCAAGTAAATGCCGAAAATATTTACCTTGTTTACGGTTTTGGTGGTGATGTGCTTAAAGAGCAGCTTTCACAAGTAAACGGTGGTGACGACTTAACTTTTGTCGAACAAAAAGAGCAATTGGGAACAGGTCATGCGGTGGATATGGCTTCTCCGTTTGTTAATGAAGAAGATGTACTGGTACTTTATGGAGATGTGCCATTAACTAAAGTTTCTACGTTAGAAAGCTTAATAGCAGTTAAACCAAAAGGCGGTATGGCCTTACTTACCGTTAAACTAAATAACCCAACCGGCTATGGTCGTATAATTAGAGATAATGCTCAGGTAGTGGGTATTGTTGAACAAAAGGATGCTAGCTCTGAGCAATTGCAAATAAATGAATGTAATACCGGAATTTTATTGGCTAATGGTGGCGATCTTAAGCGCTGGTTAGGGAATTTGTCTAATGACAATGCCCAAGGTGAATATTATCTGACCGATATTATTGCGATGGCTCATGCTGACGGTAAGCCGATAGCGACGGCTCACCCCGAAACTGAAATTGAAGTTGAAGGTGCTAATAATCGCGTGCAATTGGCGGCATTAGAGCGTGCTTATCAATTAAGGCAGGCTGAAGAGCTGATGATTGCTGGCGCTAGTTTACGTGATCCAGCGCGTATTGATGTTCGTGGTACGTTAACTGTTGGTCAAGAGGTTAAAATTGACATTAATTGTATTTTTGAAGGTAAAGTTGAGTTAGCTGATGAGGTTAGTATTGGCGCCAACTGTATTTTAAAAAATTGCACCATTGGCAAAGGTGCAGTGATTAAAGCTAATACTATTATTGAAGATGCCATTATTGGCGAATTAGCATCAGCTGGGCCATTTGCTCGAATTCGTCCTGGTTCAGAGTTAAAACGAGATGCACACGTTGGTAACTTTGTTGAAATGAAAAAGTCAACTTTAGGTGAAGGCTCTAAAGCTGGACACCTCACCTATTTAGGTGATACTCAAGTCGGCACAAAAGCAAATATAGGCGCTGGTACCATTACCTGTAACTATGACGGTGTAAATAAATCTAAAACCATTATTGGTGATAATGCCTTTATTGGTTCAAATAGTTCATTGGTAGCTCCTGTTGAAATAGGTGCAACAGCAACTGTGGGTGCAGGCTCTGTAGTTGCTAAAAATGTTGGTGAGCAAGAGTTAGCAGTAGCGCGTGGTAAACAACGTAATATTAGTGGCTGGCAACGACCAACAAAACACGCCGACCAGTAACACATTCTATGATAGCTAGACATTACTTAACGTTTATTATATTGCTAGCTTTGGTTATTCCAGCCAAAGCTAGCGAGTTAAGAGTTGTCTCTACTCCACATAAGCTTTTACAGTACAAAGAAAATAATGAACTTAAAGGGCCGAGTTCGGCGCTTTACACGTGGTTAATGAAAGAAGCTTCTCTCTCATCAGAAGTGGAATTTATGCCGTGGGCTAGAGCATTTCAAATAGCCAAATCGACACCCAATTCGCTTATTTTTAGTATCGTCCGAAATCAAGAAAGAGAGCATGATTTTCATTGGATACTTCCGGTAAGCCAATTGATTCAAACATTTATTGGCAAATCAGCTGAAACCTCTAAAGCACAATACTCGCTAGAAAGAATAAAGAGTCGCTTAACAGTAGTTTTGCGCAATACATATGGTCATAGCTTATTGTTAGAACAAGGATTTACTGAGGGTGAAAACCTTTACGTAGTGAGTTCGTTAGAGGTTGCATTAAGACTGTATTTTGAAAATAAAGTAGAGTTTATTTTTACTGAACCCAATGTTATCCGTAACCGTATGAAAGAATATGGCTTAACAGAATCTGATTTAGTGATGGGACCTATATTGGGTAAAGCGATTAAAAAAAGCTATATTGCCGCCAATAAAGGTTTGTCATTAGACATACTTGAAAAACTCAAGAAAGCGGCGAGTAAAATACAAAAATCACAAGAATTCCAACGTCTTTTTTACTTAGTTGAGCACTAATTATTATTATTTATTGATTTATATTTTTATATTTGTTTTAATTCGAAACTTAAGTTTCGAAACGAAATATAAAAACAAACTAAAATATAAAATCAATCATGTCAAAACGAAATACACAGCAACGTCGACACACCATCTTAACGGAATTAAATAATTTCGGTGAAGTCACTGTTGACCAGTTAACAAAGATGTTTGATACCTCGGAAGTTACTATTCGTAAAGACCTCTCAGCACTTGAAAAAAGTGGTTTGCTGTTACGAAAATACGGTGGCGCAATATCTTTACCAAAAGAAATTGTAAATCATAATAGTAACGATGTTTCGAAACGAAAGAACCAAATAGCAAAATGTGCCGCTGACCTAATTAAAGATCATCACCGAATAATCATTGATAGCGGAAGAACAACATCTGCAATGGTTGGTCATGTCAGTAATAAGAAAGGCTTAGTGGTAATGACCAACTCCCTCTCAGTGGCTAATCAGCTTAATGCATTAGAGAGTGAACCTACTATTTTGATGACCGGTGGTACTTGGGACCCAACATCTGAATCATTCCAAGGGCAAGTTGCAGAGCAAGTCATTAAATCATATGATTTTGATCAGTTATTTATTGGTGCTGATGGTATTGATATTGAACGTGGTACAACAACATTTAATGAGCTCATTGGGTTAAGCCAAGTCATGGCAGAAGTGGCCAGAGAAGTTATTGTTTTAGTTGAGTCAGAAAAGATAGGAAGAAAAATTCCTAATTTAGAACTGGCTTGGCATAAAGTACATACGCTTGTCACTGACAATGGTATATCAGAACAAATTAAACAATCGTTAATTTTACAAGGCGTAAATGTTATTTGCGCAGCAACAGAATAGGAAAATAATATGTGTGGCATTGTTGGTGCGGTAGCACAACGAGATGTATCTGAAATTTTGCTCGAAGGGTTAAAGCGTCTAGAATATCGCGGCTATGATTCTGCTGGTGTTGCAATCATAGATCAAACTCAAGGCTTACAGCGCGTTAGGCGTTTAGGTAAAGTGCAAGAGTTGTCTGATGCCTTAGCTGAAACGCCACTGTCTGGTGGTACAGGTATAGCGCATACTCGTTGGGCAACTCATGGTATTCCAAGCGAAGCTAATGCTCATCCTCATATTTCCAGTGAGAAAATTGCCGTTGTCCACAATGGTATTATCGAAAACCATAACGAACTACGTGAACGCCTAAAAAGTCTAGGTTATGTTTTTGCTTCAGAAACAGATACCGAAGTAATTTGTCACCTTGTTGATCATGAACTATCTAATAGCCAAAGCTTACTTGAAGCGGTACGTAAAACAGTTGCACAGCTCGAGGGAGCATACGGCACTGTTGTTATTGATAAAAATGATCCTGAACGACTTGTTGTTGCCCGTTCTGGCAGCCCATTAGTCATAGGTTATGGCTTAGGTGAAAACTTTATTGCGTCAGATATGATGGCATTGTTACCTGTTACTCGCCGTTTTTCATTTTTAGAAGAAGGTGATGTCGCTGAAGTTACACGTTTTGAAGTTAATATTATTGATATTGATGGTAACCCTGCTACTCGAGAAGCAAAAGAGTCAGAAATAAGCCATGAAGCGGGTGATAAAGGTGAATATCGCCATTACATGTTAAAAGAAACTTACGAGCAACCTATAGCCATTAGAAATACGCTTGAAGGAAGACTTGTTGGCGATGAATTACAAAGTAATGCCTTTGGTGAAAATGCCGATGAAATCTTTAAAGAAATTGAGCATGTTCAAATCATTGCCTGTGGTACTAGTTATCACTCTGGTATGGTTGCTCGCTATTGGTTAGAGGCTTTTGCAGGTGTTTCTTGTAATATCGAGATTGCTAGTGAGTTCCGTTATCGAAAGTCTCATGTACCTAAAAATGCCATGATAGTCACTATTTCACAATCAGGTGAAACTGCGGATACTTTAGCGGCGCTGAGATTAGCAAAAGACTTAGGTTATAAAGCAAGTTTGAGTATTTGTAATGTACCAGGTTCATCACTTGTGCGAGAATCTGACCTGGCGTTTATGACTAAAGCTGGCGCAGAAATTGGTGTAGCGTCAACTAAAGCATTTACTACGCAACTTGTTGGTTTGTTAATGATGGCTATTGCCATTGGTAAACACCACGGCATGAGTGAAGATGTGCAACAAAGTTTTGCTAAGTCTCTAATGACACTACCCGCTAAACTAGAAGAAGTATTGGCTCTAGCAGAATCTATTGAAGACTTAGCTGAAGATTTTGCTGATAAACATCATTCTCTTTTCTTAGGTCGTGGTGATCAATATCCCATTGCAATGGAAGGTGCGTTAAAGCTTAAAGAAATCTCATATATTCATGCTGAAGCATATGCCGCGGGCGAACTTAAACATGGGCCACTAGCACTGATTGATGCAGAAATGCCCGTTATTGTGGTAGCACCTAAAAATGATTTAATTGAAAAACTTAAATCAAATGTTGAAGAAGTACGTGCACGTGGTGGTTTAATGTATGTATTTGCTGATAACGAAGCTAAATTTGATAGTGACGATACTATGAAGGTCATTAACGTCCCACATTGTGATGATATTGTAGCGCCAATAGTTTATACCCTGCCACTACAGTTACTTTCATACTATGTTGCTATTATTAAAGGAACTGATGTTGATCAGCCACGCAACTTAGCAAAATCAGTTACTGTTGAGTAAGTGTTTGATAATTAAGTTAAAATTATACATGTAAGTAATTAAGTATTGTTAATTATTTTTAATTCAAAAGCCGACTTTGAAAAGTCGGCTTTTTCTTTGCGTAGTTAAGCGAGTAAAACAATTGTGTGCTTACCGACGTAAATAAACTCGAGATGAGGTTAAATAAGCTAATTAAAAAAGGTCGAAGTCAAAAGTATAAACCGTTTACGCCTATGAAGTTTCTTCTATGAGGATACTCAGTCCTTATCTGAATCAGATAAACAACTCACTGAAATTGCCGTTCTTTTGAATACACTCTAATGAGTCAACAAAACGTCGATTTAATTTATCATACAACCAATTTCCCATACTAAGACGCTTGATACCTACATCACCGAGCGTTTCGAAATTGGCCATATCGGGCATTGCTAGTACATTAAGTGGTAATGAAGTACTGTTAACTAACTGTTTTATATCACCTAAGTCAACCGCGCAAGGAACAAAAACACCATCTATACCAGTTTTTTCATATTCGTGAATACGCATGATCGAAGTTTCTAAGGGCTTGGGAGCATTCATTAGAAATGGGTCTGTTCGCACATTAATAAATAGAGATTTTTCCTGGTTTTTTAATCCCTTTTTTACGTACCTCAAAACCTCTGTGAACTCATCAGAAGGCAGTAAAATTCTTTTTCCATCCTCAACAATACTATCCTCGATGTTAATACCAGAAACGCCCAGCTCTAAGAGCATTTGAATATTATTGAAAACATCATTTGCGTTTCTGCTATACCCTGACTCGATATCGACTGATAGTGGGATAGATACACATTTGGCTATTTTTTCGACTATGTTGTATAGCTCCATAAATGTCATCTCTTCGCCATCTTCTAGGCCCAGTGAATTTGCAATTGCAGCACTTGAGGTTCCAATAGCTTTGAATCCTAACTCTTCAGCCTGTAAGGCAGAGTGAGCATTCCAGACATTACACATTAATAGCGGCTTGTTTTGATAATGTAATTGCTTGAAGTCCATAGTTAACTTTCTCGTTTTATTGTAAAAATTGGGTTTTGTCCTGACGCTGATGGATAATATCAGGCAGAGACTGTGAGGTTTTTTCTTGATTTAATTTGACGCCTTCGTGCTGCAGTAGCCATTTTTTTCGTGCAGTGCCGCCAGCATACCCTGTTAACCTACCATTAGATCCAATAACACGATGGCAAGGCAATATCAGTGTTATAGGGTTTCTGCCATTTGCTCCGCCAACAGCACGAACTGCTTTGGGGTTATTTAGACGATCAGCAATATCCATGTACGAAATGGTTTGCCCATACGCAACTTGCTGAAGTAATTGCCAAACTTTTTTCTGAAACTCAGTTCCTTTGATGTCCAGTGACAGCGAAAATTGTGTTAGTTTTCCTGCAAAGTAATCTTTTAACTGGGTTTGGCACTCTCTGGTTAAATCGTTGGCTTTAATAGCTGTGGTTTGTTGACCACAAAATATTAATTGCGTTATGCCTACTTCTGAAGCTTTAAACTCGATAAGTCCCAATGGACTTTCCAGATAATCGTTATACATTTTTATTTGATGATTGTATTAATTGATGTCGCTAATTTTGCAAACAATGCTGGTGATTAGCCAACGATATTAATACACTAGTACTATAAGAAAATCTTATAGTACTAGTGTATGTTCCGACATTTACCAAACCTAAAATATTTGCATACTTTTGAATCAGCTGGGCGAAACCAAAGTTATAGCGCAGCAGCTAGCGAGCTTTGTTTGTCTCAAGCAGCAGTGAGCCAACAAATGCGGCAGTTAGAAGAACAACTTGGCCACAAGTTGCTTTATCGAAAAGACAAATCCATGTTGCTTACCGAACAAGGGCAAGCGTTGTATTCAGCGACACATGAAGCACTTTCCATTCTGGAACAACAAATTAAAAACCAAAAAATTAAAGCTCAGCAACAGTGTGGTATTGCTGGAGAATTGACTGTTACGACAACTCAGGCTTTTGCCTCTGTATGGCTTATGTCTAGGCTGCATCTTTTTACAAAGTTACATCCAGATATCAAAGTCATTATTAAAGCGTCTGCTGAGTTTGAAAATCTTGAGCAGCAAGGGATTGATTTGGCTATTCGCTTTGGTCAGAACGTCACTCAGTCTTTGGATAAACAGTATGCGTGTGAATATTTCGGTGAAGATGAAGTGTACCCTGTGTGCTCGCCTAAAACTGCCATAAGCCTTGCTGCTCAGCACCCCAGAGACCTTTTGAACACATGGCTTGTATCTTTAGAGCACTCTGGTCCTTATACATGGCGCTTATGGTTTGATAATCAAGGAATTGAGGCAGATAAAAGCCATAAAAAATGGACACAAGTAAACAGTACTGACGTTGCATTAAATGCGGTACTGAATGATCATGGCGTTACTTTATGCGTAACCTATCTATGTCAGCATCTTATAGCCAATAAGCAGTTGGTTATGCCACTGAAAATACCTCACCCCAATATTGTGAAGCGCTACTTTATTTACTATAAAGAAGCCGCAAATAGAGCAAGGCTAAAAATTTTTATGGATTGGTTAAAAGCAGAAATGAATACCAATTAGTGAGTGCAATATACCTGAATTCAGATAATTGATCTTATGCTAAGCCTATTGTATTTGCGTATAGTTGCAGAAAAGTCAGTTTATAAGTGATCTTTATTTAATAAGCTAAAAATTTGGATGTTTGTCTAAATAGTCACACCAAACACTAAAGTTAGCATGGTGAAAGCTCTTATCTGTAGCTTGGTACCAACCAGAGGGTTGTCTCGCTTGTAACTTAAATTTTATTTTATAGCCGTCAATTGCAACATGACAGGCAAGTTTTTCTGTTGTTTCATTTGTTATTTTTATACGTGCAAATCCATCTAGTGTTCTACCGTGCTCAATAGATATTTGTGGTTTTGCATTTACGGTAAAAATACTTAGACATATAAAAATTATTAATACGAACTTCACAGACATTTAGGTTTTGAATTTATAAACAATTAATATGTAGATATTAGCCTAATTTGGCTTCAATGGCTGCGAAAGAAAAAGAAACATCAGATTATTTTAATTTTTTAGCCTGTCGCTATTGAAAGGTAAAACGATTGTCTCCATAACAGATTCAATAATTAAAAAATAATGCGTAGTAACAGGCGCAATCAAAGAGAATCGATCATGAATTTAGTCCCAGTAAAAAAAGAGCAACATCAAAATATTAAAGTAGCAGCACAACGTAATTTAGCACATGTTGAAAATCAGCATATCGTTCCTGTTACTGCTCACGAATACGCGCAAGCTGCAACGAGCTTTCCTGTTGTTTTAGTTAAAGACCCTGAAGCTGAACAATATCGTAGTGTTGCTATGCTAGGTTTAGAAGCGGGTGAAAACTTATTTTACAGCGATGACAAATGGCAGGCGGTTTACGTACCTCAAAGCATCTCAATGATTCCGTTTGGTATTGGTTTAGATCCAGAAAAAGAAAATACCCTAACAACTTGTATTGATATGGACAGCCCATTTATCGGTGAAGATAAAGAACAAGCCATTTTTGATGCTGAAGGTAATGAATCAGATTACTACAAAAGCGTTCAAGAATCTTTAGGACGTCAATACGAAAATGAAATTATGACGGATAAGTTTGTTAAAGAACTTTTGAAGCACGACCTATTACTAGAGCTTGAGTTAAATATCGCGCTTAGCTCAGGCGAAAATAAGAAACTTGTTGGTTTATACGGAATTGACGAGAAAAAACTTCAAGCATTGTCTGACGAAAACATTCTAGACTTCCACAAACGTGGCTTATTTGTACCTATTCATTCTATGTTAGGTTCAATTGGTCAAATTAACCGTTTGGCTCAGTTACGTAACTTGAGCTCTTCTGAAGCTAAAGTAAGTAACATACAGTTTAAAGCTAAAGAAGAAGCATAGATTAAAATTGCATTGAGAAAGGGGCTATTTAGCCCCTTTTTTATTGATCTTTATCTAGTAATAGAAATAATTATTTATATTTAATAAACAAAAATGTTTAAATAAGTATATTCGCTATTTGTACTTAATAGAATCTGCATGAAAAATATAGAAGCTGTAATGTTGCAACTAAAAAATCATGGCGCGCTCACCTCAGGTGCTATTGCTGAAATGCTTGATATGACAAGTATGGGGGCTAGACAACACTTATTGCGATTAGAAAAACAGCAAATGGTATCAAGCTTTATGCAAAAAGCTCAAGTTGGCAGACCAAAGCAACTATGGCAATTAACAGCAAAAGCCCATGCAACCTTTCCTGATCGTCACTCTGATTTAACATTGCACTTAATTGATTCGGTAAAAGTTATTTATGGTGACGAAGGGTTAGATAAATTAATTTCGGTACGAGAAGATAAAATCCTTAAGGAATATCAATTAGCTTTAGCAAACAAAAAGCTTTTAGTAGATAAAGTTGCAGCATTAGCGCACTTACGCTCTAACGAAGGCTATATAGCAACGATAGAGCAAAATGATAACGATGAATACTTGCTAATAGAAAATCACTGCCCTATTTGCAGTGCGGCTAAACAATGCCAAAACTTTTGTCGTTCTGAATTGGCAATATTCCAACAATGTGTTGGTAACGATATTGAAGTTACACGAGAAGAATACTTGCTCACAGGCGATCGACGCTGTGTTTATAAATTTAAGCAATTGTTAAATTAGTTATAACCAAGTGTAAACTATTCAAAAAGCTTGATTAATATTTAACAGTACGCCAATCCTGTGCTAGTTTAATGTTACAACTTGTTTCGTTATTAGTTGCTAACGAGGAATGGTGCATATGGAAGAACCGCAAAAATTACCCTCAGAATTAGAAGAGAAAATTCAGAGTCTTGCGGGTGAAATATATATTCAAATTGAAGATAGAATATCTTCCTTGCTATCTGAATATCCCCAAAAAGTAGAAGTTTCAGCAGAGCAAGTTGAACAGCATCAGCTTTTTCAAGATTTGCAATCATCATTAAATGCATTAGAAAATGATCTCGCCAAAAATCAACAAGCGTTAGAGAGCACTCAAAAAACGCAATCAAATGAAATTGAAAATCTAAAGGCTCAACTTAAAAGTAAAGAAGAAGCCTTAAGTAATACTGAAGCCCTCAATAACGCAAAATTAACGGATACTGAGCAGGTTTTAAAAGAAAAGCTCGCAGAATTATCAAAGCTATCTGAGCAACTGTCACAAGTCAGCCAAACTGAGCAACAACAAAGTAGTAAACTCGCTGCTGCAGAAAAAGAAATAACGAGTTTAAAAAGTCATTTAGAAGAGCATATTTCAACAGAAGAAAATTTAGCTAAAAATGACAAGGCAAAAGCCGCTACTCTTGAAATTCAAAACCAGCAGATTTCTGATTTAACCGACCAATTAAATAATGTTTCAGGTGAGCTTGAACATTTAAAAGCGGAACAAAAACAAGTCGAGCAAGAAGCTCAGAAACATATACAGCAAAAAGCGCAAGACGCTGACAACCTAAGCAGCCAGATCACAAAAACAGAACAAGCACTTGCTGATATACAAAAATCTCTGACTGTTAGTGAAGCTAAAAATGAAAAGTTTTCAAAGCAAGTCGAAGAATTGTTAACAAAAGAGCAATCGTTGACTAAGCAAATTGAAGAATTAACAGCACTACATTCTAAAAATGCTGAAGGACAAAATGAAAAAGAGTTTCAGTTACAAACAGAACTGACACAGTTGCGTGATAAAAATAGTGCTTTAGAACAATCTATTACAAAGTTAAATAATACTGAAATCGAGTTGACTAAAACATTAGAAAATAAAAATATTGAATGTCAGGAGTTAACTGAGAAACTCAAACATAAAGAGTCAGACAACCAAACGCACTCAGCTAAATTAGTAGAATCTAACAATGAAATTTTAACGCTGAAAAAGCAACTAGGTGAGTCTCAATCAATGCAGGATAGTGACCGTCTTGTCTACGAGAAAAAACAGCAAGATTTTGTCGAAATTCAGCAAGTATTGAATAATCAAATTAGTCAGTTAACAAAACAAAGTGAGCAATCAAATAAAAGTACAGCTGAACAAAATCAACAAATTGATGAGCAAAAGTCACTAATAAGTAAGCTAGAGGAAGAAGCTGAAAACTTACAGCAACAGCTCAAAACCAGCAAAGATAGCATTACGCAACATGAACAACAGTATGCACAAAAATCACAACAACTTGCTGAATTAGAAAAAGAAAAATTCCAGTTCGAAAATGAACTTACAGCAAGTAAAGTTGAAATTGAAAAGCATCTGCAAAATGAATTGTTACTAACAGAAGCCATTGAAGAAAAAGACTTACTGCAAACTAAACAAAGTGAACAACTGCTAGCTACACAACAACAAGCACAGAAACAACAAGAAATAAGCCAAACAGAAAAAAGCGATTTACAGCAGGTTATTGCAGAGTTAGAGCAGTCGTTAGCGAAGACCAAAAATGAACTAGCGCAGCAGTCTCAAGAAAATAAATCTATAACAGAGAATTTAACTGTCTTAGAGAAAAATGTCGAAAAATCTGAGCATCAACATTTAACGCAAATAACGGCTTTTGAAGAGAAGTTAACCTTGCATGAAGAAAATCACCATAAAGATCAGCAAGCATTGCAACAAATGCAGCAGCAAATAATAAAAGCACAAACTCATTGGCAGCAAAAATCAGACGATTATGATCAGCAAATTACAGAGTTATCTGAAAAACAATTAGCGTCTGAGAATTTAAATCAACAATACAGTCAAGATAATGAACAATTAGCGCAACAAGTGCAGCTTGCAAAAGACGAAGTGATAAAAACCAAACAACGGGTTGAATCAAACCGCGAAAAACAAGAGCTTGAGTACAATAAAGCGAGAGAAACCATTAAGTATCTTCGTGATGAAAACTTAGAACTGAGCACACGCTTAGAACAAGAAGTTGGAGATCTAGAAGATAAATTAAGAGAGTACCGATTGCGATTTGAGTATGCACAAAAACAATTGACTAAAAATTCAGAATCTTAAGTATTGTTAATCCATGTTCAGTTATAATGTTTCTTTGAAAAATTGATCAATAGTGGACTTTTAAGTGGCAATCCAACTTCCCTTTAATACCTTAAGCCAATGGCAAAATATTGCGTTTTCTGCTGCATTACTTGAGCGCATGCTACCTAACTACGCCATGTTTTCCGAAGTCACCTCTTTTGGTGACGCCAAAATTCTACGTAATCAGTTAGATTTATTATGGCAATGGTTAGATAAAAATAATCGCTGTAAAATCAATTACTCTGCTCAATTAACTAAATTAGAACCACAAATTCCAGATCCAGAAGTTTTTGAATCTTATGGGGTATTTCCGGCTATAGATACATGCATGGCGTTGATGTCATTATTGCAATTGATGCAAGACAAAGATGAACAGGGTTATGCTAATGTTAGTCGTTTGTCTGAAAATACGGTTAATGGTTTTGTTGACCTTGAGCTATCTCAAGAGTATGAAGAAGTAACCGAGTCTCAGATTGCACAACACCCTTTAATGCAATGGGAACATGATACCCAAATAGAGTTATTCGATTTTATAAAAAATCAACCAGAGAATAAGGCGACTTGTGTAAAAGCTAAAGCCCTTGTGCTTGAAGAAGGCATATCTAATTTAGGTATTGAAATTTAGTTCTTATCATATTCATCGATATTTTCATTATATTGATATAAGCGATAAGCTACTTGTCCGGCAATTTTTTCTTTTAAAAGTTGCCAGCTTGTTGGTAAATGTTGTTGAGATAGTTCAGTTTCTGCTTCGACATAAATGATGGCGCCGTCCAGCAACCAGCCACTATTTAATCTTTGCTCTATTTCGACAATAAACTGTTTTCTAAAGGGTGGATCTAAAAATACTAAATCGAACTGCTGTGGTGCATTTGTTAAAAAGGCT
>Ga0070724_10001424_pt1 | contig 14221 bp, 13 predicted proteins | sample tdDd001_FD_67278 | JGI IMG/M metagenome (GOLD analysis project Ga0070724, IMG submission 67278) | Marine sediment microbial communities from the Atlantic coast under amendment with organic carbon and nitrate - tdDd00.1 | ecosystem: Environmental > Aquatic > Marine > Coastal > Sediment | place... | reverse complement strand
TTGGCTCTGATGAGGAATAATCTGAGGGGTATTCTATCGCTTGGGGAGGCCATTGTCAGTTAACAATGGTTTAAATAACTTCTGTTTTAACTTTTAACTTTTGTGGTATCGGGTAACAAATTGAAGTCCGTGACTTCACTCTTATCTACTGCTTGCAGCAGGCGAATGTCCTGATACTCCAGCAGAACGCCACTAGTATGTCCCTATAGGCTTGACGGTGGCATCCATGCCACCAACACCTTCTGGCGCATCACGACTTTGATGAAGAGCTATTGTAAACTCATAGCAGCAATATACATTTAAAGTTATTTTACTGACTTTATTATTTGGTCATATTTTTCTCTAGAGATATTTGGTACCGACAAGTTAGGGGTAACCGCTTTAGTTGCTGGTATAGCTCTTGTCTCTCTAGGGAAATGCCAAATATTTAGAATATTGTTAGGTCTTGTGTCGTAAACAAGTTGATCCCAGCCCAAGATACCAGCCATCCTTTTGATAGCTATCTTCTTTGCTATTTGCATTTGAGCATTGGGGTTGAAATATAATAAATATCCTGTATTTATTGCGCCTGTTATTATATCAACGGCCTGTAACCCCCAATGTAACTTAGAGTTTTCCATTTTTACATGTTGAATTTTTGAAGATGTTGGTAACTTTGCCAGCATATGATTGGTTATGATTTGCATAACTTCATCTTGTTTAGAATATTTTGTACTTTTTTGATCAATATACACTTTACAATTGGCATTTAAGCCTTTGCTACTTTGGTTCAGCAACTGATTATAGGTAGTGAAAAATGCCTCTTCTTCATTTTTATGCCATTTTTTATACGGTGCTTTAGATACTGCAATTGCATGAAAGGTACAAGGGCTTTGAATTATAAATCTTAATAAATCTAGACAAAGATTAATCTGCCCAGCACTTTTCCTTACCTTCTCCCACTTAATTTCACCTTGAACTCCACTGCTTTTATAAATCTCTTCAACATGAAAATTAAATTCATCTATATAATTTGCAGGAATATTCAAAATCCCAATAGTATAACAAGGTGATGATTTTGAGATTCCACTTTCATCAGCAAATGATAAGACATCTTGCATATTTACGCCCCAAGTTATTAAAGCTATAAACAGAAAACATATTAGCAACCATATATAGTCACTTATATCGTAATTAACACTTCATCTGTTTTAGCTACAAGCTCTGTAAAGAAACGAACGCTTTTATCAAGTTCTTTTCTGTTTACAATTTGAGGTTGTGTAAAATCCGTTTGGGCTCGGTGTACCGCTTCTCCTCGCTTTTTTATCCATTGATTTAGTTGGTTGCGAGCTTGCTCTGGTATGTAATTAGCAAAAGTCCAATGTTCTGTAACATCGATGCCATAAAACTCTTCGAAAATTTGTTTAGTCTTTTGGGAATCCGGGTTATGAAACATCTTCACTCGCTTTTCAAACTGGCTCTCCATGAAATAACCAATGGGACAGCCTTTAAGCATGTTAAATTTTTTCTCAAATAACTCTGCGGCCACATCCTCAACATAAGTTTCCCATGCTGTTAGAGTCATAATCAAAGCCGCTCGTTTCAAAACTTCTGGTGCTACCAATTCAGGTGGTTTATTCAATTGGTCATAACAGTTAACAAGCTCCTGAGCATCACTTATAGCTCTTTTGAATGTTTGATGTGACTCTGTCATAGCGACTTCCTATTATTATTTTTAAATACTCTAACGGCAAAAAAATGAAAATACTGTCTAAGACATTATCAGCTTGTACTTGAGGGATGTTTGATCTCGCGCACACAGTTTAACCAATGAGGTTTTTCGAGATAATAGTTTGAATTCATTTGAAAAAACATGTTTCAATTTCGTCATCCTGACAAACGCTAGCCTTGGCTAGTATCCTTTGTTTTTGCTAATACTAAGCCGCTAAGGGCTATCCTGGTTTTAGTTAAATGGCCTTGGGTAGCTCCCCATTTATATGCAATTTAACCTTGCTTGATAGTAATGAGTTAACGGCGATAAAACAAGCACGGAATGAGGATTCTTCTTTATTTACTTAACCTTATGCAACTAAACACTGCCAAATCGAAGAGATAATTATTCCCCGTTGGAAGTTGCCGAATGTGTTGAAGAATATAACGTGAGGCTCACATGGATGTGAGACTACCTTTCGGGGGGCATGGATGCCCCATCGGAAGCGATAGTTAGTTTCGAATAAGCATGAGGCCCGTACTCAACTGCATGTAACTTCGCCGGGGCGTTATGGTGGATGCAAGGAGGATAAGGACGAGCAGTCCTCCTTGCCCTGGTGTGGAATGGAATTCCACGACCTTCTCGGCCGCAAGGCCGCATGACTTGAAATCTCGAGCCCTCGAACCAAAAACTAACCTTTTAAATAAGTGATTATTCCCTATAAACAATCAACAAAAGCGGATGGTTATTTAGCCTATACGAATATTTTGGATGGTGATCTACTGCACAGTTTGTTTTGTGAACTTACATAATAATCCCCAGTTATTGGCGTACGCCAATAACTGGTAACATTTTTACTCTCCACTTTTCACTAACATGAAGGGAAGCGATTCATTATGCCAAGACCCAGAAAGTGTCGCCGCTTATCGGCCTGTGTGCCCTGTAGCATGTTTAAACCTAATGGGATCCCTTCGGTAGAGTTAACCAAGATCCAACTGGAAGCCGATGAATTTGAGGCGCTGAATTTAGGCGATGTCGAGAAGATGAGCCAGATTGATGCCGCGGCCAAGATGGGAATATCCAGACAGACATTCGGCAACCTGCTGGCCAGCGCACGCAAGAAAGTCGCGACCGCCATCACCCGTGGACATGCGCTACTGCTGCCTCAAGAAAGCCAAGAGAGCTAAGGCGCTACCAAACTAATATAACCCTTGATAATTTAATGATTAAGGGTCACAAGGAATTATTATGATTATTGCAATGCCAATGAGCCGTGACCGTCTCGCGAGCCACTTTACCAAAGCCCAACAGATCGGTTTCTTCAACGAACAGCATCAGTTAATCGGTTGCTTCGCCAACCCAGCACAGCAAGGTGAAGGGTGCAGCGCCAAGAAGGCGATGCTGGAGCTTATCGTCAATAACAAGACCAACATCATCATAGTGCAGCATATCGGCGAGCGTATGCTCGGTAAGCTGCTCGATGCAGGGATCAGTGTCAGCAAGGGCGATAGTTCTTTATCCGTCGAAGAGCTGTTGCAAACTACACGAAATCTGAATCTTCGCCTCCTCGATGCCTCACAGGGCAGAGCCTCAATCAACCATGAGAAGAAAGGCGGTTGTTGTGGCGGCCATGCAGAGGATGGTAAGTCGGGAGGCTGTGGTTGCGGTTCTCACTCACATACCGATGATCAAGGCAGTACTGAAGCCTCTGCAGAGAAGAGGTCCGGTAGATGCTGTGGCAGCCGTGGAGATGAACAGTCGGGTCATAAAAAATCAGGGGGATGCGGCTGTGGCGGCAAAGCCAAGGGCAGAAGTGAGTCGATGATGAGCCAACTGGCAAGTCGTGGACACGCTGAAGCAGGACAAGAGAGAATGGCGAACTACGCCGGATTTCGTAAACGCTAAGCGCTTCTACTGACCCAGCTTAACTAGATTATAGGTAGCAGGTACGCTCGCTTAGTCTCACACCAAATAAGGACTCAACCCAAGATTGAGATTGAGTCCTATATCCAGATAACACACCTTCACCTTGATAATCCAGTACAAACCGGATGCTCTCTAAGACTAGAGTGAGTTGAACTTAGCGGTAAAATGTCTCAATACCGGCGGCTCATAATCGAAGGTTAAACCCTTAAGCGACCCCGCCTGATCTTTGATAGCAATCAGCGCATCGGCGATATAGTCCATATGATCATTGGTATAAACCCGGCGCGGAATCGTGAGTCGCATCAGCTCCATAGGTGACACTTTCTGCTCTGAGGTTTCGGGATCGCGTCCAAGCAAGAGTGAACCTATCTCTACCGCCCGAATGCCCGCCTCGAGATAGAGGGCATTACACAAAGATTGTGCGGGAAACTCATGAGCTGGAATATGGGGCAACATCTTAGCCGCGTCGACAAACACCGCATGACCTCCCGTGGGATATTGAATAGGGATCCCCGCCTCGCGAAGGCGTTCCCCCAGGTAGGCGACCTGACTTATCCGGTAGTGAAGAAAATCTTCATCGGCACCTTCATGCATCCCTCTGGCCAGCGCCTCCATATCCCGTCCGGCCATGCCACCATAGGTGACAAAGCCCTCCATGGGTACGCATCGAGTCTGTACAGCCCTGAATAACTCTTCATGATCGCGCACACAGCAGAGCCCCCCAATATTGACCATAGGGTCTTTCTTCGCCGACAGGGTCAGCATATCGCCATACTGGAACATCTCACGGATGATCTCCAACATGGATCTATCTTCATATCCCGCCTCACGCTGCTTGATAAAATAGGCATTTTCACAATATCTCGCGGAGTCGATGACCACAGGAATGTCATTTTGCTGAGCTATCTCATAGACGGCGCGCATATTGGCCATAGAGACAGGTTGCCCGCCGGAGCTATTACAGGTCACGGTGGTGATGATGGCGGCGATATTGTTGGCACCATAGGTGGCTATGGTGTCTGATAGCTTATCGAGATCGAAGTTCCCCTTCCAGTCGTAGTAACTCTCGGTATCGAACGCCTTCTCGGTCACGACATTCAGCGCCTTACCACCGTTCATTTCGATATGCCCCGCAGTGGTATCGAAATGATAGTTAGAGATAAATACCGGCTCGGTGCCACCTCGTACCTGTTTCATCCGCTCTATCAGGCAGGGAAACAGTATCTGCTCTGCGCCGCGTCCCTGATGAACCGGCACCGTGAGTTTATACCCGAAGAAGTGCTCTACGGAGTCACACAGATTGAAATAGTTACGGCTGCCCGCATAGGACTCATCTCCCATCATGAGCCCCGCCCACTGCACATCACTCATCGCCCCGGTGCCGGAGTCGGTGAGCAGATCGATATAGACATCTTCACTGCGAAGCAGGAAGGGGTTGAGACCCGCTTGGGTCAGGGCTTGCTCTCTGTCTTCAAGGTTAGTCATTTTTATTGACTCAACCATCTTGATACGAAAAGGTTCCGGAATACGTTTCATTGTTTAATCCCCTGTAGCATTGATACTCATTGGTATTAGTGCTCCTACCGAGTCGATTTAATACCGCTGCAGTGCCTGCAAAATGGCAGGGCAGAGCTCGGCTAAGTAGCACGTTAGATTAACTGACTGAGTTTAATTAATTAGCTGAATTAGCTTAAGTGCAGGCTTGAATGCAGCCAGCATCGGGCAGGACTAAACGTTGGGGAAATCGTAGGCGAGTTGAATATCACAGTTATACCAATGGAACAACACAGGCGTGTTGTTGGCGAGCGGTTCCAGCATCGGCGTCTTCCTCCTTTGGCGTTAGAAATCGGAACTTTAATAGACAATTAAGCCATTAAGACTAACCTTGAGTTGAGGATAAAACAAGCGCTTAGTTCTTATACCTATGGCGTTATGTATTACTCTTGATGCGGGGTAAAATAGGTCCCCAGATAGCGTCTTCCATAAAGTAAAATAAGCCCGAATACCGGAAGTACCATGGTGTATTCCCCCCCGATAAACAGGGCATCAATTAAAATCAGTGTCGACAGGAATATGACCTTCTCATCAAATTCTGACTTAATGTTTTCTCCGGTCAATGCCAATGAAACAATGGTGATCCCCAATAGAAAAACGGCGGCGTTGAGTATACTCGCAACTCTGGTTCTTTCTAACTCAACACTGTTTATTCGGGGTTGTTGTGTGACACCAAGTTTATCGCCTCTGCGATTTACACTCCCATATTCATTACTTCTATAAGCATTATTACGGCTAATTCCGCTTTTACTGTCTTTATCACTTCTCTCACGACTATCTCTTGGGGCTTCGTGCAGATGGTTAATCTTGGCTCTGTTGTAAATCGTCGCGGGTGAGACTCTCATATCGTCAAACTCTGACGCGTTATAGGCCAGATCTGTACCATACTGATGGGCTTGGGTTGCGAAAGAGACATCATCAAGTTTGGCACTATAAATACTGACGAAGATGTAACAAAAGACAATCGCTAAGCCTAAAAGCAGATTTCTTTTTATAGAATACATACCCACCTCACCTTATTTTTCATAGTTTCCGGCACTCTCAGCTGAAGCGAACGGCCTACCAGCTCCCCGTTCAGGCTCAGACTTTGGCTCGACTAAAAACACAAAAAAACAACCTACAGATAACACTTTGGTATCTTACGGCACAAAAGACAATCTATATTGACTATAGGTAACAATTTGATGCACCGGGAGGGGAGTCCCAAAAAAAAGGAAAAGAGAAAATACAATGAAATGAAAAATAAGATAAAAATAAAACCCTTTCTCAAGTTGCCTGCGTTTATAACTTCAGAGATCACTTTTACCTTTTGCTTTTGGAGTTCCAAATAATGAAAAAATCACGATTAGCAGTAATCATATCCGGCAGCCTTATTCTGGCAGCGCCACAGCTTCAAGCCAGTGAAATCAGTTTCCCGCACCTTGAGACGATAGGCGTAAGCGAGCTGGCCGTTGAAGCCGACATGGCCGAACTCAATGTCGAAGTCGTTATTAAAGATGAAACGGCCAAAGGTGCGAAAGATGGCTCAGATAAGGCTGTTGCTAAATTTATCGCACGCCTGAAGAAAGTGGGCATAGAGCGTTCGCTTATCCAGAGTGCAAACCTGAACCTACAGCCCCAATACCACTATGAAAAAGATAAGCCAGCCCAATTGACCGGCTACACGGCCAGTCGCCGTCTAACCGTCACAGTACAAGATTTAACCCGTCTTAACGCCATCCTGGATTCGGCATTAGAAGAGGGGATCAACCGGGTCAATAGCATCGCACTCAAATCCAGTAAAGAAGGTGAGTATGTGGCTAAGGCCAGACTCGCAGCCATCAAAGATGCTCAGGAAAAAGCTCGGCTACTCGCCGAAGGTTTTGGTGAACAGATCGAAGGAGTTTGGGAGATCCGTTACTTCGAGCAACATCCGGTTCAGCCTATGATGCTACGTATGAATGCCAAAGGTGCAAGTTATGATGCGGCTGAGAGTTATCAGCAGGGAGAAGTGATGATTCGAGACCGAATAGAGGTAGTCTACCGACTGAAATAACACTGCTCAGCCGACTTTCTGCATCGAATAAAATCAAGAAAGCCAATACTCTTAACGAGTATTGGCTTAATCATTAACTTTCACACCTATGATCACTGCAGCTCAATCTCAATCACATTCGTCACCCCTTTGGTAAGCTCTACGGTACCCGAGGTATAAAACTTACCTTGGCTCGCCTCGGCTTTAAGATAATAAACACCGCTGTTTATCATGGTTGCATCGCTTCGAAACAGAGTAACGGGTTTGCTGTCTAACCAGCCATTCATATCTTGTTTATACAGATATTGCTTACTCTCCAGAGCGGCACCACTATCTTGATGAAAGCCAAGAAAGCGCACCATAGTCATACCTTTAGGGTTTTTCTCGGCTGTGATGGATCGGATATTCCCAAAGTCATGACTGGTACGTTCAGCCTTAGTAATATAGAAGGTTTCACTCTTATTGGTGTACTGCTGACTGTCGTGCTTATAAACAGCCGCAGTATTACCATCTGCTATTCCGGCAATATCAGAAACTGAGTCGGCAATATTTTTAATATCTGTGCTTTTACAACCTGAAACTGCTAACACAAGTGAAATAACAATCCATTTGTTCATCTGCTTAGTCCTTTTTTAGTCCTTTAACGTATCGTCCGTTAACTCATATCTTTGAGTCAGTTGAAGCCTCTCCCCCTTTCATCCAGTTCAAGAGGTAGACTATTTATCAACGCGAAAGTTATCAGTATGTTATTAGCAAGTCAATGTACAGAGATCGCCGGTAACTCAAACATAGGCAGAACTTTTTAAGCGAAAACAGTCACGCACTTAGCCCAAAGACATGGCGATAACCTGTTTATGAACTTAGCTTAACTGACTCTGCTTCTTGCTTTGGTGCATCTTAAATTCGACGGCTTCGATCAGTTTTTCTGCATCGATCTCGGAGATCATCCCCTCATGAGACAGCTCTTGTATCATCTTGCGCTCTGTATTTAATAAGATCCGTAATGCCAGATATGACTCGACCCGCTCGACCAGATGGGGTGATTTTTGCCTGAAATCATTCAAGGTGTTCTTCGCAAATAGATTCACTTGCCTTATCTGCTTCATGGCTTGCTCAAGATGAGCGCTCTCCAGTGACAAACTCGGCGCAAGTGCCAAAATATACTGGCTCGACTCGAATAAGCCTCTGGCACTCTCGAAGATGATGATGTGTTGTCGATAGCTTACGCCGCGAGCATAGGCGCCAATAAGGGGAAGCGAACCGCAACGCAAGGACCAAGGTGGAATCGTCCAGTGTTTCTCTATCGAACTTCTGGGCCATATTTTAGGCGTACCATCGAGCGCCTTTTCGATGGCCTCGACCAGAATATGGGTTGCATCCTGACTGAGTAACCCCTTGGCAAATTGATTCCAGTAAAACTGTCGCTCCGATTCCAATAGTTTACGTAAAAATTCAACCTCCGTATCTAAACTCTGCTCAACTTTAAAAGGTTCACTGACCGACACTATGTTGCCATCTACCAGGGGCCAATTAACGGCTTTAAGGTGTTCATCGGCATGTAAGCGCTCCCTGACCATAATGATCTCATCGGAGATCTTGTGCTGAACCTTGGCAAACGCCTGCTGCTTGGCCTCAGGTAGCTTATCTAAGCCTAACTTTGCCATCACGAAGCGCATCGATGAGCCATTCACTATGATGGTTAATACCACTATACCCGCAGTCAGAAACAGGATCTGGTCCCTAAGCTGAATATCCAAAGACTCGTTAGTGGCAACGATTAAGGCCAGAGCTAACGAGACGGCGCCACGCAGTCCACCCCATATCAACACAATTGACTTCTCTTTCGTTAACCCTATCCCTATTCTGGCAAGGATGGGCATCAGGCCGATAATCACAACTGCACGGATCACTAAAATCCCGGCAAAGATGACCGCCAAGTATTGCCAATTGGCGAGATCGGCGATACTTAATCGAGTAGAAACGACTAATCCAACCAGAATAAAAATCAAGGTGTTGAAAAGAAATGAGAGGGTATGCCAAAAATGGTGCAGATGCTCCATCACCTCGGGAGAAAAACGTGTTCTACCCGGGCCAGCATAGATCAGCGCCAGGGTGACGACGCTCACGACACCAGAGGCATGAAACAGGTGCTCTGACAGATAGAAAACCAGATAGGGCAGCACCAATGTCAGCGCGATCTCAATCAAGCTGTCATTGAAGATTGAACCGATAAACCTAAGGCTTATCGCCGCCACCACAGCCCCGATAAGCACACCGATTGAAACGACGCGGAAGAACTCAACAAGGACTTCTAAGGTGTTAAATTCCGGCTTCACCTGAGTAGCCAACGAGAGAAAAAGGGTAAACATCACAATCGCCGTACCGTCATTGAGCAACGACTCCCCCTCGATCAATGTCTGCAACCTGACTCGTGAACACATCTCTTTAAGCAGAGAGACCACGGCAACGGGATCGGTCGCACTCACTATCGCCCCAAACATCAACGCCGTGCCAAGGGACCAATGCCAGGGCAACACAGTCAGGCTCAAGATGGCCGTAAACAGCGTACAGATCACCAAGCCGGGAATAGCCAATACCGCAATTTGTGAAAACATACGCTTAAACAGATGCACTTCGAGGGAGAAAGCCGACTCAAACACCAAGGCTGGCAGGAAGATAAACATGATGAGGTTGGCATCTAACTGACTAGCGAGAACAAACGCCGAGTTGAGTTCATTCAGGACCGGGATATGCGATTCAACATTCAGGCTGGAACCAATTAACATGCCGAGCAACAATAGGGCCACCGAGTAGGGAATCGCAGTATTTTTCAGTAATCTGCGTAGTATTACTCCCAGTAATATCGCTATCACAAAAAAGACCAACAGCAGCAAGGTCGTTTGCATATGCATGATGCCACCTATCAAATATCCAGACAGAAATTGTCCAATCCCTCTCTATTAAAAATAGTCCTTAAAAAGCGATTACCCAACCCCAAAAGCTGTATTGCCAATTAGCTCACACCGGACATCATCCACTCCCACCCTTGATCTGACATTCACCTCAGTAATTAAGTGCAGTCAAAATTCAGAGGTCTGATCTGGTAACTTACATACAGTTTAAACTGACGAAGATGGCCATATGTTGTACGATTACAAGATAACGTCTGAGTTACGTACTGATACACACCAGCTAAGATCCGTTAATTCTGACCGAATGGATTTCATAGTGAGCTAGCGAACTGTCTCCAGCTGATCCATATTTTATATGGCTTATTGCAAAAGGTAATAAGCCAAAATCAAGAGCTAGAGAATGAACATAGACAAATTTTTGCTAGTAATTTTATTGTGGATACCCTCTTTTTTACTGTCGGCTGCCGAGGTTAGAGTGGCCTTCGGCGAGAAGATCCCCCCCTTTTGTTTCCCTGCCACTGATTCGGGGATTGAACTTGAGGTGATAGGTGAAGCCTTGGCCTTTCGCGGACACGTACTAAGGCCGGAATATTACCCTTTTGCCAGGATCCCGATCGCCTTTCTGGCGCACAATGTCGATGCAGCCATGACCGACCTAGGGCGGGATATGGAGTCGGAGGGGGCTTTATATGGCGATCCGGCGGTATTCTATGACAATGTCTTTATCACTCTCAAAGAGCGTAACCTCACTATCGAGAAGCCGGAAGATCTGCAGGGTTTGAGTGTGATTGCCTTTTCCGGCGCCGCGAAACGATACCCTAAATGGCTAAAAGAGGTTCAGGATAGTAACTTCTATCATGAACAGAATAACCAGGCGCTGCAGGCACTTACACTAGACAGACAACATTATGATGTGGTGCTCAGCGATAGAAACATTTTCAATTACTTCACTTTACATCTGCAGCGAGAAAAAGGATTCAACCCAAAGCCTGTTGAGGAGCATCATTTTGTAAAACTGAATCCAATGGATTATCGACCGGTCTTTTGGGATGAGCATATCCGGGACGACTTCAATGCAGGCCTGAAACACCTGAAAGAAACGGGGCGCTATCAAGAGATCTACGATAAATACTTGAAATAGCATTTGCTCAACGACGTCTCGATCAGACTCTCTTAAAGGCGAGAGAGTAAATATAACAATCTGCTAAATAGACATTTACTGATTTACTTCAATAAGGCTCAAGTGAGCCTTGTTATACTTCTTCCACAAGTATTAACGCGAAAGGCTGTTCAAATGAGTTCAAATCCCGCTTGCGAGCTGCAATTAATCTACCTCTTTGTCCATCTGGTCAATACAGGCGGGTTCTCACAGGTCGCAAAAGCCCTCAACATGCCTATCGCAACGGTGAGCCGCAAGGTACATAAACTTGAAGAGAGCCTGGACACTCAACTCATCATGCGCAGCACCCGAAAGCTACGCTTGACCGAAGAGGGCGAGGCACTGTTTAAACGTTATCAGGATGCCATCTCTCAATTCGATAATTGTTCAGACTCAGCGATCAATAAACCGGAAGGAACACTGAGAATTGCGGCTCCGATATCGATAATCTCGATGATATTTATCGGTGCAATAAATGAATTTTCTAAGATGCACCCCGATATTCAACTGCATATCGCCCAAAACAATAACGCCATAGACTTAGTCGAAGAGGGGGTCGATATCGCGATTGTAGGTGGCGCTCAACCCGACTCATCCTGGGTATCCAGTTCACTGGGGGTACTCAACTATGGCCTGTATGCCTCACCACACTACTTAGCCCGGACCCCAGAGATATCTCACCCCAATCAACTCAGTCAGCACGACTTGATCAAGGTTTGGCCCCTGTTTAACTGGACCTTGAAACACCAAAGTGGGGAAGATTTTTACTATGATGGCCCCGCAAAACTCACCCTTGGCGATCTATCAGGGGCTGTACATGCCGCCGTAGACGAGGGCGGTATCCTGTATGGGCCCGCACTATTTGTTAAGCAGCAGCTAGAAGCAGGAGAGTTAGTCGAAGTACTACCTCAGTGGGGCGGAGAGCAGCGACGGATCTCCATGTTGTATCACCAACGTAGCCAGCAACCTCTTAAGGTCAAACTCTTTATTGAATTTATGCAGTCAAAAGCTCAAGAGCTTTTTACAATATAGAGGTGCTGGGGAAGTTCGTCACAAGTGTATTATCAAGTTCAATGCGGCTAGCAAGCCCTGAATTTCAGGGCAGAACAATCAATAAACTGGGTAGTCCCGAATAAGCGAAGCCGATTGAAAACAACCGGAACTTCGCACCCCGACTTTAAACCAGATAAACGTTCAAGCTACAGGCACCGTGGGCACCAACAACCAATGCCTGTTCGATATCAGCGGTTTTTGACGGGCCCGCAATGAAGGTACCGAACTCCCCCTTCTCTAAGGTAACCTTAGAGGCCGCTTGGTGCATATTGGCTACGATCGTATCGGCTTCAATAACCAAAAACAGGTTCTCACAGATAAATGGCGTGACTCTGTGCCCCAGGTTTTTGTTATTAACCCAGATAGCGCCATTCTCGGCCACACCCAGATCGCCGGGGATGACCGCGTAATCGATATCTCTAAGTTCGTGCGCAGTATCTGCGACCGCGCGATTTCCCTTAATACCATCAACCATAGAGATAACTTGCAGACCCTGAGTGATAAGCTCATCGACTTTCAGCTGCAGCGCCACCAACCCGCCTTCTCTGTGTAATGTTCCCGCCACAGTATTAAGGTTGGTTTCGAACTGACCCACTAAGTCATCAATTCGCGGAGCCACATTAAACACCGGCATAGCCTGAGGGGCGATGGCCGAGCTCTTAAGCGCATTCAAAATATAATCTTTACTCGACATCTTTTTAGCCTCTGTTTTTCTTAAACCAAGCTTCGAAACTTGAGTTTGGAGCGGTAGGAAGTTCACGATACTTGCCCCAGGCACCAGAAAAAGGCTTGAGGAGACTACCGGGAAGAACTTTAAGTGCGGTGCGAGCGACGCTCATCGAGCAGTTCAGCATAGTTTCGCTGGCCATAAAATTCCCCACCAGAGGCATATAACTACTCTTGCCATAGGGAAGTTTTCCGGCCTCGGCTTTCAGGCGACGATGATGGTGAATGATCTTATCTAACGGCACCTTAGTCGGGCAAACATAGGAGCAGCTACCACATAGAGTACAAGCCCACGGAATAGAGTTGGTATCATCATTCTGCGCCCCGACAGCAATTCCGATAGGACCGGGAATCGTGTAGTTATAACTATGACCACCCGAGCGGCGGTAAACCGGGCAGGTATTTAAACAGCCACCACAACGGATACATTTGAGAGATTCTGCCAATATCTTATCTTTAAGCATATCGGTGCGGCCATTATCGACGATAATGACATGCATCTCGCCACCCTCCTGAGGGCCACGATAAAATGAGCTATAGGTGGTGACCGGCTGGCCCGTCGCATTACGTGCCAAGGTTCTAAGCAGAGCCGACGCACTTTCAAGATCGGGAACAATCTTATCGATACCCATGGAGTGCAACTGCAGCTTTGGCAAGTTGGCTCCCATATCCGCGTTACCTTCATTGGTACACACAACCACGGCACCTTTATCGGCAACGGCCATGTTAACGCCGGTCATAGCGGCATCAGCCGACAGAAACTGCTCTCTGAGATGGGCTCTGGCGGCGCGGGTAAGATAGAATGGATCGGAAGCGCCAGCCTCTGTGCCAATTTTTTCATGGAAGAGATCGCCCACTTCCCCCCTCTTCATATGGATAGCGGGGAGAACGATGTGCGAAGGCGGCTGACCCGCAAGCTGAATAATTCGCTCACCTAAGTCGGTGTCGATCACCTCAATGCCATGTCCTTCAAGGTAAGGGTTTAAGTGACATTCCTCGGTTAGCATCGACTTAGATTTAACCAATTTTTTCACTTTCTTATCGGCTAAAATTTTATGTACGATACGGTTATGTTCGGCACCGTCTTTAGCCCAGTGAACCTGAATTCCATTTTCCAGACAGTTTTTCTCAAACTCTTCCAGATACTGACCCAGATTAGTCAGAGTGTGTAGCTTCATCTCTGAACC
>Ga0070724_10001417_pt1 | contig 14261 bp, 12 predicted proteins | sample tdDd001_FD_67278 | JGI IMG/M metagenome (GOLD analysis project Ga0070724, IMG submission 67278) | Marine sediment microbial communities from the Atlantic coast under amendment with organic carbon and nitrate - tdDd00.1 | ecosystem: Environmental > Aquatic > Marine > Coastal > Sediment | place... | reverse complement strand
CGGACCGAATGGGCCACCGAACTGGAAGAGGTGCGCCTGTCGATGTTGGGCTTGCGTCAGCAGATGGCGGACGAGCTACAGCGCCTTGCGGGTTCGGATCGGTTTGGGTTTATCGCGCAACACCGCGGCATGTTCTCGCGTTTGGGGACAACACCTGAAATGGTCGAGCGCCTGCGTGCCGAACATGCGATTTATATGGTTGGCGACTCGCGTTTGAATATCGCAGGGCTGAACCAAGAAACTGTTCCAATCCTTGCCAAGGCGATTGTGGATACCGGAATCTGACCGCCAAATTCACGGGCGGCGACCTCAGAAGGGCGGGCGATTTGACCGCCCTTTTTGATTCAACACTTGCAAGTTGAGGTCTGTGGCCTCATATGAGCTGTGCTAACGTTATTCTATTTCGACCCACTGTCTCCCGTTTATTCGGCGTTCAGTCTTCGATCCAGACCGACTACGCCGGGCAGTCGCACTACCGCGGACTGTAAATAATTAGGAGACTACGGATATGGCCACTGGCACCGTAAAATGGTTCAACACCACTAAAGGCTACGGCTTCATCGCACCCGATGGCGGCAGCAAAGACGTTTTCGTTCACATTTCCGCTGTTGAGCGTTCGGGCCTGACCGGTCTGGCCGACGGTCAGAAAGTGAACTTCGACATCGAGAACGGCCGTGACGGTCGCGAATCGGCTGTGAACATCTCGGCCGAGTGATCCTTTAGGGTTCAAAGAATAGAAAACGCGGCCCCAAGGGGCCGCGTTTTGCGTTTCAGGACACTGCCCAAAGAAATCAGGACACTGCCCAAAGAAAAAGGCCACCCCGCAGGGCAGCCTTTGTAGCAAGCAGCGATACGGTGGTGGACGACAGGCGTTACATCAGGCCCGCGTGACGCATCGCGCTGTCGATTGCGTCCTTCGTGCTGTCCAGCAGCCCGGTCAGCGGCAAGCGAACGTCTTCGCTGCACATGCCAATCTTGGACATGGCGTATTTCGCGCCGACAAGCCCGGGCTCGATAAAGATCGCCTCGTGTAGCGGCATCAGCTTGTCCTGATACTCCAGCGCCTTGGTGTAATCACCAGCCAGCGTTGCCGCCTGGAATTCTGCACACAGACGCGGCGCCACGTTCGCAGTGACCGAGATGCAGCCAACGCCCCCATGCGCGTTGAATCCCAAAGCCGTGCCATCCTCACCCGAGAGCTGGCAGAAATCGGTGCCGCAGGTGCGGCGCTGCTGGCTGACGCGATTCAGGTCGCCGGTGGCATCCTTTACGCCCACGATGCGGGGCAGTTTTGCCAGTTCGCCCATGGTTTCGGGCGTCATGTCGACGACCGAGCGGCCAGGAATGTTGTAGATGATGATCGGCAGGGTGCAGCAGTCATGCAGCGCGGTGAAATGCGCGATCAGGCCCCGCTGAGTCGGCTTGTTGTAATAAGGCGTCACCACCAGCGCGGCATCGGCCCCGACATTCTCAGCGTGTTTGATCAGGCGGATGCCTTCGAGCGTGTTGTTGCTGCCGGCGCCGGCAATCACAGGCACGCGGCCTGCTGCGGCTTTGACGACTTCTTCGACCACGATTTCATGTTCGCGGTGGGTCAGAGTCGGGCTTTCTCCGGTGGTGCCGACGGGGACGAACCCGTTGGTGCCTTCGCCGATATGCCATTCGATCAGCTTCTTCAATGTCTCCAGATCCAGCTCGCCGTTCTTGAACGGCGTGACCAGGGCAGGAAAAGACCCTTTAAACATGACACGCTCCTTTCGTGTTGTGGCGGGTATAGACCCGGGAAAAACTTGTGTATTACAGCGGTGAACCGCCTGCCTGCTGCAATCGTGATTTGCAGGCACAAGAACGCACAATTAAGCTGCGATTGCATATCCTTTGTTCCTTTGGAAAGGCAAGAGATGTTCCGTTATTTTGCCTTGATTTTGGTATTTTGTCTGTCATTCGGGGGCGCGCAGGCGAATGGTCCGCGCCCAATTGCCAGCGCTCTTGAGGCGGCACGAGCCGGAAACTGGGAAAACGCGGACGCTATTGCGGCACGTGCAGGTCCGGCGGGCAGTACCCTTTTGACCTGGGTAAGGTTGCGCGCCGGCGAGGGCACATTTCCCGAAATTCAGGCCTTTTTGACGAAATACCCGCATTGGCCAGGTTTGGCGCGGATGCGCAAACGGGCCGAATCGACCCTTGATGGCGTCGCGCCGCAATCCGTGCTGGATTTTTTCGACCAGGCCCCGCCGCAAACCGGAGCAGGTGTTTTGGCTTTGGCGCGGGCGCTGTCCCAGCAAGGCCAAAAGGACAAGGCCAAGCTGGTGTTGACGCAGGCTTGGCGGACGATGGATCTGGATGCTGAGTCTCATGATGCGCTGGTGGCTGAGTACGGGCACGTTCTGGCCCCGCACCATCAGGCGCGCATGGAAATGGTGCTATGGCGCGGGCTAAGCGGGGATGCGCAAAAGATGCGGCCCTTGGTCAGTTCGGGGTGGCAGGCGCTGGCTGCCGCACGCCTGGGGCTGCGTAAACAGGCCAAGAACGTGGATGCGCTGATCGCCGCTGTGCCCGACAGCTTGCAGGGTGATCCGGGCTTGATTTACGAACGCTTTGTTTGGCGCACCCGCAAGGGCCGTACCGATGGCGCGGTTGCGCTGATCACCGCCCAAAGCCTCAGTGCCTCAGCTTTGGGGCAACCGGCTCGTTGGTCGGGATGGCGAAGATACCTTGTGCGCGATCTGATGCGGGATGGGCGATATTCCGAAGCCTATTCAATTGCTTCGCGGCACTTCATGGAGCCTGAGGACGGGTATGGCTATGCGGACCTTGAGTGGCTGTCCGGCTATCTGTCGCTGCGGTTCCTGAATGCCCCCGAGCGCGCCCTGGATCATTTTCAGCGTTTCCGGGCAGCGGTCGAAACGCCGATTTCATTGGGGCGGGCCGGGTATTGGATTGGTCGCACCCAGGACGCATTGGCGGACCCGGACGCGGCGCAGATCGCCTATGCTGAGGGCGCAAAATACCAAACCAGTTTCTATGGGCTTTTGGCGGCTGAGAAGGGCGGGGTGCCGTTTGACAGCGCGTTGGCGGGGGGCGAACAGTTCCCGGATTGGCGATTGGCTGATTTTGCCCAGACGGATGTCTATCAGGCGGGGGTTCTTGCGCTGAACGCCGGAGAGTTGTCGCTGGCTGAACAGTTTCTTACGCATCTGGCCGACGGGTTGGACCGCACGGGACTGGGCCAGCTTGGCGATATGGCCGCGGCGTTGGAACAGCCTCACCTGCAGGTGAGGATCGCCAAGGCCGCAGCCCAAAGCGGCGTGACGATCCCGGCCCCCTATTATGCGCTGCATCCGATGCGAAAGATGAGCTTTCCGGTGCCGATGGAAATGGCACTTTCCATCGCCCGACGCGAAAGCGAATTTGATCCCCGTGTGGTCAGCGGGGCGGGTGCCATGGGGCTGATGCAACTGATGCCTGGAACGGCAGCGCAAGTTGCTGGTGAATTGGGTGTGGAGCATGACCCGTCCAAGGTGCTGAGTGATTGGACCTATAACGCCACCCTGGGGAGCGCTTATCTGGCCAAGCTGGCGGATAGGTTCGGGGGGAATGTGATGATGGTGGCGGCTGGATACAATGCGGGGCCCAGCCGACCGGACCAATGGATGGAGCGGTTCGGAGATCCCAGGGCGGGAGATGTGGATGCCGTTGATTGGATTGAGATGATCCCGTTCACGGAAACCCAGAACTATGTGATGCGTGTGGCGGAGTCCCTGCCTGTCTATCGCGCGCGACTGGGGTTGGAGCCTTTGCCCGTACCGTTCAGCCAAGAATTGATCGGGGCGAGTGTCGGACGGCGCTAGAACCTTGCTGTGGGGGATGCGCTGGGGTTGTGGATTTGAGTATTTTTGGCAAGATGAAAAGGGTTCGTTAACCAGAATCGCGTTTGCTTGGGTCGAGGTGTCGGCTGCGAAACAGACGGTACCCAAGGGAAACGCCCTGCCGTAGGTAAGCATCGACGAAGGTTCGACCGGCCGGATCGGTGGGGCGCCCCTTTATTCGGGGCTAGAGACTTGCCTCGGGGCGGAAGCCGTCGGGGATATTATCGTGCCCCTCGAGTAGGAGGTCCGCCATGGCCTCGCCAGTCTTGGGGGCCATGCCGAATCCGATTTTGAAGCCGCCGTTGGCGATGAATTCACCAGAGCGGAGCGGGTGGCCCCCCAAGACCGGGGCGCGCGACCTGGCGCGTGGACGTACACCGGCCCAGCGTTCGATGACTTCGGCGTCGGAGAGGCAGGGCACGGCGGTTCGGGCGCGTGCCAGGACGTCGTCCAGTTGTGCGTCTACTGCGGTTGGGTCGTCATACAGGCGCTCGCTTGTGGAGCCGATCGCAACCGTTCCATCTGAATGCGGCACGACATGAACCGTATCTGCAAAAAGCTGTGGGCAATTGCTCCGATCCAGGCGCAGCAGGGCGGCTTGTCCTTTGACACCGTTCCCGAAGGCGCGGGGGCGTGCAGCGCTGATTTCTTGTAGTCCGGCAACGCCTGTGGCCCAGAGAACCTGACCCTCGGTCGGGCCTTCGGTCACGACAGATCCCCCTTTGGCGGTGATTGCAGCGACCAGCGCGGCGCAGGCCATGCGCGGGTGTATCCGTGCGCTTAGCGTATCCCGGATTAGCCAGCCTGATGGGGTGTGCGGCGCCCAGTCACCGCAATCAGCTGCGGGAGCTACCTGCCAATCTGCCAACCCGTGCCAAAGTGTCTTGGCGTTGGTCGCGCGCCGTTTCGCCAGCGTCAGGGCCGCGTCGTCCGCCACAGGCTGGAGCCGACCCGTGCGCGCATAGCCCGCATCCAGCCCGCCGGCCTCCCGGACTTCGGACCAGTAGGTTCGTGCCAGGATCAGGCTTTCAAATTGAAACTGTTTCTTGTCATTCCAGTTTTCGGGGACATGCGGAGCCAGTGCGCCGACGATGCCGCCACTGCTGCCTGCGCCGGGGCCATGGGGGTCGATGACACGCACAGATGCGCCGCGTCGGGCGCAACTCCAGGCGACTGAGAGGCCAAAGGCGCCCGCACCGAATACCGTAACATCCACCATTGCCATTTCCCCCGGCGCTCTGCATTCTCGGCGCGTTTTCACAGATGTTCTAAGGGATCAGCGGATGCAAGACCAGCGCGCCGAATTGGAGTGGCGGGACGGTGAAATTCCGGTCTCGACCCGGTTTGACGACCCCTATTTTAGTCTGGACAACGGGCTGGCAGAAACGGCTTATGTCTTCTTGGACGGGAACGGTTTGCCGGAACGTTTTGCCGACGGGTTCCACATTGCCGAACTGGGTTTCGGCACAGGCCTGAATTTGCTGGCGGCGATGAAGCTGTGGCGTGAGAGCGGGCAAAAAGGCACGCTGCATTTCACGACTTTCGAGGCTTATCCGATGTCTGCGCCCGAAATGATCCGGGCGCAGAAGGCTTTCCCCGAGATCGCAGCCCTCTCGACTGAACTGGCACCGCATTGGCCTGCAACGCGCGTATCCTTGCCAGGGCTGGAATTCCAGATGATCACGGGGGATGCCCGCGAAACCTTGCCGAAATGGAAGGGGCGGGCCGACGCCTGGTTCCTGGACGGGTTCTCGCCGGCGAAAAACCCCGAGCTATGGGAGCCAACACTGATGCAGCATGTCGGGGACCACACGGCGGCCAATGGCAGCGCGGCGACGTATACAGCAGCGGGTTTTGTCCGTCGCGGGCTACAGGACGCCGGTTTTGTCGTAGAACGGCGTCCCGGATTCGGGCGAAAACGTCACATGACAGTGGCACGAAAGGCCCCCTGAATGGATCAGAACAACACGCGCCTAGGCATTATGCTGATGGTCGCGACCACCTTTGTCTTTGCGATGCAGGATGGGATCTCGCGGCATTTGGCGGGGGAATATAACGTGCTGATGGTGGTGATGATCCGCTATTGGTTCTTTGCTGCCTTTGTCATGGTCGTAGGTGCCCGTAAGGCTGGTGGTCTGCGACAAGCGGCGGCGACCTCGCAGCCCTGGGTGCAGGCATTCCGGGCGGTCCTTTTGGTAGCCGAGATCTGCGTCGCCATTTACGGCTTTACCGTGCTGGGCCTGGTTGAAAGTCACGCGGTTTTTGCCTGCTATCCGCTGTTGATTGCCGCCTTGTCCGGGCCGGTGTTGGGGGAAAAAGTCGGCTGGCGGCGCTGGGCTGCGATCGGGGTGGGGTTCATCGGTATTCTGATCATCCTTGAGCCTAGGTTTGGCGTCTTTCAACCGGCTGCGATCATCCCCTTGGTATCAGCCTTGATGTTTGCGGTTTACGGATTGACGACACGCTATGTGGCGCGGCGCGACACTTCTGCCACCAGTTTTTTCTGGACGGGAACGGTGGGGATGGTGGCGATGACCGCCGTTGGCGCCTGGTTCTGGGAGCCGATGGGATCTGCCGACTGGGTCTGGATGGCGATTCTGTGCCTGACTGGCGCCCTGGGACACTTCTTGCTGATCAAATGCTATGAGGTGGCCGAGGCCAGCTCGGTTCAGCCATTTGCCTATTTGCAGCTGGTCTTTGCGTCGGCGCTGGGCATGGTCGCGTTCAACGAAACGATGCGGACCAATGTGGCCTTTGGTGCGGCGTTGATCGTTGCGGCAGGGCTGTTCACCTTGTGGCGCGAGCGCCGCGCCACCTGAACGCAAAACGCCCCGGACCCAAAGGCCCGGGGCGTTTCAATGTCGGAAAAGGGGTCAGTTCGGCAGAATGACGATCTCGACCCGGCGGTTTTGTGCACGACCGGCGGCGTTCAGGTTGGTCGCAATGGGCGATTCCTCGCCACGACCAATGATCTGAACCCGCCCCGAGCTTACGCCCCCGCCGATCAGGATATTGCCGACAGCCGCCGCGCGGCGCTGGCTGAGATCCTGGTTATAGGCCGCCGACCCGGTGTTATCGGTGTGGCCCACGACCTGAACGGTGGTGTCAGGATAGCGGTTCAGGCTGCTGGCAACGGTTTGCAGATCATCGCGCAGCCCGTCCTGCACATAGGTGCTGTCCGTGGCGAACAGGATGTCCTGCGGCATGGTCACGATCAGGCGGTCCCCTGTGTTCGTGATGCCAACATTGCCGTCCAGGCTGTCGCGCAGTTCGGCCTCTTGTTTGTCCAGGTTGTTGCCGATCGCTGCACCGACGCCGGCCCCCAGGGCGGCGCCGACGATGGCGCCTTTCTTTTCGTCCTTGGATACCATGGCCCCGGAAATCGCACCCAAGAAGCCGCCAATCAAAGCGCCCTCTTTTGCTTTGCGGTTGGGGTCGGTCCCGCCCAGATGTTCAGGGCTGGTGCATGCGGTGGTCAGAAGAAGGGCAGAGCCAGCCAGTAAGGCCGCGGCTTTTTGTGCTCGGATCATTGTAGTGCCTCGTTTGAAAGCTCCGAAATGTTTCGGATCAGCCATAGTATATGGGCTCGAACGGGGCTTCCCAAAACACGTTTGTGTAAAGCTGCGCGGGTTTTCGCGCATCTAGCCTGCGTCGGCCCGCGCAGATTCGTAGGCCAGCAAGGCGCGTTTGACCGGCAGACCCCAGTGATACCCGCCCAAAGCGCCCGATTTTCGCAGCGCGCGATGACAGGGGATCAGCCAACTGACCGGGTTGCGTCCGACGGCGGTGCCGACGGCGCGGACGGCCTTGGGCTTGCCGATAGCCCCTGCAATTTCTGAATAGGTGGTCACGTGGCCGGACGGAATTTGTAACAGAGCCTCCCAGACCTTGATCTGGAACGGAGCGCCGATCATGTGCAGCCGCGTCTCGCCCTTCTGGGCAAAGGCTGCATCGACCAGCGGTTTCAGGGCCAACGGGTCCTCGGTGAATTTGGCTTTGGGCCAGCGCGACAGCATATCCTGCATGGCGTGTTCTGTCCCTGTTTCGGCGGCAAAGGCCAACCCGCACAGGCCCTTGTCCGTCCCCATCACCAAGGCCAGATCAAACGGGCTGTCGAACCAGCCCCAATAAATGGTGACGTCTTCACCGCTGCGGGCATAGTCGCCGGGGCTCATGGCCTCCCAGCGGATGAACAGGTCATGCAGGCGGCCATTGCCCGACAGGCCTACCGAATGGCTGACCTGTAGCGTCGTCATGTGTTCGCGCAGCAGGGTTTTCGCGTGATCCAGCGTCAGATATTGCTGGTACCGTTTCGGCGAGACGCCCACCCATTGCGAAAATATCCGTTGGAAATGCGAGGGGCTCATATCCATTTTCGCGGCCAGATCTGCCAGCGACTGGCCCGGATCTGCGTCGATCAGTTCCAGCGCGCGACGCATGACGTGGTAGTGATAGCCTGCTTCCATCTCGGACATAAGAAACCTCTGTGTTTGCAATGACAATACCGCGAGGATGCGCGCCATTTCGACCCGAAACTTGCGAGAAAGGCTTGAGCGACGCCGCAGGGCGGGGCATAGGTTGCGAATGGCAAAACAGCTTGATTACCATACGATCCGCGAGATCTTTACCCGTTTTCAGAACAGCGAACCCGAACCCAAGGGCGAGCTGGACCACGTCAACGCCTATACGCTGGTGGTGGCCGTTGCCCTGTCGGCACAGGCGACGGATAAGGGCGTGAACAAGGCCACGGCCGAATTGTTCAAAATCGCGGACACCCCGCAAAAGATGCTGGACCTGGGTGAGGAACAGTTGATCGAGCATATCAAAACCATCGGCTTGTTCCGCAACAAGGCCAAGAACGTGATGAAAATGGCGCGTATTCTGGTCGATGACTATGATGGCGAGGTCCCGTGTTCGCGCGCTGCGCTGGAATCTCTGCCCGGTGTTGGGCGCAAGACGGCCAACGTGGTGCTGAACATGTGGTGGCATTACCCCGCGCAGGCCGTGGATACGCATATCTTTCGTTTCGGCAACCGCTCGGGCGTGTGCCTCGGCAAAGATGTGGTCGCGGTCGAGCGCGCCATCGAAGACCACATCCCGGTGGATTTTCAACAGCACGCGCATCACTGGATGATCCTGCACGGGCGGTATACCTGTGTGGCCCGCAAACCCAAATGTAACGCCTGCCTGATCCGTGATCTGTGCATGTTTGAGGATAAAACCCCATGAAGAAATACCAGGTCGTTGGCATCGGAAATGCCGTTGTCGATGTTATCAGCCAAAGCGACGACAGCTTTCTGGATCTGATGGGCATCCAGAAAGGCATCATGCAACTGGTCGAACGCGAGCGCGGCGAACTGCTGTATGGCGCGATGACGAACCGGATTCAGGCGCCGGGCGGGTCGGTGGCGAACACGTTGGCGGGGCTTGGAAATTTGGGTCTGACCACGGGATTCATCGGGCGGGTGCATGATGACGCGTTGGGCAGGTTCTATGCGGATGCGATGGCCAAGGATGGCACCGATTTCGTGAACGCGCCGGTTGCCGGGGGGGAATTGCCGACCTCGCGCTCGATGATCTTTGTGTCCCCGGACGGGGAGCGCTCGATGAACACCTATCTGGGGATTTCCTCGGAATTGGGGCCGGATGACGTATCCGACGATGTCGCGGGGCAAGCCGAAGTTCTGTTCCTCGAGGGCTATCTGTACGACAAACCCAAGGGCAAACAGGCGTTCGAGCAAGCCGTGAAGCTGTGCCGTCAGGCAGGTGGCAAGGCGGGTATCGCGCTGTCCGATCCATTTTGCGTGGAACGTCATCGTGATGATTTCCGTCGGTTGGTCAAAGAGCTGGATTACGTCATCGGGAACCAGCACGAATGGGAATCGCTGTACCAGACCGATCTCAGCAGCGCGCTAGAACAGGCCGCGCAGGACGCGGGCCTGGTGGTCTGCACCCGCTCTGGTCAGGATGTGGTGCTGGTACGCGGCGCGGAAGAGGCTGTCGTGCCGGTGACTGAAATCACCCCGGTTGATGCCACTGGTGCAGGGGACCAATTCGCGGCGGGATTCTTGTATGGGTACGCGACAGGCGCGCCGCTGGAGGTCGCGGGCCGGATGGGCTGCGTCGCCGCAGCAGAGGTTATCGGCCATCTGGGCGCCCGCCCAGAGGCCGACACCAAGGCACTGTTCAAGCAGGCGGGTCTTCTTTGACGCCTGTTTTATTTCAGCCGCCCAGCTTTGCGTGAATCTCAGCCAGGTCGATGTCTCCGGTTGGCAGTTTGTTGGCCGGGTTTTCGAAATCATAGCGGAACAGATCGAAATCCGCTTTGTAGATCTCGTACATCAGATGCATGGACAGATCGTCGAAGTAGTCCTCAACCGGGTGCAGCCGTTTAGGGCCGTGTCCCTCGGATTCATTGAAACGCGGGATTTCGGACAAGGTGACCGGGTGGCGCGTTTCGATATTGTCCAGCACGGTTTGCATGCCGTCATTGAATGTCTCGGTCCAAAAGATGTGGTCGTAATTCCCGCCGTTCAGGATAAACGTCGAAACGTGCCCGGACACAGCGGACCAGTGGATGTCAGGGTCCATGGGCTTGCGGAACCGGATGGTGTCGCGCACGAACAACAGGAACCGGCGGAAACTGCGAATCTGATCGAAATCGGCCTGCCCGTCCGGGCCGCCGACCTCAATCCCGTACTTCTGGATCAGCAGAGGCACCAGATTTCCACGATAGCGGCGACCATTCCGTTGGATACCGCAAATCTTGTCAAAGAACGAGCTGAGCACCCGCGTATAGGGATTGCGGACGCAGGTGAACGCATAAGAGGAATGGTCTTTGACGGTCCGCTCGATCACAGGTTGGCTGTCATCAAACGCCCATTTGTGCATGCCCGATTTGGCGTCATGGATGTCGCCGTCAAAAAACTCTCCGTGGTCGGAATAAAACATGATCTGACCGATCGTCGAACAAGCGCATTTTGGAACGACGCGATAGATAACGCTCTCGCTCTCTGTCATCCAGGTTCCTGGAAATCCCATAAAGAAACTGCCTCCAATTTCAGGCGATTAACGCACTATACGCATTAATTTTACGTTTATCCAAACTAGATACTGAACGAAGAGACTCAAGGTCAATTCACTTGCTGTGGCCTGCGTGATCTGGGGCGACAGGGAAAAAGCGGTTAGCCTTGTTTCCTAGGCGGGAAATGCTGCCTAATATGCGATTACACGACTGACCGGAGCATTGCCCCCTATATGGCCACGATTGCGTTCATCCTCCTGTGCCACAAGGACCCCGAGGCCATCATTCAGCAGGCCGAACGGCTGACCGCTGTTGGCGATTGCATGTCGATTCACTTTGATGCCAACGCCAAAGCCGAGGATTACGCAACGATCCGCGATGCGCTCAAGGACAATGACCGCGTGACCTTTGCCCGTAAACGGGTGAAATGCGGCTGGGGTGAATGGAGCCTTGTCGAAGCCACGCTGAACGCTGTCGAAAGCGCCATCAGCGCCTTTCCGCGGGCGACGCATTTTATGATGGTGTCCGGCGACTGCATGGCGATCAAATCCGCAGAATATGCGCACGAATTCCTGGACGCTGACGACTGCGACTATATCGAGAGCTTCGACTTTTTCGAAAGCGACTGGATCAAAACCGGCATGAAAGAGAACCGGCTGATCTATCGCCACTATTTGAACGAACGGAAACACAAGAAGCTGTTCTATTGGTCCCTCGAGACGCAGCGCAAACTGGGGCTGAAACGGACGATTCCGGCTGATATTCAGGTGCAGATCGGCAGCCAATGGTGGTGCCTGCGGCGCCGCACGATCGAATGGATCCTGGATTTCATCCGCAAACGCCCAGATGTGATGCGGTTTTTCCGCACGACCTGGATTCCAGACGAAACCTTTTTCCAAACCTTGGTGCGTCATCTGGTGCCCGAGACGGAAATCCGCGCGCGGACGCTGACGTTCCTGATGTTCTCGGACTATGGGATGCCGGTCAATTTTTATAATGATCATTTTGATCTGTTGCTGAGCCAGGATTTTCTGTTCGCGCGAAAAATCAGCCCCGAGGCGCATGAGCTGAAGGCGCGGCTGGGGGATCTCTATGCGGCCAAGGGCGTTCAGTTCAAAGTCTCGAACGAAGGGCGCAGCCTGTATAAATTCCTGGTTGGACGGGGCCGGATCGGACGGCGGTTTGGGATGCGTTTCTGGGAAACCGAAAGCACGCTGGGCCGTGAGCGCGAATTGCTCATTATCATCTGCAAGAAATGGCACGTCTCCAAGCGCCTATTGGCCTATATCAAGCAGAAAACCAACATCCCGGCGATCGAATACCTGTTCAACGAAGAGGACACGACCTTGCCCGACCTGGGCGGTATTCAGGCGTCTTTGCCGAAACGGATGCGCCATCAGCGGGCCCTGATGCGGATGCTGTTTGACTATTTTTCTACGGACCGGCTGATCATTTGTGTGGACCCAGCGAATATCGAACTATTGCAGGACTTCGCGGGGGATCGCTCGGTGACGCGGATGCTGGAGGTCGAGTGCGAGTACTCAGACGACTATCTGACCGGCCACGCCATGCGGATCGGGCTCGCCGGGGAGCATACCTCGGACGAGACATGGGAGCGGTTGCTGCCCACGATCAAAGTCGACATCGTCTATGAGGGGGACGCCATTCGGGACGCCGAATTCGAGAACCATTCCCGCATCCGTGAACGCGCCAGCGTTGATGAAAACGCCGCTGGTCTGGCGCGGTTCCTGTCGATCCCGATTGAGCAAGCGCGCGAAATCGCGGACGGAGAGCACCTGTTCGCGGACTAATCCCTGCGCGTCGTTGTGGGACTAGTGCGCCTCGGCCCAGTTTTGTCCCTGACCCGCGTCCACGGTCAACGGCACGGTCAGGTGCAAGGCAGGCGCTGCCGCGTTTTCCATCACCTCGCGGGCGCGCGCGATCACGTCCTTGGCGCGGTCGGCATCTACCTCGAACAGCAATTCATCATGGACCTGTAGCAACATTTTGGCGGGCAGGTCGACGATGGCGTCCTCCATTCGGACCATGGCGCGGCGGATCACGTCGGCGGCGGTGCCCTGGATGGGCGCATTGATCGCGGCGCGTTTGGCAAAGCCCGCGCCGGGGCCTTTGGCATTGATTTCGGGCGTGTGGATCTTGCGGCCGAACATCGTCTGGACATAGCCATGGTCCTTGGCGAATTGCGTGGTCTGATCCATGTAGGCGCGGATGCCGGGGAAGCGTTCGAAATAGCGGTCGATAAAGCCCTGCGCCTCGGATCGCGGAATGCGCAGGTTGCGCGCCAGCCCGAAGCCCGAGATGCCGTAGATGACACCAAAGTTGATCGCCTTGGCCTGGCGGCGGATGTCGGGTGTCATTTCGTCCAGCGGCACGTCGAACATTTCGCTGGCGGTCATCGCGTGAATGTCCAGCCCGTCCTTGAATGCCTGTTTCAGCGCGTCGATTTCGGCCATTTCGGCCAGAATCCGCAGCTCGATTTGGGAGTAGTCGAGGCTCAGCAGCACCTTGCCCTCCTCTGCTACGAACGCCTCGCGGATGCGGCGGCCTTCCTCGGATCGGACGGGGATGTTTTGCAGGTTCGGATCGGTCGAGGCCAGACGCCCGGTGTTCGCCCCCGTCTGCACATAGGACGTGTGCACGCGTCCGGTGTCAGGATTGATGTGATCCTGTAGCGCGTCGGTGTAGGTCGATTTCAGCTTTTGCAGCTGGCGATAATCCAGCACGCGAGCGGCGAAATCATGTTCCGTCGCCAAATCCTCCAGCACATTGGCGGGGGTGGACCATTGGCCGGTCTTGGTTTTCTTGCCGCCCTCAAGGCCCATTTCCTCGAACAGGATGTTGCCGACCTGAGCGGGGGACTGCACGTTGAAATCATGGCCTGCCAGTTCGTAAAGCTCGGCCTCGTATCCGGCCATTTTCTGGGCAAAGGCGTTGGACATGCGCGACAGGGTGTCGCGATCGACCTTGATGCCGTGCATCTCCATCCGGGCCAGCACAGGCGAGAGGGGCCGTTCCAGCGTTTCGTAAACCGTCGTGACGCGGGCCTGATGTAATTGCGGTTTGAACAGTTCCCACAGGCGCAGGGTGATATCGGCATCCTCGGCAGCGTATTTGACCGCGTCGTCCACCGGCACCCGGTCAAAGGTGATCGCGGATTTTCCCGTGCCGAGCAAGGGTTTGATCGGGATCGGCGTGTGGCTCAGATATTGTTCGGACAGCGCGTCCATGCTGTGCCGATGCAGCCCGGCATTCATCGCATAGGACATCAGCATCGTGTCATCATAGGGGGTAACGGCGACGCCATAGCGCGCGAAAATCTTGGCGTCGTATTTCATGTTCTGGCCGAT
>Ga0070724_10001415_pt1 | contig 14274 bp, 15 predicted proteins | sample tdDd001_FD_67278 | JGI IMG/M metagenome (GOLD analysis project Ga0070724, IMG submission 67278) | Marine sediment microbial communities from the Atlantic coast under amendment with organic carbon and nitrate - tdDd00.1 | ecosystem: Environmental > Aquatic > Marine > Coastal > Sediment | place... | reverse complement strand
GAATATATGCAGCAACGTCACCAGCTTGAGTTTCAATGATTGGTAATGCAGTCATAGAACCAGCACCCTTCTCATCTGACATCTTAGCAGCTCTTTCTAATAATCTTGAGTGAAGATAGAATACATCCCCTGGGAACGCTTCTCTACCTGGAGGTCTTCTTAATAATAATGACATTTCTCTATATGCAACTGCGTGCTTAGTTAAATCATCATATACGATTAATGCATGTTGACCATTGTCTCTGAAGTACTCACCAATTGTAACACCTGTATAAGGAGCTAAGAATTGTAATGCTGAAGAATCAGCAGCACCAGCGTTAACAATAGTAGTATATTCCATTGCTCCAGCTTCTTCTAATGTTCTTACAACAGCAGCAATAGTTGATGCTTTTTGACCGATTGCAACATAGATACATTGTACATTCTCACCTTTTTGGTTAAGAATTGTATCGATAGCAACAGTAGTTTTACCAGTTTGTCTATCACCAATAATAAGCTCTCTTTGACCTCTTCCGATTGGAACTAGTGCATCAATTGCTTTAATACCAGTTTGTAATGGCTCATGTACAGATTTTCTAGCCATGATTCCAGGAGCTTTTTCTTCTACGAATCTTGATTCAGCTGCTTCAATAGCACCCTTCCCATCAATTGGCTCACCAAGTGCGTTTACAACTCTTCCAGTCATACCAGCACCTACTGGAGTTTCTAAAAGTGTACCAAGTCTCTTACAAGAAGTTCCTTCTCTAAGACCTTCACCTTTACCAAGTACAACAACACCAACAGAAGATTCTTCTAAGTTTAAAGCAAGACCTTTTTCACCATTTTCAAACTCTACAATCTCTCCAGCCATAACATTTTTTAGACCGTAAACTTGAGCAACACCATCTGCGAAAGAGATGATTTTACCAGTTTCATTTACATCTACATTTAATTCAAAGTTATCAATTCTTTCTTTAATAATAGAACTGATTTCATCAGCTTGAATTTTTGCACCCATTCAATTTCTCCTTTATAAGTTCTAAACTGCTTTTAAAATATGATCAATCATTTGAGATTTTAATCTATCTTTAGAGAAAGATATTTCAACCCCAAGTCCATCAATATCTACTTTAATACCATCATAGTCACAAACATTTTGTGATAATGATAAGTTAACATCAAATTTTTTACTAAATTGTGCTTCAATTGAAGACACATAATCACTTGAAAGTTTTTGGTTAGTATAAACAACACCAACATAAGTATTATTCATTTTTGCAATTTGAACATTTAATTCATTTGCAATAGATGGTAATAATGCCAGTCTTCTTTTTTCACCAAGTAATTTCACAAGATTTGTTAAAGTTGCATCAGCCTTCTTTACAAAAGATAAAACTAATTCAACTTTTTGACTATCACTTACTTCAGGAGAAGAAACAATAGAATTAAACTTTTCATCAGCAAATGCTTCAGAAATAGTATTAATATTTTTTGATACTGCTGTAACAGCTTTATTATCTCTACCGTCAAGTAAAGCTTTTACATATCTTTTTGCTATTAAATCACTCATTATGCTACCTTTTTAAGTACAATATTCGCTAACTCATCTTGAGAAAGTTTAATATTGTCAGATTTTAATAGCTCATCAAGAATTTCAGCAACAACTTCTCTTTTAGCTTTTGATGTTTCTACTTTCATCATCTCTTCTAGATTCTTCTCTAAATTAGCGATATCAGTATCAACAGCAACAGATACTTTTTGCTTAACTGAATCAATATCAGCTTTAGCGTTCTCTACAATTTCAGCTGCAAGTTTCTTTGCATCATCTAATTGTTTTTGAGCTTCATTTACTTTATCCTCTGACGCTTTTAAAGTCTCTTGTACTTTGTCAAGTTCAGCTTGAATAGATAAAGTTCTATCAGCAAAAAATGCTTTAATTTTATCAGCAAGTAAATACCATAAAATTCCAGCAAAGATTATAAAGTTAACGGTTCTCTGTACGATATCGTAATCAGTTTCCGCACCTTCTTGCGCAAATAATGCCACAGGAGCTAAAGCTAACCCAAGTAATAAAATTCTTTTCATGTTCCCTATCCCCTTAAATTGAGCTAAGCTTCGCTTTTAAGCTCTCATTAAATTGAGGCATAGAAGCCACTAAAGATTCTTTAAGAGCCTTAGTTTCCTCTTCTAAATTTTTAGCAAAATCTGTTGATTTTACTTCAAAATTAGACTTAGCGCTTGCAAGTTTTGCATCAGCACTCTCTTTTGCTTCCTTATAAGCTTGTTCTCTAATTGCAGCTGCTTCTTTTTTAGCTTCTGCAATTACTTTGTTTGCTTCAGCTATCATTCCATCTACGTCTGCACCGTTTGATTTCGCATCTTCTAAATCTTTTTGAATAGAAGCTGTTCTATCATCCATGTGCTTTAGTAAAGGCTTGAACAGACAGCTGTTTAGCCTAGCAACAACTAAAAGAAAGATGATACCAGAGCTAAGCAATAATACAGGACTTATGTCTAACATTCATTCCTCCATATTTTTTACAGTTTAGTTTAACTAAAACTCGTATATTTTAGCAAAGATAAATATAAAATTATATTAAAGGAATAAATTACATTGTAAATTTTTATTTTTTGTTACTATTGTAACTGAAAGTATGAAGAAAGTTTATCAATATCCTCTTGTGAGTTGATTTCAATTTTAAAATAGTTCTTCTCAGCCTTTACTTTTAGGCCATTTTCTTTAAATTTAGATACAACATTATCTAATGGTTTAAAGTCATAGTTTGTAGTTTTTTTCTCTTTTTTAGGTGTAGGATTCTTTTTTTCTTTTAAATCTTTAACAAGTTTTTCTGTCTCTCTTACAGACAATTTCTGCCCAATAACAGAATCTACAACCATTTTTTGCTCATCTTCTGTCAGTCCAAGCATTACTTTTGCATGTCCTGCACTAATTTTGTTCGATGCTAAAAATTGTTGTACATATGAGGATAATTGTAACAGTCTTAATGTATTAGTGATTGATGTTCTAGATTTAAATACTTTATTTGATAATTCTTCATGAGTAAGATTATGTTCATTTATTAATTGTGCATAAGAAAATGCCAATTCTATTACATTTAAGTCATCTCTTTGAATGTTTTCAATTAAAGCTAATTCTCTTAATTTTAACTCTTCAACATCAATAATAAATGCTTTAATTGTTTCAATATCAGCTAATTTATGTGCTCTTAATCTTCTCTCACCTGCAACTAATGTATAAGTAGAGTCACCATTTGCTATAACAGTAACTGGTTGTAATAATCCATGTTCAACAATTGAATCACTTAATTCTTTCAATTTTTCTTCATCGAAGATTTTTCTTGGTTGATTTGGATTTGTTTTTATAGAAGTAATTTCAATATCCATTACTTCTGATGAAATAGCTTCATTATCTGGCGTTGAATTCTCATACGCCGTTTCAACTTCTCCTAATAATTCTCCTAATCCTCTACCTAATGCCATTTAATATTTCCTATGTGTTAAATTTATTTTCAATTAACCAGCAATTGCTTTTGCTAGATTTGTATAAGCTTTTGTTCCACTTGCATTTGCATCATATAACATGATTGGCTTTCCAAAACTTGGAGATTCTGCAAGCTTAATATTTCTTGGAATAACTACATATGAACTCTCTTCAATTTTAAACAGTTTATTTTCAAAGTGTTGTGCTAAATCTGCAAAAACTTGTTTTGATAAATTGTTTTGTGAACTATACATAGTAGGCAAGAATCCTCTAATTTGTAGAGATTTATTAATAGTTTGCTTTACTAATTTAATAGTGTTCAATAATTGTGCAAGACCTTCTAATGCAAAGAACTCACATTGAATAGGAATTAATACTGAGTTTGAAGCACTTAATGTATTAATTGTAATTGGTCCTAATGCAGGCGGTGAATCAATGATAATATAATCATAATCTTTTTTTATAGGGTCAATTTTTCTTTTTAAAACTAACTCTCTATCTTTCATATTTTTGTAAAACTCTTTTTCAATACCTACTAAACCAATATTTGATGGTGCTACTTTTAAATTCTCTATTTCAGAATCTAAGATAATCTCAGGTAACTCTTTTGTTCCTAACATTACATGATAAATATTGTATTCATAAGTATCTCTGTGAAATCCCAGTGATGTAGTTGCATTTGCTTGAGGATCAGCATCAATTAATAATACTTTTTTACCCTCTAATGCTAGTGCTGCACTTAAATTAACAGCTGTTGTAGTTTTACCTACTCCACCTTTTTGATTAGCGATTGAAATAATTTCTGTCATCTTAAACTAAATACCTTTTTATTGTTTAATTCCACAGAACCATCTTCGTTTAATATCGCATCTTGCAATGAAACTTTTTGATTATCTATGGTTGCTCGGAATTTTCGACTATGCTCGAATTCTATCTTAAAATGTCTAAATATTTGCTTCCATGAAACTCTTTTCTCTAATTTAGAAAAGTAGTTTTCAAGAACACCTTCACTATTAACGCTTATATCTAGTTTCCCAAATTCTTCACTAACGCTGATTAGATTTAAACCTATTCCACAATATATTAAGTCCCCTGAAACATTTGTAATAGTTCCACCTATTTTCTTATCATTTATATAAAAATCATTGGGCCATTTAAGCCATACTCTTGATCCTAATTCTTCAAGAACTAATTTCAATATAAATGAGAAATATATAGAAGCACTTTGTAAAGCTAAATCAACAGGTAACAAATCTTTTTTTACAACAAATGAAAAAAACAAATTTCCTCTAATACCAGTCCATGAATTACCACGACTACCAATACCATTAGTTTGTAAGTCAGCTAATATACACAAAGGCTCATTGTAACCATTTGTTGTTATCTCTTTTTTTAAATATGTATGTGTAGAATCTACTTTATCTAATCTTATAATTTTCATTTTTCCATTATACATTATTGCTTTACAAGAATCTATTAAATATAATTTGCAAAAAAGGTACTTATGTTAGATCCAGTTTTACCAATAGCCCTATTTTTACTTTTTGGTTATTTATATAAAGTAGTATTTCATGATAACTCTAAACAATTAATTGAGTTTATTATCTATTTTTCATTACCAGGTATTGTATTTTCAAAAATTTACCCTTTAGCATTAGATGAAAAGATATTAGGTCTAATTTTAATGTTTATTGGATTTATTCTATTTAATTTAACTCTTGCTTACTTTATAGGTAAATTAATGAAACTAGATAGATTACTTCTTGCAACATTTATGATTATGGCTACATTTGGTAATACATCATTTATTGGATTATCATACATTGATGCTTTCTATGGCCAAGACTATATTGTTTATGGATTAATTTATGATATTTTTGGTTCTTTTTTACTTTTAGTTTCAGTTGGTATGTTTATTATTACTTGGGGAAGTGGAAGAAAAAATGATACTAAGTCTATTCTAAAAAGTATTTTATTGTTCCCACCAAGTTTAATGTTCTTTATAACTATATTTGCAAAAAACTTTGAAGTACCAAACTTTTTATTCCTTGCAAGTGAAACAATGGGTTCAACTTTAGTACCACTTGCAATGGTTGCAGTGGGAATGAAACTAGAGCTTAGAAATATTTTTGTTAAGTTTCACATTGTATCAATGGCAATGGTTTTAAAAATGGTAATAGTACCAATTATAGTATTACTTGGGTTCCAATTATTCTATGGGATTAATGAAACATGGGTAAAGGTTACTATTATAGAAGTAGCAATGCCTCCAATGACTATGGCAACTGTTTTAGCAATAAAAGGTGGATTAGATGAAAAGGTAGCTATTAATTCACTTGTTTTAGGGGTTTTATTAAGTCTATTTACTATAAGTATGTATGTAAACTATTTAGCATAAGCTAAATAGTTTTATGAAAGTACAATTGTAAATTGTGCTCCCTCATACTCTTCACCTTCGTAACTATATGAGATATTTTCAAAAGCAATAGAACCATTCATATGGTTTTCAATAATTAATCTAGTCATAAAAAGACCAATTCCTGAATCTGAATTTATACATTTTGATGTTGTATTAGAATCAAAAATATTACTTGCAATCTCTTTTGATATTCCTTTTGCATTATCCGTAATCTTAATTACTATTTCACTCTCATTTCTATACAAATCAATAAAAATAAATCTTCTTTCATTTATACTAATATTTTGCATTAATGCATCTTTTGCATTTGTAATTAGATTTAGTATAGATTGAATAAACTCATTTTTTAAACCAAAAATTTCAATATCTTCTTCAAGTCTTAAATGAACATTTATCTTATTATTTGATAAAACAGTATCTGCAATTTCTAGACTTGATTTTATAGTTTGAGCTAAATTGAAATTCTCTTTGATTGTATCAATTTCATAAAAGTTTTTAAAATCATCAATCATGGTTGACAACTTTTGTGTCCTATCAACAATTTGATCTAAATTGTCCACCATTTTTTCTTTTTCAAAATTATCTAACTTAACATCTAATGATGCAGCACTAGCAATTGCAGAAATTGAGTTAAGTGGTTCTCTCCATTGATGGGCAATATTTCCAATCATCTCACCCATAGATGCCATTTTAGATTGATGGAATATAATTTCAGATTTATCTTTATTGTTTTTTATTTCTTCTTCTACTTTTGTTTCAAGAATTTCATTTGTTTCTTTTAATTTTGAGTTTAACTCTTGAAGTTTTTTTACATCACTTTGAGCTTTAGAAATAGATAAAGATATAAAAGAGCTGAACATAGATAATATCTCTTTGTCTCTTTCATCAAAAATTACAAATTCCCCATTTACTTTTTTATTTAAAAGTTGAACAACTCCTAAAACTTTATTCTCAATTGGATGAATTAAAGGAACTGTAATCATTGAGTTAGTTCGATATTTGAATTTTGCATCAAACTCTTTTATACCAATAAAGTCGTAATCTGTGTTGTTATACACATCATCAACAACAATGATTTTTTTTCTAAGATAACAGTCTACAGCTATATATCTATCATATTGCGCTAGGGGGAATTTAAAGTCTTTAAAAGCATGATAAAATCTATATATTTCTTCATATGATAAAGCATCATTTTGAAAAACATGAAACTTCAAGTAGTTTTGAGAACTTATATAAATTGTACCCGCTTCTGCACTTAAAAGTTCTCTTGTTTGTTTTAATATCTCATGTAGTAATACATCTAAATCACTGATATTAAATAAACTAACATCATATATATGCCTTAACTCATCATCTTTCATTTATTATCTTTCAAAATTTTTTATTATTTTATAATAAACTATTTTAAAACATCTGAAATTTGTAGCCTTTGACCTCTAATATAATCAACAGATGAAACTGCTTTTTTAGATGGAGCTTGTAAAGTTTTGATTTTAAGGCTTCCTTTGTTACATGCAATTATTATAGAATCATCTAAAATATCTAAAATTTCACCTTCTGTGTTTGAAGATGTTGTTTCAATTAGTTCGATATCTTTTAGTTTTAATCCTGATTCTAAAAATACTCCTGGCCAATATGAATAAGCTTTATATTTCAAGAATAGTTTTTTTGCATCTTTAAAATCAACTAAACCATTCTCTTTTTTAATTTTTCCACAAAATGATACTTCAGCTTCATTTTGTTTTTTTGGTTCAATATTATCAAACTCATCTAAAGTTGTAATAGTTAACTTTGCAGCAATATTAGATAGTTTTGAGAAAGCTTGGGCAACTTCCATAGTTGGAGTAATTTTTAAATATTGTAAAGCTAAAATATCACCACTATCAAGTCCTTCTTCCATAAGCATAGAAGTAACTCCTGTATATTTGTCATCATTAAGTAGTGATTCTTGAATAGGACTTGCTCCTCTATATGCAGGAAGTAATGATGCATGAAGATTAATACAAGGGGCAATATCTAAAATCTCTTTAGGTAAAATTTGTCCATAAGCTGCAACAATAATAAAGTCAGGTTTTAAATCAACAATTTGTTGTCTTGCTTCTTCATTAGCTCTTAATTTTTCTGGTTGAAAGATTGGTAAGTCAAGATTGTTATCAATACAATATTGCTTAATATGAGGAGCAGTTAAAACCTGTTTTCTTCCAACAGACTTATCAGGTTGAGTAAATAATCCTACTACTTCATACGAACTATTTAATAATTCATCAAAAATTTTAGTTGCATAATCTGGTGTACCCATAAATAGAATTTTTTTACTCATTTTGTTCCTTTTTTATTGTCCCAATAAAAAAGGGACCAATTGATTTTTTAACTTCTTTTAACGGCAAAAATAAATTTTACCTAAAGAAGCAAACTCTAAAGAGGACAACGTGTTGTCCTTTTATATTTAGTTGTTAACTGCTGATTTAAAAATAGTTCCGCTTTTATGATTTCCATCTACTAAGAAATCATATGCATTAGTTAAATCAAAGCCAGAAGAAAGATACATAGGAATATTCCTTTGCATTAAAAAGTTTGCAGCTTTAAGTTTTGTAACAATTCCACCTGTTGCAAATTCTGAATTTGCTGTATGTTTCATTTGTAATTCTTCTTCACATATGAATGAAACATTTTTTAACATTTGGGCATCATCAAAATCTCTTGGGTTTTTATTATAATATCCATCTATATCAGATAGAATTGCTAACATATCTGCTTTAAAATGATATGCTACGTGAGCAGCTAATTGGTCATTATCACCAAATAAAAGCTCATCATTTGCGATTACATCATTTTCATTGATAATAGGTAATACTTTATTTTCTAAAAGTATTTCCATAACGTCTTGTGCATTTTTTGTTCTTTTTCTTGAGTCAAAATCATCTGCTATTAAAAGCATTTGTGCACAAGTAATATTATGTTCTTTAAATCTTTTTTTATAATTTTTAAGAAGTAATGGTTGTCCAATAGCAGCTAAAGCTTGTCTATTTGCAACTTGTTTTTTGTCAAGTTGCAAAGAAGTAAATCCAGCACCTACTGCACCTGAACTTACTAAAATCACTTCTAAATCTTTTTCATTTTTTAATTTTGCGATTAAGTCCACTAAAGCACTTAATCTTTGTGTAGCTAACTGCCCATCTTGAGTTAGTACAGCTGTTCCAACTTTTATTACTAGTCTTTTCATTTACCTTGTTCCAATAGTTTATAAAGAGCAAATGTAATAGGTTTAACATTTTTTCTAACTACTGATGAAATTGGTAATACAAAGAATGGTTTTTGGCTATCAAACCTTTCATAAGTTAAATCTTGAATATAATATGGATATTCTTTTTCAAAACCAAACTCGTTTGAATTACTTACTTCTAATCCAATATCAGAAATAAACTGTCTAATATCAGCATCTAAATCTTCACCGTAGTATCCATCAATTTTACTTAATGCAATTGCATAGTTTCTTCCAGCTAATTCACCTGAGAATTTAGCTACTTCTTCTTTAAGTACATTGTATTGATCAATCATTGTTCTATAATTTGCTACATCAATTAAGAATAAAAGAGTTTTTGTTCTTTCAATATGTTTTAAAAACTCTAATCCTAAACCTCTACCATCAGCAGCTCCATCAATAATTCCTGGAATATCTGCCATAACAAATGAATTATAATCACCTACTTCTACAACACCCAATTTGGGAGTAAGAGTAGTAAACTCATAGTTTGCAATCTCTGGGTTTGCATTTGATGTTGTTGAAATCAGAGTTGACTTACCAACATTTGGGTATCCTACTAATCCAACATCTGCAATAAGTTTAAGCTCTAATCTTATATTTAATGTTTGACCTGGAAGACCTGGTTGTGCATATGTAGGTCTTTGGTTTCTTGAGTTTTTAAAGTGAACATTTCCTAATCCACCTTTTCCACCTTCAAGAAGTCTTATCTTTTGACCCTCTTCTAATAAATCAAATAAAACTTCACCTGAATCATCATCAATTACTTGTGTTCCAGGAGGTACAACTAAAACTAAAGGTGCAGCAGACTTACCAGTCATATTTGAACCCATACCTTGCTTACCATTATCAGCTTTAAATACTTTTCTACCTTTATAGTTTGAAAGTGTATCAGTGTTATTATCTACTAAAAAGTAAACATCTCCACCTTTTCCACCATCTCCACCATCAGGTCCACCTTTTACAACGAATTTTTCTCTTCTAAATGAAGCACAACCTTGTCCACCTTTTCCTGATGAAACGTTAAATCTGGCGCTATCTATAAACATAATTTTCCTCCAATTATGTGAAAAATCAAAAACCAATATTTATATTAACTTTTAATTTTTCACTTTGTTAATTTTTATCATAAAAAAAAGGGTGCAGGCAAATAAGCCATACACCCTTTAGAAAACTTAAATCTTTTCAGAATTACGATGCTGCGTAAACTGAAACTTTTTTTCTTTTTTTATCTTTAATTTCGAATTTTACTTCACCATCAATTAAAGAATAAATTGTATGATCTTTTCCGATTCCTACGTTTGCACCTGGGTGAACTTTAGTTCCTCTTTGTCTTAAAATGATGTTACCAGCTCTTACTGTTTCTCCACCATATTTCTTAACACCAAGTCTTTTTCCAGCTGAATCTCTATTATTTTGAGTTGATCCTTGACCTTTCTTATGAGCCATACTTTATCTCCTTAAGTTTCTTTGCTTATGCAGCGATTTTAGTAATTCTAATTTTAGTGAAGCTCTTTCTGAAACCTCTTTTTAACTTAGAATCTTTTCTTCTTCTTTTTTTGTAAATGATTACTTTTTTAGCTCTATTTACACCTGTACCATCTAATACTACTTCAGCTTCAACTTTAGCAGCAGAAACAGCATCACCAGTTTTTAATTCACCGTCGTTTACAGCTAAAACATCAGTGATTTCTAAAGTTTCTTTTGCAGCTTGACCAGTATAATCAATATCTAAGATATCACCTTCAGTTACTTTATACTGTTTTCCACCACACTTGATAATTGCGTACATTTTTCTTCCTCTATTATTCAGTTCTATGTGCTAATTTCTTGTTTGTTAAATCATGCTAACTTTATTTTTCGAACCGGAATACTATCTAATTTTACTTTAAAGTTTCTTTAAGTCAAACTTTATTTTAGTGATAATCATTTGCCGTTGCAACAGCATCAATCATAATCATTGCGTTTTTTGGTAAACCTTTTGCAGAAATTGTACTTCTAGCTGGCTTATGATCACCAAATGCTTCAGCAAATAGTACATTTACAATACCGAAATCTTCAATATTCTCTAAATATACTGATACTTTTACAACATTTTCCATACCACTTTCAGCATCCTCTAATAGAGTTCTTAAGTTTGATAAAACTTGTCTTGTTTGAACTTTGATATCTCTTTCAACCATAGTTCCGTCTAATGTTACTGGTACCTGCGCAGAAGTATAAATCATCCCACTAACCTTAACAGCTGGTGAATACGGTCCAATTGCTTCTGGTAAATTATCGCTTTCAATTAATTTCATTATCTTTCCCTCTTATGTCTAATTAAAATAACTTTTTTGAATTATAATTAATTTTTTCTAGTATTTAACTAAAATTAGCAAATTAATTACAAATTATAACTTACTAACTTACCTAATTTTAACTGTCTAAGTGAATCTTGAACTTTTCTAAGTAGTAAACTTTTCTCTTTTAGTGAAAGTGTATTATCGTATTTTATTGTCGTTAATTTTTTTGTATAAAATTTATACAAAAGTACTAATAACTCTTGGTTTAAACGCTCATCATCATAATCTTCAAGTTTTTCATTTAATACAATTGCATTAAGTGAAATGTTCTCAATATCATTCAATAACAGCTGAAATTCATTTTGATGTACTTCAAACATTGAAGCATCTACTACATTTAAAACAGCATCTAATCTACTTGGTTTTTCTAAAATAGCTTTTATTATACATAACTCTTGAATATTTATTTGAGATAAATTTACTTCAACTGTTCGTGTTTTATCAGATGTAGTTTTAACAAGATTTTCTCTAATATTTAACTTTTGAGCTATATACCTTTTATATTCATCTTGATATAAAGGACCTAATGATTTTAAATAATCATTAGCTTCAACTAATGCTTTTTGTTTTTGAGAAGGATTATTTATTTCATATTTTGAAATTATATAATCTATTGCATATGGAATAAAGGCCATTGGAGTAGAGAACATTTTATTTAATTCTTCTACTTTTCCATCTTTTACCATATCAGCTGGATCTAGTCCTCCACCAAAAATTACAACTCCACCTTCAAATTCACTCTGAGATAACATAACTGAAGCTTTAAATGCAGCTGCAAGTCCCGCTTTATCTCCATCATATGCTAATATTATTTTAGGCTCACCTCTTCTAATAAGTGGTAAATGATCTTTTGTAAGAGCTGTTCCTAAAGTTGCTACAGCTGTATTAAAACCTGCTTGATGAAGCATAATAACATCAAGATAACCTTCACAAACTATTAATTGATTCTTTTTATAGATATTCTCTTTTGCTAGGTTATAACCATATAAAAGTCTTGATTTATTAAATAGTTTTGTTTGGGGTGAATTTACATACTTTGCATTATGCCCAGTGATCGTTCTACCACCAAAACCTACAATCTTTCCATTCATTGCATAAATTGGAAAAGTAATTCTTTCAATAAATCTTGAGTATAGACCATTTTGTCCCGTATCAATTACACCAAGTTCTATTGCTTCACTTAAGTTGTAGTGATTATTTTTTAAAAAATTAATAGTATCAAATGATTTTGGAGCATATCCAATCTCAAATTTTTCAATAGAAAACTCAGAAATTCCCCTATCTTTAATATAATCTCTAGCAGTAGTATTATTTACAAATAATTTCTGATAATATTTATTAACATCTTCTAATACTCTTAAGTCTTGTTTTTTTACGTTTTTATTATCATATTCTAAAGTTACATTATACATTGAAGCTAGTTTTTCTAAAGCTTCAGGATAGGATAACTTTTCATATTCCATTACAAATTTAATAGAGTCACCACCTGCTCCACAACCGAAACAGTGGTATATTTGTTTAGCCGGACTTACTACAAATGATGGTGTATCTTCCCCATGGAAAGGACAACAAGCCTTGAAGTTTGCTCCTGATTTTTTCACCTCTAAAAATTGAGATACTACATCAACAACATCTAGATGGTTTTTTAAATTATCAATTGATTCTTTTTTTATCATGGAGATATTATACACTTTTATTATTTTATAGGAACTTTTATGATAATATATCTGCTTTATTAAAAGTTTAAAAGAAGGCATCTATTGGACAATATAGTTTTAGAGTATAGAGACCCACTTTTTGGTCTTATGATACTTGTAGCACTTATCTTTTTAATCTCATTTTTTACTTACTCATTTGGAGTATATAAAGAGAGACTTGCAAGAAAAGACTACAGAAAACTATCTCGTAGATTTGAACTTGGAAAATTAGAAGAAGAGGATTATGTTCACTTATATAAAACATATAACCTTCCTTTTGACTCTATTTTACTGTTAGCTTCATCTTTTTTACATAAGGGAAACTATAATAAAGCTATATCTGTATATCTTACACTACTTGAACATGTAACTGATAGAGTAAAAAAAGAAGAGCTTCTTGAATTACTTGGAAGTACATATGTAAAAGGTGGTTTTTTACAAAGATCTAAAGATATTTTTTTAAGGATTTTAAAATTCTCTCCAAGAAATAAAATGGCACTTACAAATCTTCTAATGATTTATGAAAAATTAAAAGAGTTTTCAAAAGCAAAAGAAGTAACAGAGTGTTTAGAAGAGCTAAATATTGATATGAGTAAAGATAAAGTTTATCTTGATGCATTAATTATTTTAAATGATCCTGTTTATTCTTATGAAAAAAGAAGTGAACTTCTATATAAAATCTATAAAGAAAACCCTGATATTCAAAGAATATTTGCACAATTTTTACTTCAATTTAATAAGCCTTTTTTTTGGGAAATAGTTGATGAGTTTGATTGTTCAACATTTATGGATTTAATGTGGTATTTAAACTTTGATGATATAGATTTTGAAAAAGTTCAAAAAAATGAGTTTTTACTAGAGCTTTATAATGCAAAGGGATACTTAGACAACTTATCACATAGTGATGATTTTGTATTTGATATTTTAATTGCATTAAACAAACATGAACATAAAACAAATGCAACTTTAGACTTTGAGTTTATTTGTTCTTCATGTAAACATGTGCATCCTGTTTTTGATACTAGATGTCCACATTGTCATAGTATTTTAACTTTTAATGTAAAACATAA
>Ga0070724_10001414_pt1 | contig 14281 bp, 14 predicted proteins | sample tdDd001_FD_67278 | JGI IMG/M metagenome (GOLD analysis project Ga0070724, IMG submission 67278) | Marine sediment microbial communities from the Atlantic coast under amendment with organic carbon and nitrate - tdDd00.1 | ecosystem: Environmental > Aquatic > Marine > Coastal > Sediment | place... | reverse complement strand
GGAAGACCTTTTGCTTTTGCTTCTTTAACATACTGTACTGATTGTTTTGTACTGACATGAGCTATGTGTAATGCAGCTCCTGTTTCTTCTGCTAATTGTATGTCTCTTTTTACGATGTTGTATTCAGCTTCGGCTGGTATACCGGGGAGTCCTAGTTCTGCACTTCGACTTCCTTGATGCATACACCCACCCTCACTAATGTCGTGATCTTCAGCATGTGACATTAAAGACAGCCTTGTGTCTTTTATTAACAACATAGCTTCTTTCATTAAGTCTTTAGACATGGTCGTTCTACCGTCGTCAGATATTCCGATAATACCCGACTCAATCATAGCTTCAATATCTGCTAATTTACTTCCAGCAATACCTTCTGTTATGGCTCCAACGACTTCGACGTTTACACACCCAACTTCTTTAGATGCATTTTTTATCCAATTGACTACCGATGCATCGTGAATAGCTGGGTTTGTATTGGGCATACAAGCTACTGTCGTCACACCGCCTGCCGCTGCAGCCTCTGTACCTGATCTAATTGTTTCTTTATGACCAAAGCCAGGCTCTCTTAAATGTACATGAATGTCTACAAAACCAGGTGCCACGATTCTGTCTGTTGCATCAAGGACTTGGCAGTCTTCTTCTTTAATAGATGAAGCAATTTTTTTAACTTTACCATTTTCAATCAGTATGTCCGCAATTTCATCCCTATTACTTTTAGGATCCAATACACGACCATTTTGAATTAAGAGTTTCACTAGATTACCTCCTCATGGATAGTTCTATTCTGAGTACGCTTTAATTTCAATATGTTTGGATTGCATTTCACTTTTTCTACATACAAAAATACCTCCCGCTAAAAGGCGGAAGGTTCGCATACTGAAATAGGATAAAGCACAACGTTTCGAGTTATTACTGCTATCCATCTCACCTTATTGGCCTCTCTGGACCATCTTAAAGGTACTCATTCTGTTGTCATTTTATCCACCTTAACATGGAACAATCTTTATGTCAATGTTGATTTCATTTTTCATTTAATGATCATTCCATTATTCTTCCTATTATATAGAGAATACTGTTTTCTTTCTTACATGGTTCAGTATAGACATCTTATTTTATAACATTTTCTTAAGTTTTAGCTTGCTAAAGCTCTATTGACTTTTAAAGCCCACCATGGTACCATAAATCAAATTGAATTGCACCTTTAATCTGGTCCGAGAGACTGGAAAGGTATGAACTCAAACATGCATCTTGTTTGACACACATGTGTATAATTAGCACATGATAAGAACGAATCCTACCTTCCAAGCCCGCCAGTTTGGAAGGTTTTTTTGTGAGACAAACAAACATCACGAAAACTATAAACTATTAACCCTTTAAAGTGATACGAGATATCAAAAAGGAGGTACTCAATGAATTCACATGTAAGACACTTAATCGAACCTGAAGATTTAACAAACGAAGAAATTTACGAACTTATTGAACTTGGAGAAAAGATGTATCAGAATCCTTCTGACTATGCAGATGCATGTAAGGGGAAAATTCTGGCATCTTTATTTTATGAGCCGAGTACACGAACAAAGTTTAGCTTTGATTCAGCTATGCTTAGGCTTGGTGGAAACCTTATAGGGTTTAGTGATGCAAATGCGACTTCTGTAAAAAAAGGTGAAAGTATTGCAGATACCATTAAGGTCATGTGTTTCTATGCTGACATCGCAGTAATGCGTCACCCAAAAGAAGGCGCACCTAAACTCGCTTCACAACATTCTTCAATGCCAATCATTAATGGTGGAGATGGTGGACATCAGCATCCTACACAAACTTTAACCGATCTTCTTACGATCTACAATTACAAAAAGAAGTTAGAAGGACATACCATTGCATTTTGCGGTGACTTAAAGTATGGTCGTACTGTCCATTCACTCATTCGTACCATGGCTCGATTTGACACAAAAAAATGCATACTCATTTCGCCAGAAGAATTACAGTTACCACCTTCTTTAAAACGTCAACTCAATGAACGTTATGATATTGAAATCGAGGAAGTTACACAGCTTCAAGACGTTATCGAAGAAATTGATATCTTATACATGACACGTATTCAAAAAGAACGTTTCTTTAATGAAGAAGACTATCTTAAACTTAAGAATTCTTATATATTAACACGAAGCAGATTAAGTAAGGCTAAAGAGGATATGATTATTATGCATCCACTACCACGCGTAAATGAAATTGCTTATGATGTAGATGAAGATCCAAGGGCTGTATACTTTGAACAGTCTAACTTGGGTGTGTATGTAAGAATGGCTTTAATAACTAAATTGTTGGGGGTGGATCTATAATGTTAGAAGTAAAAGGAATTGAAAACGGTATCGTTTTAGACCACATCACATCAGGTAATGGTCTTAAGGTCTTTGATAAGATGAATCTTGCTGAAGTGGATTACCCAGTTGTTCTTGTTATGAATGTTGAGAGTAAACGTCTTGGTAGAAAAGACATTATTAAAATTGAAAATACATTTGATGTTGATTTAACCATTTTAGGTTTAATTGATTCAAACATTAGCGTAAACCTTATTAAAAATGGTAAGCTTGTAGATAAGAAACAAGCCATTCTTCCCGAAATAATTCATGGATTGATAGAGTGTCATAACCCAAGATGTATTACTAATTTTGATGACTATACAAAACCTACATTTAAACGCATTTCTACAGATCCGCTAGAGTATGAATGCAATTATTGTGAAGAGGTAACTGAATATAAACTTTAAAATGAGTGCTGGTTATTACCAGCACTTTTTTATTACATAAAAAAGCGTGTTTTGGAATAATCCAAAACACGCTTTATATTTGTTTTTATTTGAGTTAGAGTTTCTTTGATATCGCAGCAAATATACCGATGATGATAACACCCATAACCATGATAGCTCCAGAACCACTCTTGAATCCATCCATAATACCACTTATAGCAACTAAAAGAATAGTTACAGGAATTACGAATTTAACAAGACCATACCATATATCAAATAATGGGAATGCAATCTTACCACCATTTGTGATCTCTTCTTTAAGCTCATCTTTCTTAAGTACCCAACCAGTGAAGATACAAAGTAACATACCACCAATTGCTAAGAAGATCTTATCAGTTAATAAATCGAAGATATCGAATGAACCGAAACCAAATAACTTTGGACCAGTTCCGCCTAATGATAATGATGCTAGTACACAAAGAACTGCCATTACTGCCGAAGATGAAAGAACAGCGTTTACACGAGAGAATTTCTTCTCATCGATTAAGTATGCAACAACAACTTCTAGTAATGAAACTGAAGATGTTAAAGCAGCTGTTGTAAGTGCAACGAAGAATAATGTTGCGAACATCATACCTGCGCCACCCATTTTAGCGAAAATAGTAGGTACAACTACGAATACAAGACCAGGACCAGCAGCAGGTTCCATACCAAATGCGAACATTGCAGGGAACATTGCGATACCAGCTAATAATGCAACACCTGTATCCATTGCTGTAACGATTGCAGCATTTTCAGCTAAGTTCTCTTCTTTAGATAAGTAAGAACCGTAAGTAATCATACAACCCATACCAAGCGATAATGAGAAGAACGCTTGCCCTAGAGCTGCAAGTACAACACCACCGTTAAGTTTAGAGAAATCAGGTTTGAATAAGAATTCCATACCCGCCATTGCGCCTGGTAATGTTAAACCTTTAATAGCAATAATAATAAGAATACTGAATAATATCGGCATTAATATCTTACCAGCTTTTTCAATACCAGAAGAAACACCTTTTGCAACGATAGCAATGTTTAATGCTAAGTAAACAACCATCCACATAAGGGGTGCAGTTTTACCTGTAATGAATCCACCAAATGTGTCACCAATTGTGTCTGGGTTATTTAATAGACCCATTGGCACTTTAAATACGTAAGCTAACGCCCAACCACCAACTACTGGATAGAAGCCCATGATAAGGAATCCACTTAAAACACCAAGTACACCAGCGAATGTCCAGCGTCGATCTACCGACTTGAAAGCACCAACTGCTGCTAACGAACGTCTACGACCAACTGCAAACTCTGTAAGCATAACACTAAAACCAATAATTGCAACAAAAAATAAATAAACAAGTACAAATGCTCCACCACCATTTTGACCAGCAGTGAATGGGAACTTCCAAATGTTACCTAAACCAACTGCAGAACCAGCCGCAGCCATAATGAACCCGAGTCTCGAGCCCCAATTTTCTCTGTTTTCCATAAAAAACAATCCCCCCTTAATAGTTTGTATATCCAAACGGCCCTTGAAACCGTTTAAACATCGTCATAAAATTCAGTTTATTACAAGTATTTTCACAAATGAAATTATTTACAAATGTTACGTCACTGTAATATAACTGTTGTCAATAATAGCATATTTAAAACTTGTAATCAATACAATTGGATAAGAACTATCTGATTTTTTTAATGGTTCAACAGATTGAGCAATATTCAATTTTTTTTGTAACCCTACTAAAATATTAGCACAATACATTAGACATTTCAATTCAATTTTTAAAAATTCAGACTATTGCGAAAGAATTCACAATTGAAATTTACTATGCCAATCCTTCATATATTGTGTTTCCATACAGTAGATACCCCTAAATCTAGTATATAACACATATTTTTTTAATTTTTTTGAATCCTTGTTTTCCCCTGATCGAGAGATTTCCTTTCATTATTGACTTGTATGCTAAAAAATTAACGAGAAACATCCCATACACTGGTCAATTTCTCGTTATAAAAAAGTCTATTCAGTTTTATAGCTAGCTATTATCTCCTCAGCAATTTTAATACCGTCGACAGCAGATGACATAATGCCACCAGCATAGCCTGCACCTTCACCAGCTGGATAAAGCCCTTTTGTACTGCTGCTCATATAAGAATCCTTATCTCTAAGGATTCTTACAGGTGACGAACTTCTTGTTTCTACACCTACCATGACTGCATCATCCATGTTAAACCCTTTGATACGTTTTCCCATAGCTGGTAAAGCTTCTTTTAGAGCATCTACTATAAATGTAGGTAAGCACTGACTCAAATCCGTTGGTTTAATGCGTGGCTCGTAAGTAGACTTTACACTACTTAACGCATTGGTTGGCTTGTTTTTCAGAAAATCACCAACTTTTTGTACAGGTGCTGTATAATTTCCACCACCAAGTTCAAAGGCTGCTTTTTCAATTTTTCTCTGAAGCTTAACTCCTGCCAAAGGATGATCTGATTCAAAATCATCAGGTGTTACAGAAACCAGTAAAGCACTATTTGCATTGATACCGTCACGTGCATGATAACTCATACCATTAACAACTTGATGGCCTTCTTCTGATGCAGCAGCCACAACATGGCCTCCAGGACACATACAAAATGTATAAATGGCGCGTTCTTTTTTTGTTTGATAAGTTAAGTGGTATTCAGCCGCTCCCAGTCTTGGGTGATTGTAACTTTCTCCGTACTGAGATTTATTTATTAACACTTGTGGATGTTCTATGCGAACGCCTATTGCAAATGGTTTTGTTCTCATTTCAACACCTTGCTGGTATAGCATTTCAAAGGTGTCACGAGCACTATGGCCAATAGCCATAATCAACACATCCGTTTCAAGTGTAACACCATTACTTAGTTCAATCTTTTTTACAGCTCCCAACTCTACATGGAGATTTTTTAACTGTGTATTAAATCGGAATTCTCCACCTTTATCAACAATACCTTTACGAATATTCTTAACAACTTCTTTTAATATGTCTGTACCTACATGAGGTTTAGCTTCATATAGTATGTTTTCTGGAGCACCATTTTTAACAAGTACCTCTAAAACCTGACGGCATCTTGGATCTTTTATACGTGTTGTCAGTTTGCCATCTGAAAACGTACCCGCTCCACCCTCTCCAAACTGCACATTTGATTGCGGATTAAGGGTTCCATCTTTCCAGAACGCTTCAACGGATAAGGTACGCTCGTCTATTGCTTGACCTCGTTCAATTAAAATTGGTTTATATCCCGCTTCTGCTAAAAGCCAACCTGCAAACAAACCGCACGGCCCAGCCCCTACAATAACTGGACGATGCTCCAAGGGCTTATCACCTGATTTAGGAAATGTATATTGAATAAGGGGTGCTAAAACAAGCTTTTTATTGGCTTTTAAGACCTGCTTTTCATTATGTACTTCTGCGTCAATTGTATAGGTGAATTGAATGTTATGTTTACGTCGTGCATCTATGGATTTTTTATAGATTCTATACTGTTTTAATTCAGACTCTGGGATTTGAAGGGCTTGTAGTACTTTCTTTTTTAATATTTGTTCTGTTTCATTTAAAGACAGTTTTATTTGAGATAATCGAATCATTTTTGCCTACTTTCTTTATATATCTTGGTTTGATTAAGCATTTCTTAAAAGACTTTCGGAGCTATATTCATTATAAATGAAAAAACTGACCCGTCAATAGGTCAGCTCTACATCATAAGGATAATTAAAGGTTTTCTCATACTTATCCAAACCAAATTGTAACTTCACGTTCAGCTTCTTCAACAGAAGCTGAACCATGTACACAGTTCCTTTGAACATCCGTCCCAAATAAAGCTCTAATAGTATTTGGACTGGCATTCTTTGGATTTGTAGCACCATTGATGTGCCGTACCTTTTCAACTGCACGTTTTCCACTTACTAAAACTGCAAAGATAGGAGCACTTGACATAAACTCAACGAGACTCGGATAAAAATCTCTTCCGATATGCTCTTCATAATGTTTAGATAACAATGTTTCATCAACATGTTTCATATAAATATTCTCAATCACTAATCCATTCTCTTCATACATTCCTAATATACGGCCTACTAACTTCTTCTCAACAGCATCAGGTTTTATAAGAACGAGTGTTTTTTCCATAATAGTCTCCCCTTTTTCTTTATAATTTACCCAATACGAGGATTCTAAACATTTCACTTTGTATCTTCTGGATTTTTTTCTCCTAGTGCGTCTTTCAACTCTACCATTCCTAAGTCTTTAGCGCGCTCTATTATAGCTTCATCAGATAGGGTAACGATACTCTTCTCTGATATATACGTTTGGATGCCACCAAAGAACATACCAAATCCCATTACCAGTAATATTAAATATAAACTCATTCGTCCAATCCGCATTTTTTCCTACTCTTTCATCGCATTCTCAATTACATCCCAAGTCCCAACAGCTTCATAACCTCTACGCCATACCGCAGCGCCACCAAGATTATATTTTTCAACGAGGGCTGCTTTTAGTTTTAAAGATTTAAAATCTTCATGCCATATCTTATACAATGTCTCATCCTCTATATAAGCAACATAGTATTGACCACTTGCTTCATCCCAAATAGGTGTTAACTCTTTCTCATCAATAATGCGTTGAGATGCAGCCATGGTAATGGCTTTGGATTTCACACTCATGGCATTGACTACTTGTGTTGAAGGTGTTTCTCGCCATACACGTGTGTATAAAGGTAAACCTAATATAATTTTATCACGTGGAACGATTTCCAAAAAGGCATTTAATCCATCTTCTACCCAATTTATGCCCGCTACAGTTCCACTCACTGGACTACTCGCCCAATGCTGATCATACGCCATAATGACTAAATAGTCTGCGATGTTTCCGAGTTTTTCTCTGTCGTAGCACTTAGACCAGTTATCACTGCCACCCATCATGGTTACATCCATAGAAACATCAATATTACGTTTGTGACATTCAGCTGTAAGTTCTGCGACAAATTGAACGAGTTTGTTTTTATCTTCTTTATATATGTTTTCAAAATCAATATTGAGTCCTTTAATAGGGTGTTTTTCTAATGCATTAATTAAGTTATCTATGGCTCTTTTCCGAGTACTATAATTATAAATCAAGTCACGGGTTCTGTCTGGATCAAAATCATTGGTAACCAATACCCATACATCTATATTTTCATTTTGAGCCCACTCAATATATGCGCTGCTTATACGATTGCTTAAATCACCTTTACTGTTTTTATAAGTCAACCATGTTGGCGACAAAACATTAACATGGTCTATTGACCCATACACTTCTTCAGTAGGGTTCTTTTGATAATTTTGGTCCCATGCTAAAAACACATTTTTTTGCTCCTGTTGATAAGATGTTTTGTAGGGTAGGTAATCCACAGTTATACTTTCGATTTCAGCCAGTGCATTCTCTATAACATAACCGTGTTGAAAATCGTCTGTGTAGACCTCAACGTATTCATCCGTTTGCGAAAGAACAATAACAGCTGTTTTCTTCTCCACTTGAGATATAGGTTTCCATTCACCATTATCAATCATTAACAAATCTGATTTGCTGGCTATTTCACTTTGTTTATAATCTATAGTTTTATCCTTAATTACAAACTGTGTTTCGTCCTCATTCTTACGTACTTCAATTTGAAAAAGGTCTTCAAAATAATCCAACGCTAACCAAACATCTTCATCAATAACATGAACTTGATCTTCTAATGTATACTCTTTATCTCCATTTTTTATGGTTTTCTCGACGAGGTCAATAACCATGTGTTGATCAAGTCGCACAATTGATATTATTTGCTCTTCTACATCATAATCACTGTATAATCCCATCGTTGCTTCTAATATATCAAGCTGACCATAAACAGGGCCATCAGCACGGGTTATATCAAGCAATTGGTCTGGATAATCAACCGAACTGTATTTATCTCCGCTAAGTATATGTACTTGTGATGTTTGTGTTACTGTTTCTATTTTAGGTGCACATCCCACCAGTACGATTAAAATAAAGATGAATAGACTGATGGTTCTATTTAAAAGTTTCATTTTATCCTCCTATTAGTAGCTCTTAAAGCTTATGAAAACGACTTTACATTAGGCAAATTATAACATGTATTTATGAACATTCCATGACCATTTCCTTTGGGTTTTCTTAAAAATGTTACATGTAGCTTTTGCAAAGTTATACCTTCTCTTCCTCTTTGAAATAGATCCTTTTACATAGCAAAACCCCCAATTGTTATAATCAGGGGTTTAGGATCTTTATTTAACAATGATATTAGACTGGTATCCACAGGATAAGCACTTACCCTCTTCTGTCAGCTTTTTCTTTACCAATGTGCTTCTATCTATGAGTATAGCATTACAGTTTGGACAGTAGGTATTCCGGTCAACCTCCCACAGATTGCCAATATAAACATGATTCAGGTACTTTTTAGCAACCGTACTTAACTCCAGAATCAAATTAACATCTGTCGCCGGATCTTGTCTCTTATAGTTAGGGAAATACCGACTTAAATGTAGAGGTATATTTTCATCAATAGATGCTATCCATTGAGCGAGTTTTTCAATTTCGTCGACTTTTGTATTAAGCCCCTCTATGAGCAAAGTAGTTAACTCTACATGTGTCTTTTTAGAAGCTCTTTGAATAGTCTCTAATACAGGATCTAATCTTCCACCACAGTAGGATTTATAAAAATCAGGGTTCATTGACTTTAGATCAATGTTCATTGCATCCACAATAGGTAACATGGCGTCTAATGGCTTAGGATTAATAAATCCATTGGTAACAATTACATTCTTCTTACCAGCCTTATGAACCAATTTAGCGATATCATACATAAACTCATACCATATGGTCGGTTCATTATATGTGTAAGCTACACCTATGTTGTTCTTTTCGTTAAGTGCGATATCAGCAATATTGGATGCAGGTGTGTCTATTACACTTGGATGCTCTTGCGAAATACTATAATTCTGACAAAAATCGCATGTAAAATTACACCCAAAACTCCCTATTGAAAAAATACTCTCTCCTGGGTAAAAATGATACAGTGGTTTCTTTTCTATAGGATCTTTACCATAAGATGCAATTTTCCCATAGTTCAAAGTTATCAATTTTCCTTCTTCATATTTCCTTACTCTGCATTTACCTAATTCGTCCAGAGAAATTGAGCACATATGAGGACAAAGCTCACATATTATTCGGTCGTCTCCATGGTGTTTATAGTAAAGTGCTTCTTTTTTTATCTCTTTCATCGGATCGCCCTTTCTGTGATTACGCCTCCAATGTGTGTAAAGTTACTTCTTTTATCCACATTGTTAATAATCTTGATAAGTTGTGGATAACCTTGTGGATTATCCTTATCTATAAGGCTTGATACATCTAACTTTCATTTGTTATTAAAAACTGTGCACATGTTGTCCACAATTATTGTTGATAAGTACAACTCTTTCGTTGAAGAAAAACGCTTCAACTTGCGAGGCAACGAAGAACTGCACTTCGTTATACATGTCTTATGACTTCGAATCGTTCCATGGTATATGGTTCGTCTCCAGATATGCCAGCTTTGTTCAATGCTATTTGCACTTGATCTTCTACAGTATCTACTCCTTCGATGTTAGGAAGTAACAATCCTCTTTTATGATCAAGTGTCACAATAACACCATATTTTACAGGGTCTAATTCTGATATCGAGTCAATGTGTTCTGCCGGTTTCAAAATATCTACATTGATTATTAAGTCATCTAACTCATGGGGTTCTACAGCAGAAAATCGGGGATCTTCTGTTGCAGCTTTAATAGCATTTATAATGATTTCATGCGCTATGGATGGCGTCGATGGTGCAATTGTTCCTATGCAGCCTCTTAATCCGCCATGACTTTTTAATGAAACAAAGACGCCGGCTGTTTCATTTTTCATTTCTTCAGGAATATCCGTATATGGATCGGGTCGCGTTCCATCTTTCACAAATTGATTAATGGTTTTGCGGGCCAAGGTTACAAAAGTGTCTTCTTCACTTCTTATATTTGCAATCACAGATTGATGATGTGATAAAACGGCTTCATATTGTTTTCTATTAGGATTTTCATTTCCACTTTTAAATTGAATGACACCATACCCTACTCCAAATGGCCCCTCATAAGAAAGAACTTTAGAATGAATATCATCACCGTCAAGGATACCTGCAAGGATATTAAGCGATCTATAGCCGCATTCTCCTGCATCTTTTACTTCTTCTTGCGTCATCTGCAACATCTTCAGAAAATCACCGTCACCTAATATTTCTAAGAGTTCCTTATCAAATTTAGGGCCTGCAGGGTTAAAATCATAAGGACCTGAATCCTTAAGTCGGTGAGATAAATCGCCACTGGCTATGACAACCGCTTTACGCTCTAAAGCCTCAATAGCTTCTTTGACACTCAGTCCAAACAGATAAAGTTGCGGTCTAGATAACAAACCATAGGTAATATGAATAAGCTTTGCTTTTCCATAATATTTTTCTGCAAAATATAAAGGAACGATAACACCATGGTCTAGTTCCGATGGAACACCATAACTTTCTGCAAAAGCATCATCTACTTTTGCTGTCACAATGCCATTAGCACCGCTTGCCAACATTATTTTGTTAAGTAATTCCAGATCATTTTCTTTTGTTTTCTCTATGTCAGGCGTCCCAAATGTTTTTAGGTTCCCATACATTGGATTAACACCACTGATTGCAACGCCATCACTAAACACTGGACCGTGTGGTGTAATGACGATAATAGTTTCGGGTTCGATTGCTTCTATTGCTTTACCTACCTGCTCTAATGCTTTAAGGGTTTCTTTACATTCTGATTCACGACCTTGACCAACTTCAGGGACAAGTACGGGTGGATGTGGCATTAAAAAACTTTCTATTACAGCCATGGTATCCCTCCTAAAGGATCATTATATGGATTATTGGAGGACTAGATAAAACGATAACTGACTTGGACAATAAAGATTCCATTTATATTTCCAAGTCTTCTAATCTTCCAACTGATTAGTCTTCTATCCTTATATACCCTTTTCTAATAAGTTTCTCTATATGTTCGTCAACTTTTTTTTCTATATTTATACCATAATTATCTTCAAGTACAAACATCATTGAAACAGCTACTTGAGCAACATCTAGTAATTCCTTAGATATAAGTTCCATAGCTTCTTTCTCTTCCATTTGTACAGATTCGCCATTAAGACCTCTGAGCTTGCCAATGACTTGGGCTAATTCTCCCGCCTCTTCCATAAGTTTTAGGCAAGTCGACTCAAGCCCTGGTTGTAAATTGTTGAGTTTCGGTAAACTCACTTCTTTAAAAATTGCGTTATGCATGGTATCCTCCAAAGTTAAACTGATCTATTATGAGTTGGTATATAGCCACGTAATGATGAAAAATATCTCTTAAGTAAGATTCTACACAATCAGCATATTTCCTTTATAAAATGTATGTAAAGTTGATGATTTGTAGCTTTTCAAAAATAAAAAAATGAGATACTACAAGCATAATTGCTTTCTGTATCTCATTTTGATATTTTTGTATAGTACGTCTCTTATGCTTTGATTAACGCTTCGAGAATTGAGGCGCTCTTCTTGCTGCTTTAAGACCGTATTTCTTTCTTTCCTTCATACGTGAATCACGTGTTAAGAAACCTTCTTTCTTAAGTGCGCCGCGAAGTTCTGCGTCAGACTTAATAAGAGCTCTAGAAATACCGTGACGAAGTGCTCCAGCTTGACCTGTATAGCCTCCACCATGAACTTTTGCAATAACATCGAATTTACCCAATGTTCCTGTTAAGTCAAGTGGTCTTTTAACTTCTCTTCTTAAAGTTTCAAAGTTAAAGTATTCTTGAACGTCGCGTCCGTTAATAATAACTTGACCGTTTCCTGGTACAAGTCTAACACGAGCAACAGCGTTCTTTCTTCTTCCAGTTCCTTGATATTGAACAGTAGCCATGATTTACCCTCCTATCACGAATTATAGTTCAAGCATTTCAGGCTTTTGAGCTGTGTGACCATGCTCAGTTCCTGCATATACTTTTAATTTTTTAAACATTTGACGACCTAGAGAATTCTTTGGAAGCATACCCTTAATAGCGTGGCGTACAACTTCTTCAGGTTTCTTATCCATCATTTGACGGTAAGTTCTTTCTCTCAAGTGGCCTACATAACCTGTGTGCCATCTGTACATTTTTTGATCTAACTTCTTACCTGTTAGTACCACCTTGTCTGCGTTAATTACGATAACAAAGTCACCTGTATCAACATGTGGTGTATAAGTTACTTTATGCTTACCTCTTAAGATTTTAGCGATTTCACTTGACATACGTCCTAATGTTTTGCCTTCTGCATCAACAACGTACCATTGTCTTTCGACTTCAGCTGGTTTAGCTATGAAAGATTTCATGAATTAACCTCCTTATTTCCGTATTTCACCGTTTCGTATTTCACCATTTATTAGAAAAAGCCGGGGCAGGCTTTTTTCTATACTTATGCAACACTAAGATTATAATACATGCTACCTGGTGTGTCAACGTTTTTTTATATAAAAAAACGTAATTACAAATTATGATTTACAAGTTACAAATTAAAGGTCAAAACCATGATCTATACGCAAACATAAGTGTAGGTTTTCATTCGTAATTTGTAATTATTACGATCGTTTAACGATCGTAATACACTTCTACGAGGTACAATCCACATGCCGGTGCCGTTCTTTTTATTCTTGAACGATCTCCACTGGCAATAATGTCAGGAATGTTCTCTATCTGTTCCTTACCAGTTCCAACATCTACAAGTAGCCGTGTCATATTTCTGACCATATTGTATAGGAAGCCATTACCTTTAAAGTCTATTACAATAAATGAACCTTCATGATAAACATCAATCTCATAGACATTACGTACAGTTGTCTTAGCAGAGCTTCCCGTTGCCATAAAGCACTTAAAATCTTTTTCACCAACTAAGTGAGGGATTGCTCTCAACATCTTATCAACATCAATGTCTGATTTTATATGCCAATTAAAATGTCTCCTTAATGAACTTCTAAGAGGAGCATTATAGATCCGGTACTGATAGTGTTTTCCTTTAGCATGATAACGTGCATGAAAATCATCACTAACTTCATTTAATGATGTAAGTGTAATATCTTCGGGAAGGTGATGATTCAAAACGCGGAACAGGTTATCATTTGGAATCACAGTATCTGTTTTAAAGGTTGCCGATTGTCCCAGTGCATGAACACCAGCATCAGTTCGTCCTGATCCGTCTATTACAATGGTTTCCCCTGTTATACTTTTAAGCGTCTTCTGAATTTCCCCCTGCACAGTCCTAACATTGGGCTGCACTTGCCAACCTGAAAATTGCGTTCCATCATATTCAATAATCATATGTATATTACGCATTTTACCACCCAATCTTAATTTGCTTAGAAGCTATCACAAATGACAT
>Ga0070724_10001410_pt1 | contig 14306 bp, 9 predicted proteins | sample tdDd001_FD_67278 | JGI IMG/M metagenome (GOLD analysis project Ga0070724, IMG submission 67278) | Marine sediment microbial communities from the Atlantic coast under amendment with organic carbon and nitrate - tdDd00.1 | ecosystem: Environmental > Aquatic > Marine > Coastal > Sediment | place... | reverse complement strand
TCTTTAAACATACGCGCCAGAAGCATTTAGAGATTTTAGTAAGCCTTGCAGCGGTAACCTCGGCGTATTCAATCTGTGAGTATTTTGAGGTGTCAGCACCGACTGCAGCTGTAGTTGTTGGTATTTTCTTTGCATCTAATATGCATAAGATTCATGAAGATAACGAAGCTTATTATTCGAATTTTTATGTGTTTTGGAAAGTTATAGATAAAATACTAAATGGATTTTTATATATACTTATCGGTTTTGTGGTATTGTCACTGCATCAAATGGATAATTTTTTACTGATTGCAGTAAGTGCGATTCTAGTGGCTCTGTTTGCAAGGATTATCAGTATTTTCCTTCCGGTATTTTTATTTAGTAGAGATGATAGAGTACAAGTCAAGAATTATACAAAAACTAAAAGAAAAAAGGATCAGATTGCAATGGTAAAGTTGCTCACATGGGGTGGCTTAAAAGGTGGTATATGCATTGCGCTGGCACTTGGAACGGTTGATATATTCTCTCCTGAAAAGTACAACTATGTTGTTTCAAGTACTTATGCAGTTGTGGCATTTTCAACCTTGATACAAGGTCTTTCAATTAAGAAGGTATACAACAAAGTTAAAGATGATCTTTGCTAGAAAAATTTAGAGCCAGATATGAATGACTGTAAGAACGGTCATTTATATCTGGCTCTTTTGTTATTAATGAATATCTTTTACACTTCGACTTTCCAATTTCAAGAGGTACTCTTTTCTCTCAAGACCTCCACCGTATCCAACAAGTGTTCCGTCAGATCCGATCACACGGTGACATGGAATAATAATGGCAATCCGATTGTCTCCATTGGCTTTTCCAACAGCGCGAATTGCATCCGGGTTACCGATTCGGTGTGCTTGTTCTTTATAGGTGCGTGCTTCTCCGTAAGGGATAGATTGCAGTTCTGCCCACACTTGTTTTTGGAAATCTGTACCTGGTAGAACTAGAGGAATACTGAACTCCATTCTCTTTCCTTCAAAATACTCATCAAGTTGTTTTTGAAGCAGTCCAAAGTACGGGCTTTTTCCAGGCACTGTTTCGGCGTTTAAATATTTTCTTAATCGCTTAAGTTGGGTTTCAAGCATTCGTCTATCGACAAATTCTAAGAGGCAAATACCATCCTCTGTTGCACCAGCAAGCATCGGTCCAAGTGGTGATGAAAGTCTGCTCAGGACTATGATTGATTTATCTGTTAAAGCAGATGGACTTTGTCCGAAGTTTGCTTTGACACTGTCAGAAAACCCACTTAAGGAATCGTAACCTGAATTGAAAGCAGTATCTGAAACTGAGTTGCCGTGTTTGATTTGACCGATGGCTTGACCTAAACGAAGAAGACGCAAGTATTCTTGAAAGGTCATATCATAGTGTTTTCTAAACCATCTTCGAAGGCGGTTGGGATCAATATTCATTTCTCGAATTTCCCAATCTTTAAGTCGAATCCCTGGTGTAGACTCAACGTGTTTCATTATTGGTTCAAGCCAATCTGGATAGATACCATATGATTCCATGGGGTGACACACCTTACAGGGACGGTAACCAGCACGAAGTGCAGATCTTACATCTGGGAAGAATTCAACATTCTCTCTTTTTGGCTTTCTGGCATGGCAAGTTGGGCGACAAAAAATACCTGTTGTTTTAACGCCGCAAATAAAAATACCTTCAAAGAAACTGTCTTTGTTCAGCAGCGCTTCATAGTATTTATCATCATGTTCATGATTGAATGTCATAATAAACTCCTTTATTGTTTTCCTAATTCTATTATGACAGTGAAGGGGAGTGCTTCACAACCGAAAAGTTATCATATATATGGAACAAATTACTTTATTGAAAGTACTTATATATAGGAAGCAAATAAAAAAGCACCATATCTCTAAAGAGATACGGTGCTTAATATATATCCTGAATCCGGTTGACCCGGCTCCGACCTATACAGGCTGAGGAGAGTCTACAGGACAAACGTTAGCGCAAGCGCCACAATCGATGCAAGAAGCTTCGTCTACAACGTAGATGCTATCACCAGCAGTGATACAGCTAACTGGACACTCAGGCTCGCAAGCGCCACATGAGATACATGAATCATTAATTACGTATGCCATAATAAATTTCCTCCTATGAATAATTTTTTAATTTAACGGTTATGAATAACCTCATGTGCATTATACCCAATGATTTTTTTTGAGACAATTGATAATGAGCATATTTTTCAAAAAAACGCTAATGTATAATGATTCTCAAAACAAACTGAGAAATGACGCAAGAGTAGAATGTTTACATCTTGTTCATTGGTTGTGAAGTGCTGACCTGATATAATGGTGCAGAGGTGATTTTAATGGAAGTTTATGCTTTAGTTGGTACTGCTGGTACAGGTAAAAGTTATAGAGCCATGGGTGTGGCTTATGAAAAAAACATAGATCTTGTAATAGATGATGGTGTGCTCATTCAAGGCACTCGCAAACTTGCAGGAAAATCTGCTAAAAAAGAAACAACAAAAGTTTCAGCTACAAAACGTGCAATATTTTTTCACGAGGATCACAAAATTGAAGCACAAACAGCACTTGCAGAAATAAAACCTGAAAGAGTATTGCTCCTTGGGACATCAGATAGAATGGTTCAGAAGATTGCAGCCACACTCGGTCTTCCAGAGATTAAAGAGATTATAAAAATTGAAGATATAGCGACACCAGAAGAAATTCAAAAAGCGAAGCATCAAAGAATGCGACATGGTATGCACGTTATACCACTTCCAACTTTAGAGATCAAAAAAGACTTTTCGGGGTACTTTTTTGATGCCATTATTGCTTTTGTTAGAAGACGTGACAAAGATGTGGTGATTGGTGAAAAAACAGTTATGCGTCCTGCGTTTTCATATATGGGTAATTATACAGTATCCAATAAAACAATTATACAGATAGCCGAACGTGCTACAGAAAATGTTGATGGATTCCATAAGATATTGAAATTTAAAATTCAGAAAACTGAAGATGAAATTTCCTTAGAACTTGAAGGGAGTTTTGTATTAGGATGTCAAATTCCTAAAGTTGGATATGATGTTCAAAGCAAGATAAAGACAGCTATAGAGCACATGACAGGATTTCATGTCAAAACTGTAAATGTTATTGTGAAAAATTTATATTTAAATAGAAACTAGGTGGTTTACAAACGAAAAACCATATGTTATACTCCACATGAAAGCTTAAGCCGAGCAATAATTTAAAGAAGTATGGGAATAAAAGGTTGTTATAAATATACATAATAATGCATAAAGACAACACGTTATGCAACTTTTAATTTTCAATATTTCATATTGCAGGCTATATGAGCATAAATTGGCAGTCATTCATTAAAAATGTGAAGCCAATTTTTAAAAATACTGCAGGAAAACGATTGCTGACTTGCATTTGGCTTTGAAAGTCACTCGTTTTCACCCGATTCTTTTTTCGGGTTTAGAGAAAGAAGCTTGATGATATTCAAGTTTCTCAACTTAAAACACTAAGGGAGAGATTCAAATGACGTCTTACATCCAAGAAGTATTTGATCGTGTTAAAGCTAGAAATGCTAGCGAACCAGAATTTCTACAAGCAGTTGAAGAAGTATTCCACTCACTAGCACCAGTGCTAGAGAAGAATCCTCAGTGGGTAGATGCAAACATTCTTGAGAGAATGGCAGAGCCTGAAAGACAAATTCAATTCCGTGTTCCTTGGGTAGACGACGCTGGTAAGCTTAACGTTAACCGTGGCTTCCGTGTTCAATTCAATGGCGCAATCGGTCCTTATAAAGGTGGCCTTCGTTTCCACAAATCTGTATACCTTGGCATCGTTAAGTTCCTAGGTTTCGAGCAGATCTTCAAGAACTCACTAACTGGTCTACCAATCGGTGGCGGTAAAGGTGGTTCTGATTTCGATCCTAACGGTAAATCAGACGCTGAAGTAATGCGTTTCTGTCAGTCGTTCATGACTGAGCTATACAGACACATTGGCCCAGACGTAGATGTTCCAGCTGGTGACATCGGTGTTGGTGGTCGTGAAATCGGTTACATGTACGGTCAATACAGAAGAATCCGTGGCGCGTTTGAAAATGGCGTTCTAACGGGTAAAGGTCGTTCTTACGGCGGTTCTCTAATTCGTCCAGAAGCTACTGGCTTCGGCGTTGCTTACTTCTGTGAAGAAATGCTTAAGCATGAAGGTACTTCATTCGAAGGCAAAACTGTTGTAGCTTCAGGTTTCGGTAACGTAACTTGGGGTCTATGTATTAAAGTTCGTGACCTTGGCGGTAAAGTTGTTACTCTATCTGGTCCAGATGGTTACGTATACGATGCTGATGGTGTTAACACTGACGAAAAGATCAACTACCTACTAGAAATGCGTGCTTCTGGCAACGATGTTGTTAAAGATTACGCTGATAAGTTCGGTGTTGAGTTCTTCGCTGGTGAAAGACCATGGGGCGTTAAAGCTGACATCATGATTCCATGTGCAACTCAAAATGAGATTCACTTGAACCATGCTGAGCAAATTATCGCTAACGGTGTTAAGTTTGTATGTGAAGGCTCTAACATGCCTACTACAAATGACGCTCTTAAGCTTCTTCAAGAGAAAAAGATCATCGTTGGTCCTGCTAAGGCAGCGAACGCTGGTGGTGTTGCAACTTCAGCTCTTGAAATGTCTCAGAACTCAATGAGAATGTCTTGGACAGAAGAAGAAGTAGATGCTAAGCTACACCAAATCATGATCGATATCCATAACAATGCTGCATCTGCTGCAAAAGAGTACGGATTTGGTTATGACCTAGTTGCTGGTGCTAACGTTGCAGGCTTCCTAAAGGTTGCAGAAGCAATGCACGCTCAAGGTAATTACTAAGAATATACTTCTTAAAAATTAACTACTATTATAAGTAGTGTGATAGTCCGAAGAAAAAGGGGAGTGACGAATAATCGTCACTCCCCTTTTAGATTCATGAAAACACCACGATCCTTCGTTGCTACTTAAAATTCATACCAGTCACGTATAAAACCATACGTTCCTGATATGAATTTTAATCAAACTTTATTCCAAATATCTATTGATTGAAACGTGGGAATTTCTTATAATGTAAGTAGACAGAGAATCATGCATAATCACAATTCATGGTTTCGCACACATCATATATAGAATTCTTGAACCTTGAATTTCTATATATGATGTGTGCGAAACATTAAAAGGATATTATGCAAGATTCTGAGACAACTTTGTTTATCATAACTGGTTACAATTTCATACATTTGAGGGTGCCCGCAAGGGAGAATAGGGAAGTTGGTTTAAGTCCAACGCGGTCCCGCCACTGTAATGAGGAGCTTATTCAATATGCCACTGGGACAATTGCCTGGGAAGGCTGAACAAGTGTAGATTCTAAGCCAGGAGACCTGCCATCAAATGAGACCGAACTGGATTATGGCAACGTCCACGATTTTTTGCTCACGCATAAAATCGTGGATGTTTTTTATTTGGAAAAATAAAATAACATTCAGTTTTACTCAATCCAAGAGGAGAACAACTATGCTTGAACGAACGATTCGAGACATCAAACCACTTTGTGAAACTTCTATGTTGGCTGCACGAGAGCGTGTGGACAATCTGATTAAACCGCAGGGAAGTCTGGGTAAATTAGAGTCTTACTTTGTGCAACTTTGTGGAATTCAAAGAACATTAAAACCAAAAACAGATCAAAAAGCTATTATTGTTATGGCGTCAGATCACGGTGTGTTTGAAGAAGGTGTTGCTGTAAGTCCAAGACCTGTAACGCGAATTCAGGCCGTTAATATGACCCGTGGACTTACCGGAGTGTGTGCCCTTTCCAAAGCGGCGGGTGCAGAGGTTGTGGTTGTTGATGTGGGTATTGATGGTGATCTTAGTGGTACAACTGTCATAGACCGAAAAATAATGAAAAATGGAAGCAATAATTTAGCCAAGGGACCAGCAATGTCGCGTAAAGAAGCTATAAAAGCTCTTGAGGTCGGAATTGAAATTGCGCATAAAAAAATTGATGAAGGTTCAAGACTTATCGGAATTGGAGAGATGGGGATCGCCAACACCACGCCAACGTCTGCTATTGTATCTGTTATTACAAATACAGATCCAAGCATCGTTACAGGACCGGGTGCCAATCTTCCAAATGCACAGGTTGGACATAAAGCAAATGTGATTCGAGGGTCGATTGAAATCAATAAACCGAACCAGGATGACGGTATAGATGTATTGGCAAAAGTTGGTGGACTGGATATCGGTGGAATGGCCGGTGTAATTCTGGGTTGTGCTTCGAGACAAGTGCCTGTGATCGTAGATGGATTCATTGCACTGGCGGCGGCTCTTATAGCCGTTACAATTCAGCCAAACGCCAGAGAATATATGATTCCGTCTCATCAGTCGATGGAGCCCGGAGCTCGAATTGCTGCCAAATATTTGGAATTAGATCCGCCTTTAGCGATGGATATGCGTTTAGGCGAAGGAACTGGTGCAGCTCTCATGTTTGGAATACTAGAAGCTGCTGTTCAAATGGAAATGCATATGGTAACTTTTGACGAAGGTGGATTTAACCTTCCATCAGCATAGCTTGATAATGGCTGAGTCCTGCAAAATAACGGGACTCAGCCTTTTTTGTGTTTAAATCTAAGATGTCAAAAGTACGTTTATCAAATAAATCTAAAGGTTTCAACTGATATTTAGAGTGTATAGCAATTCGTTTTTAGTATAAAGTAACAAAGCAATCAGTTGTATTATTCATATTGATGTGATAACCTTATATTATATTTATAAATGAGATTAAACACAATTAATATTGAAGAGGTGAAACGGTGATCAGAGAAACAGGTGTAGCCATTCGGGATATTTTAAAAATTGATAGTATGAAAAACTGTAAAGTTATTGCTGGAGAAGAGGGCGTAAGTAACATCATCACACAGGTGAATGTTATGGCTGATCCAGATATCTTGAATTGGGTCGATCGTGGAGAGTTTCTATTGACGACGGCATACTTCTTCAAAACTTCAGATTTGACAACGCAACTTAATCTAATACGTGAAAGCAGCAAAAAGAAGCTGTCGGGTATTGGAATTAAGGTTTATCCATATTTAGAGAAGTTACCAGATGAAGTACTCGAAGTGGCTGATGAATTGAAGTTTCCAATCATTGAGCTTGACTATAATGTTCCATTTACGGATATAATGACGCCTGTCTTTAAAGAAATATTTGATAGACAGTCTTCTATCATTCGTAAAGTAGAAACGCTTCATAAGGATAATATGAAGGTTGTTCTTAAGGGTGGCGGCATAGAAGATATCTTAGGTAATTTAGCAAAGAGCATTGAAAATCCAATACTGGTAAAGGATCATCACTTTGAAGAGTGTATCCATTTGGGTGATCAAGATGAATCCTTGTACAAGGTGCTCGTTGAAGATATCAATCAAAGCCTTCGTAAAACAACATCTTCTATTAAAATGAACAAATCATCAAAAGATCAAGTGATCATCAATGGAAAGAGTATTGATCGCCTCATGGTTCCGATTATAGTTCGAAATAATATCTACGGACATTTAATCACATATGGTGTGTGGAGAGAACTATCCAATTTTGATGTACTCAGCTTGGAATCGTCATCCAACGTGATTGCTATGGAGTTTTTAAAGCGCATTTCAGTTCAAGAAGTTGAGAATAAATATAAAGCAGAGTTCTTTGAAGATCTAATTTCGCTGGACCAAAAGCGTAAAGATAAAGCGTTAGAACGTGCAAACTACTATAGATTTGATAAAGACGGGCATTATAGCATCCTAACAGTGATGTTTGAAAGTCCGGATGAAAGTAAGCCTGATGACGATGTGTACAATCAAGCATTGATCAAAGCGATGTATATGATTGATCTTGCCTGTCGTGACGGCTCGAGAACGTATTTGATGGCCAATAAGGGACAAAAGATTCATATTCTATTTATGTGGAAAAATCGTGACGAGCATAGCAAGAACGTGTCCGCTACAGCCGCAACCATCGATAATATCTTAAATACAAAAATGAATACTTTGAACTTTAGAATTGGTATTGGTCGAGTTTATAAAGGTCTCGACAATACGTATAAATCACTGAGAGACGCTGAAAAAGCAGTTGAAGCATCTTTGAATTTTGTAGAAGATAAAATCATAGATTTCGATGAGTTGGGTATCTATAAGATTTTCTGCCAGGACCATTTGAAAGAAGAGCTTGTTAGTTTCTTTGACGCAACACTAAAGCCACTGGTTCTATATGATAGAAAACGAGATACAGAGCTTGTAAAATCACTCACAATCTATTTCGAAACAAATGGAAACTTGAAAAAAATGTCTGAAAAGCTATTTACACACTACAATACTGTGTTGTACCGTATTAACCGTATTCAAGAAATAACAGGTAAGAACCTTGATGACGAAGGTGAAAGATACGGACTGCAAACTTCACTTAAAATTATGAAAATCCTTGATTTATAAAGGTTAAAAAGAGCCGTCAATTAATTTGACGGCTCTTTTATATTGCATGAATTTATTTAATCAAGTAAGTCGAGTGAACGCTCAGCATCTTCGTAAGCTTCTTTTAAATCTTCATAGAATAGGGCTTGTGAAGTCATAACATAAGGGATTAAGAACAATTGGCCAATTCCAAATGTGAAGGCTGTAAGTATTGCCCATCCTATGAAACTAAGGACAAGCATGAACAACTTTAGTTTAGCGCCGCTCATCATATCAGAACTTTTTCGAATGGCATCAATGGCGCTGATTTCAGGATCATCCATCAATACATAGAACGTTTGAGAATACCGAAAAGCAGCAATGATTCCAGGCACGACCAACAGTAATGTCCAACCAAGAGTGAATAAGGTGATCAGTATAAATGCCGCAAGCGCACGTCCAAAATCACTAAATCCTTCAAAAAACTTATTAAAATCCGGTTCGTCACTTCTAATAAAACTCACATAGAAAATTGTAATTCCCAGTTGCATAGGTCCTGTTATTATTAAGCTGACGATGCCTCCTACAAAAGGAATGAATCCTAGGACGCCTTGAATAATTAAATAGATTAAAGTTAAACCAACACAAGGCCACCAGTTTCCAATCAGCTTCTCACGAGCTTCATAGCGCAAATCACTGTTGGACTGAAGCGTCATTTCATCTATCATATTTTCCTCCTTAATAACTTCCGATTCATTCATATCGAACAATTGAAAGTATGGTTTTGATGACGTGTATCAATTCTAATTTTACCATAGAATGGGTTAAAAATCAGAATTTTATAGTGTTAGAGTCTGAAAACATGGGGTAGGAATGAAGCTGTATGAGAAAGGAAATCTTATGGATCGTTTAATTCAGTTCGAACTACGTTTTGCAGATTCAAAGCTCTCGGGTAACCCTTATAGAGAAACGGCACTGTTCTCACGTTTAGCAGATCATTTACAAAAGCAAACTTTTGAAGGTGTAAAACCAAGACGTGTGGGTGTCAGCGGATGTGCGATTGCCCCTAAAATGTATTTTGCATTTTGCGACGATGTTATTCCTCCACTTAATCCGGAGGGGATAGGTCGAGACATCCGGAGATATATCGAAAGGACTCAGGTAGAAGAATTTAGATTTCGGTGGGACCGTAAGGAGCCAAATGTTTTCGTTGTTTACAACAAACCAAATAGGTAGGTTATAAGGCAACTTTCATCCGGACATTTTGTCCGGATTTTATTTTCTTTATTGACAAAAAAGACAAAGCGGAGTAAAATTAATCCAACGTTAAAAATATTTTAACGTACATTTGGAATTGAAAATATTAAATGGAGTCTATTATGATAAACATGATAAAGAATTACTTTAAACCTTATCATGGGTTGCCAAGAGAAATATACGTGGTGTTTATAGCTAGAATGATTAATGCTATGGGTGTATTTGTATTTCCGCTTCTCATGATCCTTATGAAAACTGAACTTCATATGACACCGAAAGATTCAGGCCTTGTCATGATGATTGGTGGCGGACTTTATACCGTGAGCAGTCTAATCGGTGGAAAAATGACCGACGCGATTGGGCGTAAAAAGATGATCGTGATATTCGATGCGATGGCAGCTCTGTGTTACGTTGCATGTGCATTTACACCAATATCTTTTATGACGCTTGTGTACATTATGGCTGCGATGTTCTTCTTTGGATTATCGGACCCAGCGCACAATGCACTTATTGCGGATTTAACCGACAAAGACAATAGAGAAAATGCCTATTCATTGACGTATCTGGGATTTAACCTTGGATTTGCATTAGGACCTTCTATAGGTGGATTGTTATTTTCAAAGAAATTATTTATGTTATTTTTCTTAGGGGATGCTGTAACAGCACTTATTGCGGTTGCTCTCATTCTTATTTATGTTCCTGAAACACTAGGACTTACGAAAGATGATGCTTCATTCTCTGAGCTTGAAAAGAGGGTTGAGGGAAGCGTGTTTAAAGTTCTGCTCGAAAGACCTGTGCTCATTGTATTTTCTGTGATTATGCTTGGATATAGTTTTGTTTATCAGCAGTGGTCATTTCTGATGCCACTCCATGCATCAACCGTGTATGGTGATGCTGGTGCGGCTTTGTATGGGCTGTTAGCAAGTTTTAATGGAATCGTGGTGATCGTATTTACACCGTATTTAACATCTAAGTTAGGTGGAAAACGAAACACTCAGAAAATATGTATAGGCGGATTGTTCTATCTGTTTGGATTTGGAATACTAGGGTTTGTTGCAACGAAAGCTGCTTTCTTCACAACAGTATTTCTAATGACACTCGGCGAAATAATTGTAGTGATCAGTTTCACACCATTTATAATCAATCACACACCTGCATCACACAGAGGGCGGATGAATTCAGTGCTGCCGATGATTATCGGTCTTGGACATACTGTGAGTCCATATATTATGGGAACACTTCTTGAATCCATAACAATTCCAAAGGCTTGGAATTTAATATCTTTAATCATGGTGGTATCTTTTGTAGGCATGTATACGCTTGATCAAAAGGAAAAACAGAGAAAAGTTTCCGTAGAAGTTCAAGTAGAATCACAATAAATTGATTTGTTCTTCTTATGACATGGTAAGAAACAGTGCTGCAAATAGAGATTGTTAATATGCTATAATCGCGTTCCTTCATACTATATGAGGGAATGCTTTTATTTTTTTGTATACAGTGTGGATAATTTGTAGCAGGAAACAATGTGAAATAAACGTGACTTAAGGCTTATTTAAATATATGTTGAAAATGTGTTAATACATATTGTCAAATAAATAGGAATTTTGTCGAATTTCTGCTATTCTATTAAAAGTGGGGTATATATATCTGTGAGGCAAAGTCACGGAGGGGTCAGAATTGAAACGACATATTAAGATGGTGTGCCTACTTATAATATTGCTGGTATCGTTCAGTAATATTACGGTGATGTCACACGCTGAATCGGAAGTTATTCGTATCGCTGGAGACAACAAGTATCCACCATACGAGTTTATAAATGAAAATGGGGAATATGAAGGTTTTAACGTAGATTGTATACGTGCGGTTGCTAAAGAAGCTGGACTTACAATTGAGCTTACTCCTATGGCATGGGAAGATGCAATAAAAGCTTTAGAAGAAGGGCGCGTTGATGCTATTCAAGGTATGACGGTGACCGATTATCGTGATCTTGTATTTGATTTTACAGATCCGATTATTGTGAATGCACAGTCTATTTTTGTACGCGCAGAAACATCTTATATCTCTAATGTAGATGACTTGAGCAATACAAAGGTCGCATACCAGGTTGGTGATGTGAATTTTGAGACGTTAAGTAGAGTGGATGACATTCAGCTTATTCCTATGGATAATCAACTGGAAGCTATGAACGCCCTGATGACAGGTCGAGTGGATGCTTTTGTTGGTAATCGACTCACAGGGCTCTATATCATTCAAAAAGACCGTTTGTCTGACCGTATAAAACTTGTTGGGACACCAATGCGAGAAACCAGATATGCGATAGCTGTGGCTCAAGACAATGCTGAATTGCTTCAGACGTTAAATGGTGGTCTTGCTTCAATAAAAAACAATGGCACCTATGATCGTATCGCAAACAAATGGTTTGGGGAAGTTTTCGAAGATCAAAGCAAGTATATAAATCAACTTCTCATCATTTTGGGACTTGTATTTGCAGCCAGCATGTTCGGTATATTAATCGTGGTTTGGCTTAATCAGAAGCTTCAACGAGAAGTTGAAAAAAGAACAGAGGAATTGCGTCAAAATCAACTGCTGTTAGAGAAAACCAATCGGCAAAAAGACAATATTCTTGAGGGTATCACCAGTGGTATTGTGGTTATTGATAATCAGGAGAGAATTGTACTCGCCAATACAGCAGCACGCCATATTACAAAAGAAAGAATCAAAATAGGTCAGGAATGGACACAACTTCATATGTCCCAAAAACTTGATCAAGGTGGATATCGTGAAGCTTTATCGGGGAAGAATTACTCAGATTCAATAACCATCATGGAAGAGACTGGAGATAAACTCCATCTTCAGTACGGATTTATTCCAATACAAGGGCCTAATGGCTTAGAAGGTACTATTTTATTGTTAAATAATTTTACCAATGAGAAGAACCTGATTGATCTTTTAAGTCAAAATGATAAATTAAACTCGCTCGGGCGCCTGTCTGCGGGTATTGCACATGAATTGAAGAATCCGTTAAATTCTATAGACGCTTATGTGAAAAAACTACCAGAACGGTGGGACGATAAAGAATTTAAAGATTATTTCTTAAGCGTTGTACCAGATGAGCTTAAAAGGCTTAATGTTTTGCTGGTGAATATACTTGATTATACGAAACCCACGGGTTCTAAACCTGATTATATTGAACTTGACGATCTCTTTGAAGAAGTGGATCGATTATTCAAACAAAAGGTTGTTGAGAAGAGAGTGACATTCCATTCTGACGCAGGTGGTCTTATTTGCTGGGCAGATGTTAATCATATGAAGCAAGTTCTTATTAACCTTATAATGAACAGCTATGAAGCTCTTCCTGAAAGAGGTCGGATCGGCCTTATTGCGACACCTGAAAAAGAAAGAGTTGTAATTAAGGTGAGTGACAGCGGCGAGGGTATGTCGAAAAGTACGCTCGAGAAAGTCTTTGAACCATTCTACACATCGAAGAGTGATGGGACTGGAATTGGTCTTGCGATCTCAAGACAGCTTATTGTAGAGAATAATGGTGAAATATCCATTGACAGTAAAGAGGGACAAGGCACAGTTGTAACGATAAAAATTCCGAAGTTTTCTAGTAAGCAAAAATAAAAACATTCATGTAAAACAAGAGCGCCTACTGATTAATAAAATCAGTAGGCGCTTATTTATTAAGCTTCACGATCTCTTTGTAAGTGTGTAACGTATATATTTTGAATCTTAGAAACCAGATCTTCAAAAGATTCAGGTGTAAACGAGAAATCCATATGATGTGACAATTTTGGATTTGAAGTAAATACTACGATGAGATCATTAAATCGCACAGTATCTTCGCCTTCATATTCCGAATAGACCACTGATTCAAATGGAACATGCCTAGTTTTTTTCATTTGAACAATATAATCTATATTGTAATTATCTTTATCGGACTGATAAGTTTCGAAAAGTTCTCGGGCCCGTTTTTCTGGATTAGGGATAGAACTGTCGTGCAGTTTGTCGATGACGTGGAATTGTCTCACCAGAGGAGCGATACTATTCGATAAACTCTCAATGAGGACTGTCTGTTCTTTTCGCAGTGCATTTGCCAATTTAAAAACGACAATACAACCAATCGGATCGGACGCCCAGCCTGTTGTTTGTATTGGTGCGATTATGAGGCAGTTGGATTCCGAAAGGTGATCTGCAAGTGTCTCACAAAAGTATGATTTTAAATCTGGTGATGTGTAAGAAACGATCATTCCATCTTCAGTGCTGAGTTTGATTTGATCCTGACAAATGGGTTTAAGTGTCTCTGTGTCGAAACCGAGAGGGGCTCTTAAATGGACCATGTTATCTGAGAATGTTGCAATAAATCCAGCTTCAACACCGAATGAGTATTGAAGTGTATCCATGGACACTTGGCAAAGTTCATCTAGTGACTCTGCAGAATTTATAGTCTTGACTGCACGGTTGATTTTTTTGAGAACTGTGGTTTGCTGCTCCATTTGTTTCTTTTGGTTTAATATCATGCTAAACTGCTTTGCATTAGTAAGTGCAAGGTGAATTAGGCCAGCGACGTTTTCAATTTGGTCGA
>Ga0070724_10001408_pt1 | contig 14338 bp, 15 predicted proteins | sample tdDd001_FD_67278 | JGI IMG/M metagenome (GOLD analysis project Ga0070724, IMG submission 67278) | Marine sediment microbial communities from the Atlantic coast under amendment with organic carbon and nitrate - tdDd00.1 | ecosystem: Environmental > Aquatic > Marine > Coastal > Sediment | place... | reverse complement strand
CAAAAATATAAATATATATACAAAAAAATTCAAGTTTAAACAAGCAATGGAGTTATTCTAATGGAATGCGAAAAAACAATACTAATAGTAGATGATACAGATACAAATATCCATGTATTAATGGATTTATTAAGTGATAAATATGATATTTTAGCCTCTGTTGATGCAAACGGTGCATTAGAGATAATAGAAGAAGAGAAAGTTGATCTTATTTTACTAGATATTATGATGCCAGAGATTGATGGTTTTGAGTTATGTAGAAAACTAAAAGAGAACCCTAAAACAAAAAATATTCCAATTATTTTTATCACTGCAAGAACAGATGAAGATGCTATTGAAACAGCATATGAAGTTGGTGGAGTTGATTATATTACTAAACCATTTAAAGCAAGAGAAGTATTATCTAGAATAAATACTCACCTTTCTTTATCAGAACAAAAGTTTAACTTAGAGCAAAATTTAGAAGAAAATATCACGTTTTTAAACCAATATAAACAAGTAGTAGATGAAAGTTCACTTGTATCAAAAACAGATAAAAAAGGTAGAATCACATATGCAAATGAAGCCTTTATAAAAATATCTGGTTTTACAAAAGAAGAGTTAATGGGTAGATCTCACAGTATTGTAAGACACCCCGATATGCAAAAAAGTATATACAAAGAGATGTGGCAAACTATCAAAGACAAAAGAGTATGGAGAGGTGAAGTAAAAAATATCACAAAAGATGGTTCATATTATGTAGTTCAAGCAACAGTAATGCCAATACTTGACTCAAAAGGTGAGATAACAGAGTATATAAGTGTAAGACATGATATAACTGATATTTATAATCTAAAAAAAGAGATTATTGATACTCAAAGAGAAGTTGTATTTACAATGGGTGCTATTGGAGAGACAAGAAGTAAAGAGACAGGAAATCACGTAAAAAGAGTTGCTGAATACTCAAGGATTCTAGCAACATATGCAGGTGTAGAAGAAGAGAAAATAGAGCTAATAGTAGATGCTTCACCAATGCATGATATTGGAAAAGTAGCAATTCCTGATAACATACTTCATAAACCTGGCAAACTAACAGATGAAGAGTTTGATATTATGAGAAAACACGCAGAGATTGGTCATAAGATGTTAAATCACTCAACTAGACCACTTCTTAAAACAGCAGCGGTGATTGCACTAGAACACCATGAAAGATGGGATGGGAAAGGTTATCCATTACATCTAAAAGAAGAAGAGATTTCAATAGAAGGTAGAATCACTGCCATTGCAGATGTATTTGATGCCTTAGGCTCAAATAGAGTTTACAAAAAAGCGTGGAGTGATGAAAAGATATTTAACTACTTCAAAGAAGAGAGAGGGAAACAATTTGATCCTCAACTAATTGATATATTCTTTGAAAATATTGATGAGTTTTTAGCCATTAGAGAGAAGTTTGTAGATATATAAAAATATATCTACAAAACTTTTTATCCTACATAAATTCTGTTTGGTTCAAAAAAACTAAAATATAGTGTTGTAAGTGCAACTAATACTAATAATACTCCAATAACTCTATCCATAATAAAAATCCTTTTTTAATTAATAAAATCTGTATTTATAAATTTAAAATATTTTGGTGTCTATTTAGTGGTATATGTTTTGATTATAAATATTTCTTGTTATATTTGGTTAACAAATTTTTGATAATATAAAATTATGAAAAAGACAATATTAATTCTATTTTTACTTACAATGCAGATTTTAACTGCCAATTCAAATACTAAAACTATTCTATTTTTAGGAGATTCTCTAACGGAAGGCTTAGGAGTAGCAAAAGAAAATGCCTATCCAAACTTAGTAAAAAACTTGGCAAAAACTAAACTAAACAAAAATATCAACGTAATAAATGGTGGAGTAAGTGGCTCTACAACAAGCGATGCCCTAGCAAGGTTAAAGTGGTATCTAAAAAGAAAACCCGATATGATTTTTATAGCCCTTGGAGCAAATGATGGTCTAAGAGGTCTAAACCTAACACAATCTCAAAAGAACCTAGAAGAGATAATCAACCATGCCCTAAACTCAAAAGCAAAAGTATCATTAGCAGGTATGCTAATCCCACCAAACTACGGCCCTACATATTCACAAGATTTTAAAAATATGTATGAAAATATCAAAAATAAATACGACATAAAATATATGCCATTTCTACTAAAAGATGTAGCAGGTGAGCAAAGTCTAAACCAAGCAGATGGAATCCATCCAAATGAAAAAGGACATAAGATAATCGCAAATGAAGTATATGAGTTTCTAAAGGAAGAGCTATAATGTTAAAACTGAAATCACTAAAAAAATCTTATCTTCAAGGTTCACAAGATATACATATATTTGAAGATTTAAATTTCCATGTTCAAAAAGGACAAAGAGTTGCTATCATGGGAAAATCAGGAAGTGGTAAATCAACTCTACTTTCTCTAATCTCAGGAATCATAAAACCAAATGATGGAGAGATAGTTTTAAACGATACTTCATATGAGGGCTTAAGTGAAAGTAATCTAAATGACTTTAGAGCTTCAAATATCGGTTTTGTATTTCAAAATTTCCATCTAGTTTCATATCTAAATGCCTTAGAAAATGTAATGCTTCCAGCAAAAGTAAACAACATAAAAAATGCAAAAGAAAAAGCAATTGAGCTTCTAAAAAGTGTAGGATTAGAGCATAGACTTGATCACTTACCATCTCAGCTTAGTGGTGGTGAGAGACAAAGAGTTGCAATAGCAAGAGCGCTTATTCATAATCCTAAAATCATCCTAGCAGATGAGCCAAGTGGAAACCTAGATGAAGAGACAGGAATTTCAGTGATGGATAAACTTTTTGAGCTTATCACTCAAAATGGAACTACACTTATTTTAGTAACTCACTCAAAAGATGTGGCAAATAGATGTGAAGAGACGTATGAACTAATCCATGGGAACTTAACTAAATGTTAGCACTTGAATTAGTTTTAAAAGCCCTTGCACGTTCAAAGTCTTTTAGTTTTATTTTTATTCTAAACTTTTGTTTGGCTATTGCTTCACTTTCATATTTACAGTTTTTCAAAGGAAGTGTAGATAACTCACTAGATGCAAAAGCAAAAAGCCTTCTTGGAGCTGATTTAGTAGTATCTTCTAGATTTCCTATAAACGACCAGCAAAAAGAGCAAATACTAAGTAAACTTCCTGCAATCAAAAACTATGATGAAATCATCTCAACAGTTAGTATGGTAGCCTCTTCAAAAAGAGCTAGACTTATGGAAGTTGTACGAGTAAATGAAGGTTTTCCATATTATGGTGGTATAACATTTAAAGATAAATCAACTTATCCAAATCAAACAGCACTTCCAAAAGACAATGAAGTATGGGTATACCAAGAAGTACTTGATCTACTAGGACTTCAAAAAAATCAAACCCTAAAAATAGGCAAACAAAACTTCATCATCAAAAAAGTAATAGACTCTGACTCACTTAAAAACGTAAGTTTTAGTGGTTTTATGCCAAAGGTTTATATAAGTGATGAAGGTCTTAAAAAAACAGAACTTTTACAGTTTGGTTCAACTGCTAGATATAAACTAAACTATCAGTTTGAAAAGAGCTTTTCAAATGAGCAGTTAGAAGAGTTAGAAAACTCTCTTGAACAACAGTTTGATAGAACACTTAGGGTTTTATCACCAAATGATGGAAGAGATAGACTTCTAAATGTTCTGAACTTTCTTACAAACTTTTTATCTTTAGTGTCTTTAATCTCATTTTTCTTAGGTTTAGTAGGACTTATTTATCTATACTCTGGGTATTTGCGAAAACATCAAACAGATATCAAAGTTTTAAACGACATAGGTGTTAGTAAGAAAAACTTGATTTATACATATCTACTTCATCTTTTTGTACTTATATCCATCTCAACTGTAGTGGTATTTTCACTTATAGCTTTAAGTGCACAGTTTTTAGCTCCCCTACTTCAAAGTTATATTGATTTGGATTTTGATTTTACACTGGATTACTTCTTTTTTGTGAAGTCAGCTATTGTGCTTTTTGTGCTTAGTATTAGTATTGGTCTTCCTATGATTTTACCGATGGTGAAAAGTGAAAGGATAAGTTTTAGTAGAAATATTTTGAATTTTACACCTTTTATAGTGTTTTTATTGCTTTTAGCACACTTTGTAACTCCGGCTAAATATATAGGATTTTTCTTTGCTTTAGTTGTGTTGGTTTTAATAGTTGTGTTTTTCTCTATTGGTTCATTTTTATTAAAAAAGTTTGATTTTACTGGACACTTTGATAATCTATCTTTGTCTTTAGCTATCAAAAATATCACTAGACAAAAAAGAACATCACTTACTTTGTTTACTGCTATTTTACTTTGTACGGCTTTTTTCAGTCTTATTCCTCAAGTTGGTACATCTTTATCTACTGCTTTGACTTCAAGTGTAGAAGATAGACCAAGATTTTTTGTAGTTGATGCAAAAGAGGAACAAATACCTACTTTGGAAAAACAAGTATCAACTCTTGGAGCAAAACTAGAAAATGTAGCTCCAATGATTCGAGCAAGAATCATAAAGATAAACGACAAAGAACAAAAAGCAGAAGAAAACAATTCTAGAAATGCAGCTGTAAATTTATCATACAGAAGTAATCTAAAAGATACAGAAGAACTAGTAGAAGGTAGAGAGTTTAGTGGAGTTTATGACTCTGCAGATTTTTCAAAACCAATAGAGCTTAGTGTTGAAAAAAGATATGCAAACAGAAGAGGTATAAAACTAGGAGATAAAGTAGTTTTTGATGTATTAGGCTTAGAGTTAGAAACAAAAGTAGTAAATATAAGAACAGTTAAATGGACAGAGTTTACACCTAACTTCTTCTTACTCTTACAAAAAGGTGCTATTGATGATGCTCCAAAAACTATACTAGCTACTATATCAACTGGTGATTATGATGCTTCACAAATGATACTAAAACTAACAGATGTTTTCCCATCACTTACAATCATAGATGTGAAAAATCTATTTGAGACATTTGCCGATGTAGTAAAAAGTGTGAGTGCAATAACAGAGAAAATGAGTCTATACTCTATAGCTATTGGACTTCTTATGAGTTTCATCATCATTCAATACCAAATGAACCTACAAAAGAACAATATTTTGAGACTTAAAATGATAGGAATAAACAACAAAACTATCAAAAACTCATTTTTAATAGAGTTTGGTCTTATCTCATTTACAGCAAGTAGTTTGGGAATTATTCTAGGAAGTGTTGGTTCATACTTTGTAAGTAGCCTACTTTTTGAGTCATACTGGGATTTTAGAGCAGATATTTTACTGCTTTACTTTTCACTTATTCCAATACTTACTTTAACTGTAGTTTCGGTGTTTACATCTAAGATTATTCATCAAAAGGAGAATGTTCTTTTTGGAGAGTAGCTTTGATATTTTGACATTATATTAAAATTATAATATAATACTCTCATATATATTAGAACGATACTATAGTATTCGTTTTGACCCTTGGGGTCTATAAGCCTTGCATTTATGTGAGGCTTTTTTTATTTAAGCTTATTAAAACTAATAAACATAGATTTTAATATCTTTCTTCTTAGTGGCATAGGAATCCATTTTAATTTTATATCTATAATTCTTTTTTTCTTTTCTATTGTCATAATATTATCAATTAATATTGTTGTATTTTTATTTATAAAAGTATAATCTTCATTTTTTAAAATTACTCTTGAAGGATTATTGTAATCTTCATATTTTGTTTCAGTCAATGGCAATACTGTCACAGAGCTATTTTTTATATTTTTTGAAATAACAATTCCCATATGTTTATATGAAAACTCATTGTCATGGTTTACACCATGTCTATATTTAGAATTACAATCTACACACTCAATATCATCTATCTTATGTATATCTTTCTTGGGTGTACCATATTCTATCCAAACTAATGACCACCTATATAAATTAGCCCACTTAACACTTGCCATTTATCTATATTCCTTTTACATATCCAAATAATAATTTTAATTATATTTAAATACTGCTTATTTTTTATAACTGGATTTTCTAAAAAATGAAAACCCTACTCCTTCACTTATTTTAGTACTTAATTAATATAATTTGAATGTTTACATCTAGAATTATTCAATAAATATTACAAATTGACATTATTTTAAAGCATAAGAAAATCTTTATATATAATCTAAGAAATAAAATATTCTTAGGAGTTACGATGCAATTAATAATAGGGTCACAAGTTAAACTTATAGATGGAACTATAGAAAAAATCTTCCCTTATGGGGAGGTTTTGCAATTGCTAAGTAAATTTAAGAATATTTGTAGTGATATAAAATGGAACGTAAATGTACCCGCTAGAGATAAGTGTCAGATTATAGAAAATCAAGAATCAATTAATATTAAAAATTTCAAGCCAAGAGATTTCCAACAAGCTTGTGTTGATAAGTTTACAAGAACTACACTTACAGGTTATATTTATGCACCTACTGGCTCTGGGAAAACAAATATAGCTGCATATTTAATTGCCAAAAGAAATATAAGAACACTTTTTATTGTTCCTAAATATGATTTAGTAAAACAAACAAAAAAAAGATTCCAAGATATTTTAGATATAGACTCATCAATGATAGGTGAGATTAGCTCTTCAAAAAAAGAGTTTGGATCTCCTATTTTGATCACTACATGGCAGTCACTAAACAATGAAGAAACACTACAAAGAATCAAAGAAGATAAATACTCACAAATTATTTGTGATGAAATGCATAAGGCTAGTGCAGAGGTTTATTATAATGTTGTATCATCAATTCCAGCCATGTATAAGCACGGTCTTACTGCAACACCATATAGAAATAATATCAAAAATGAACAAAGACTTTATGACTTAGTTGGAAATGAGATAGCAAGTGTTGATATATTAGATTTGTATAAACATGGATTTTTAGTTCAACCAAATATTAGGTTTAGAAACACAGGTTATAAAATCAATATAGACCAAGAATACTTACGAACTTTAGAGTTTAATGTAAAACTAGGAATGCTTAAAAAAAATATCGATAAATCAAAAAGAAGAAAAGAATTTATACTAAATGATATAAAAAATGCTTTAAAATACGAAAGAAATCAATCTAACTCTAATCAATCAGTAATTTTGATGAATACCTTAGAGTTAGGACAGATGTTAAAAGATGAATTATCATCTTCATATAATGTATTATATATTGATGCAAATACAAAAGCAAAAGAAAGAAACAAAATATTTTCTGATTTAACAGAGAATAAAATCACAGATTATGTGCTAATAGGAACTTCAAAACTTCTAGGAGAAGGTACAGATATTCCCTCAATCAAAAATGTATTTTGTGCAAGTCCTGCATACCCTCCATTTGAAGATACTGCACGACTACAACAAATCATAGGAAGAGCTATGAGACCATTTAAAGATAAAAATAGTGCAAATATAATTATCTACAATGATGAAACAACAGGATGGATAAATAAAAAGAAAAATGAAGTTTTAGATATTGTGATTAATAATGTAAAGCCTATTATAAATTAAAGGGTTAGATTTTGAATTGTGAGTTTTGTTTTAATACTTATCATAAACTTACACTTAATTAAAAGTGGAAATTCATGACCTGACCCCTATTTGATATCTATGTTTCCCTTTTAATCCAAATATAATTGCTAATATACATAAAAATTAATTTACTTATTATTTGTATTTTCAACCCATAGTTTTATTATCCCTCTATTATCTTTAAAGTTTAAACATTCAGGGATAAAAGGCAAACACACCTTATTAATTTTAGGTGGTAAATAAAATATCTTAACTTTTTGTCCATTTCTTTTAATCGGCGAACCATGAACTTTTACCATGTTGAAAAAAAATGCATCATTTTTATAATCTTCATGTGAACTTGAAAAAGATATCCCTTTAACATCAAAAGTATCATAGCCATGTCCACTGGGATGCATTGGTTTAAAGTTTTCTATTTGTCCATACACAACTTTGTGTGTTTTATTTTTTAATGCACTATGTATATCTTTACTTAGTTCTATCTGTGATTCTAATCCTTGATAATAAAAGAAAGAACAAATAATAAAAAATATAAATAGTCCCTTATATTCATTTAATTTTTCCCTTAAAATAAAACCAATAACCACGAGTACAAATATTAACAATATATGCACATGATATAAATATTCAATATTTTCAGGTAAATGATATGTACTTGTAAAAACTAATTCCATTAAATCATTATTCATCTGCACCTTTTTATTTTATACTTGAATTTCAAATTGTAACTTCTTCCCGTCACACCTAGCGTCACAAAATCAAAGAATTTCTAAACAACCCTAATAGGAACATAAAAATCCAAATCAAAAGTATCATTACCTTCTAAATAATGGTTCTTATGATAGTTTGCAAAAGCTGGTAAAGTTTTGGCTTCATAGCCGTTGTTTGGGAGCCAGTAGTGATAAATATATGTCATTAGTTTACAGATATCTCCGTATTTTCCTTCGTAATGGAAGATTGCGTATAGTGACTCAAATACTACGAACTTACTAATAGAGTTTGTTGGTTCAAACTTTTCATCTACTTCTATTGCTGCTATGTAGTTACACTCTTCATGGGGTATGATGATAGGGTTATCATGATAGATTCCTATTTGAGTGCTGTTTTGTATATCTTTTTCGTATGCAAAGGCTAATAGTCTTTGCCATAGTTTTGATAACAAGGCATTATCATAACCTTTATGCCTTATGTAGGCACATGTTTTTCTTGGGATTGCTTTTACTATTGGTTCTAGGTCTTTGAACTCTTTGTAGAAGTTATCATCAAAATCATACTTATCTTTTGAGAAGTTTTTATATAGACCATTTCTCCATTGACTTGGTGTGTATGCAAATCTGTTTTTAAAAGCTTTGATAAAAGAGGTATGAGAAGCATAACCACACATTTGACTTACTTCACTTATAGTTGAGTATTTATTTGTAATTAGTAAGTTTGCAGCTTTTTGAAGTCTGATTGAGCTGATTCTATCAAACAGATTTTCACCTGTTTCCTCTTTGAATATTCTGTGAAAGTGGTATTTACTAACACTATTTAATCTTGCCAATTCTTCTAGGCTAATATTTGTATCAATATACTTATATATGTAGTTTAGAGACTTATTTACGATCTCTGCTCTTGCGTGTTTTGTTTCTCTTTTCATATTTTTAGTTTAACATAGAAATAAAATAAAAGCAATATAAGATAACTTTATTGAAATTTAGAATAAAGATTAAAAGTTTTTTATAGGTTATACTTGTGAAAAATTAAAGGAAGAGATTATGAAAGGACAAGAAACTACAACAGGATTTGAGTATTTACCAGCTAATGCAAGTCAAAAATGTATCGATATACATTTTCCATTTGCTTCATTAGCAAAGGAGTATTTTAACAACAAAAATATCTCTACAAGAGATATAGAAAATGATTCAATTAGAATCTGTTTAGAGCAATTAGATACAAATGAGAAAAATAATTTATTAAATGAAATAAAACATTTTTTAAAAACTTCAAGACGTGAAATCATAGAAGATTTTTTAATCTACAAAAGAAAGGGAGTATCTAGTTTATAGAAGGCAATCACTTTGCCTTCAAAACCCTATAAATGCTTATTTTTATCAATATTATTATATTATTAGGTATATAATACATCAAAACTAACACAAAATAGGAAATTTATGTTCAAAAATGTCGATACTAAAATGAAGTTATTTATAAATATGTTAATAGCTCAGCTTGGGTTTGCAGCTATCACAACTACTGCTATTATTAGCTCAAATGAAATCACTGCCATTATTATTGTAAACATAATCTTTGCACTAATTATCGGTTATACAAACTTTGCTGCGATGAAGCGTATTACTGGTGGTATTGATAGATTTAGAAACTATATGGATGAGATTATGGATTTTGTTTTTATGAGAACAAACAGAATAAAAAAAGCCAAACATATGAAAAACGATGAGATTGGTTTAATCCTAAAAGAGATGAATAAGTATGTAGATGTGATTGATGAGATTCGAAGAGAAGATATGAAAGTTCTTGGAGAAATAGTTTTAACAATGGATAAACTATCAAGGGGAATTTATCAATCAAGAGTAAAGAGTGATTCACATAACTTTATGATTAAAGCACTAAGAGATACTATAAACAAAATGCTTGATTTATCAGAAGCAAATATGAAAGAGCTAAAAGAGACACTAGAAGACTATGCACAAGATAACTATACTAAAAAAGTAATCATCAGTGATAGATTAACAAATGAGATGTTAAAAGTTATGAACTCTATAAACGTACTTGGAGATAACCTTTCAAAAAATGCACAAGACAATCTAAACAATGGACAAATTCTAAAATCAAACTCAGAACAAATGAACAATAGTGTTAAAAATGTTGCAACAAGAGCAAATGAACAAGCAGCATCCCTAGAAGAGACTTCTGCAGCACTAGAAGAAATCACATCAATTACAAAAAACAATGCAAACAATGCAACTCAAATGGCAACACTTGGACAGACTGTAAAAGATGAAGTATCAAAAGGTCAAAGCCTTGCTTCTCAAACAGCTTCTTCAATGGATGAAATAAACCAACAAGTTTCAGCAATCAACGAAGCAATTACAATTATTGATCAAATTGCATTCCAAACAAATATTCTTTCATTAAATGCAGCAGTAGAAGCAGCAACAGCGGGAGAAGCTGGTAAAGGTTTCGCTGTTGTTGCACAAGAAGTAAGAAATCTAGCTTCTAGATCAGCCGAAGCAGCAAAAGAGATAAAAGACTTAGTAGAAAATGCTACACAAAAAGCAAATAGTGGAAAACAAATCTCTGATGAGATGATAAATGGCTATGAAGACTTAAACAAACATATCAATGAAACTATTCACTTAATACAAGATGTTTCATCTGCATCAAAAGAGCAAATGACAGGTATTGAACAAATTAACGATAGTGTATCAATGCTAGATAAAGTGACTCAAGAAAATGCCTCAGAAGCAAACAATGTTGCAAATATTGCTAATAAAACACTAAATATGGCAGATAAGTTAGTTACTGATGCCCAAATAAAAAAATTTTAATTAGGTAGAAAGTATGAATAAAGAAGTAAAACTAAATGACTACTCTTTTTTAGTAAGTGAAACAGATGAAAAAGGAATAATTACTTTTGCAAATGACGATTTCTGTGAAATTGCAGGATATGATTTAAATGAACTTTTAGGACAACCTCACAATATTGTAAGACATCCAGATATGCCAAAAGCAGCTTTTAAAGACTTATGGGACACTATAAAACAAGGTAAAACTTGGACAGGTTATGTAAAAAACTCAACTAAAAATGGTGATTATTATTGGGTTTATGCCACAGTATATCCTATTGAGCTATTAAATGGAAAACAAGGATATATGAGCTGTAGAAGAAAACCATCTCAAGAAGAGATTGATGAACATGAAGAGCTTTATAAAAAACTAATAGCTGAAGAAAGATAATGCTTTTTTCTGCCCTATTTTAAATAATAATCCAAAATAAGAAAAAATAACACTAAATGTTCAACTTATCTTCAATTCTATAAATAATTTTGATATAATGATTTTATGAATGATTTTATTTCTGAACTAATAGGTTTTTTAATTGTTACAATAGTAGTAATTATGCTTGCATTCTTTACTAAAAGAATGGAAGATAAATACCATAAAGACAAAGAAGAGGATAAGTAAGCTACGGCTTAATATTCTCAAAAATTATATTATCTACAATACTTCTTGCTTTTAACTTTTTCTTTTTAGAGTTTATCGTCCATGAAACAATAGGTATTTTTGCTCTTCTGCAAAACACTGGAATCAAAGTATCTAATAATTTATAATCTAATGATACAAAATGAGGTTTACACCTAAAAAAGTATTTCAAAAAAATAATCTTATAAAACTTTATACTAAACTTTTTGATATCACCATAGATTAATCCTCTGTTAAAATCAGGCCTATTTTTTCTAAACCAATTTACTACATTTGGATTAAATGAACACACTGCAAATTCACCCTTATAATTTTCCAATGCTTTTACAACTTCCTCTTCAAACCTACCAACTTCCCCATAGTTTTTAATCTCAACAACCACAGGTACTTGTCCATCTATAAGAGCTAAAACATCTGTAAACAGCGGTATTTTTTGACTTGAATGGTATAGTTGAATATTTGTTAGGGTTTTAGCTGTTTGATTTTGAACTTTTTTTCTACTTGCACACATACGAATTAAGTTCTTATCATGAAATACAACTAACTTATTGTCTTTTGTTAGTCTAACATCTAATTCTATTGCATAATCTCTTTTTATCGCCCTTTGAAAAGCTTTCATAGAGTTTTCAGGAACAGAAAAACCTCTATGTAATCCTCTATGAGCTATAGGTTTTGTTTTTAACCAGTGCATAATATATCTTTTTGATTTAATTATACACTAGTTTTATATCAAAGCAGTTACTTATTTTATATAGCCTATTTCTCCCATGAAAATTTATAGTTTTTATACTCATCTGTCCAGAAAAACTCTTTGAATATCTTTTCTTTTTCTTTATCAGTTTGAGTTGATGAGTCATTAGTTTTATAGTGTTTTTTATATAACTCTATTCTATTTAAGATATTTGCATCTTCTGCTGTTCTTATATCTTGTGAGGTTGAGATATCTTCAAGCTCTGCTGCGTTCATTAGCTCTTTCATTTCATCAAATTTAGAAATATTACTTTCAACTCCTAGTTTTAAAGAAACAAAATAATAGTTTATAGCAAATATAACTCCAACTCTTCTATAAAGACCTGTTGATAAAACTCTATATGCATTTGGAAAGTGTTCAACACCTTCATTCAAAATAGTTATTGCTTTTTGCCAATCCTCTTTTTTTATAAATACCTCAGCTAGCTCATTTAGTGCTTCGATATAATCTTTTACATTATGAGAATCTTCCTCATACTTTTTTTTACAATCTGATATAATTTTTTCTAACTCTTCAACTTTTCTATCCATGACAATTCCTTTTCATAAATATCAAACTATCTGTTTATATTATATATCATTTTAGTAAAATTTAAAAATGATATTTTGTTATAAATAATATAACATAAAAAAGTTGATTTAGAACATAATTCTAACCTTACACTTTTGGTACAAAAATAGAAAACTTAGCACCATTATTAGTATTATCAACTCTAAGTTTTCCTTTCATATTTTTATCTACAATAATCTTACTCATATACAACCCAATACCAGTACCATCTGTATCCTCTTTTGTAGAAAAATATGGTTCAAAAATCTTATTTTTAGGCTCTACTGTAATACCTCCACCATTATCTTCAATACATAATACTATTGATTCTTTTTCTTCATGGGCAGATATTTTAATCCATGGGTTTTCTATATTGTTATCTATTAACACATCTTTTGCATTTTTTAAGATATTTAATACTACTTGTTCATACTCATTTAGATATGTAGTTAGTTTTATATTTTTATCTAAATTCATTTTTACTTCGATATTGTTATTTGATAAAGCACTAGAAACAATAGTCATAACAGAATCTATGATTCTCTCTAAAGGAAACTCTTCTTTCTCTTTTTTAGGCATAAAGAAGTTTCTAAAATCATCAATAGTATGAGACATAAACTCAAGAACTTTATCTGCTTCTTTTGATTTTTGCTGCATAGTTTCATCATCCAAAGCATTGATACTGTGTTTAAACTTTATATACATTAGAATTGATGACAACTCAGATAGTGGCTGTCTCCACTGATGGGCAATATTTGAAATCATCTCACCTAAAGCAATAAATCTAGACTTTTGGATAAGAAGCTGATCTTTTTCTCTGTTTTTCTCAACCTCTTCCGATACTCTATTTTCAAGATTTTGATTTAACTCTTCTAACTCTTGTGTTTTTACTTTTACTTTTTGTTGATACTTTTTAAGAACATCATCAATTTTTTGAGAAACTACAATTGAAATTAAAATACCAATAGACAAAAACATTACAAAAAGTACAATATTTTGCCCTATTTGGTTTCTTACTCTTTTTTCTAAATCTTCTCTTTGTTTAGCAATCTCTTTTTCGATATCATCAGTATAAACCCCTACAGCAATAACCCAATTCCATCTCTCAAAATATCTAAAGTAAGAAAGTTTTTGTCTTATTTCATCATTTGCATTTGGCTTTTTATAGGCATACTGTGTATATGACTCACCCTTTTCTCTGATATTTTTCATAAACTCTTCTCTAAACTTTTTACCA
>Ga0070724_10001400_pt1 | contig 14417 bp, 11 predicted proteins | sample tdDd001_FD_67278 | JGI IMG/M metagenome (GOLD analysis project Ga0070724, IMG submission 67278) | Marine sediment microbial communities from the Atlantic coast under amendment with organic carbon and nitrate - tdDd00.1 | ecosystem: Environmental > Aquatic > Marine > Coastal > Sediment | place... | reverse complement strand
TTAGAATTTATATGGGGTGTTGGGATTCTGATGGTATATCTAGAATAGGTTACATTGATGTTGACTCTAAAAAACCGCAAATAATAAAAAATATATCAGAAAAACCAGTATTAGATATCGGTGTGGATGGTTGTTTTGATGAAAATGGTGTTTTCCCAGGTCATGCATTTAAATTATCTGATGACTTAGTTTATCTTTATTACACTGGTTTCCAACTTGGGCACAAAATTCGTCATTACAATTTTGGTGGCTTGGCAATTAGTAGAGATGGCGGCGAAACTTTTGAACGTTATAGCCAAGCTCCTGTAATGGATAGAGCTGATGAAGGTTTGTTTGTAAGAGCTGGTCAGTCAATAGAGAAAACCTCTGTTGGAGATTTTCATATGGTTTATTCTGCTGGAAGTGACTGGTGGTTATGTAAAGGAGAATATAGACCAGTTTACGATGTTTTCTACCAGCGTTCAAAAGATGGTATTGAAGTAGCTAAAGCAGGAAAGAAAATCGTAAGTTGTGACCTTGATGTGGAGCATGGCTTAGGTCGCCCTCAAATCATCCAGCTAGGTGAATATTTTTATGTTTTTTATACTCGAAGAATTATTGAGGACATGAAGTATTTTATTGGAGCATCAAGAAGTAAAGACGGTGAAAACTGGGAACGATGTGATGAGATATTTGATGGTGTATGTTATGGCTCTGAGGGTGATTTTAATAATGAAATGATATATTTCCCTTCAGTAGTTAAAACTGATGAGAATAAAGCTGTTCTTATTTATACCGGAAACTATTTTGGTCGTGATGGTATTGGTGCAATGGAGTTAGAGCTATAATGGAATTATTAGAGCTGACTTCAGATGATTATAAAAATCTTGTGAAAGAACCTTTTACAATATTTGACTCTGTCGCATTTATGAAGCTTAATGAACATAAAGTTGATAAGGTTAATTATGCTAGTTTTAATAATGGAAAGAATAGATTTGGACTTATTTTTGGTGAAAGAGATTCCATATTAGTTTCTCCTTTTTCTTCACCTTATTCATGTTTTACTCCAATTACGAAGAACAATAAAATTAAGTCCTACACGGAAACATGTGAAGCATTGGTAAAGCATGCTAAGAAAAGTGGGATGAAAAAAATAAAGATCACTCTTCCTCCACTAATGTATGACGAAGATCATATAACAAAAATCTATAATAGCCTTTATATTTGTGGATTCAAAATAGCAGGGTGTGATATTAATTATCACTATTGTCTAGACGAATTTGATGATGAGTATCAATCAAAAATTCTTCCGCAAGCGAGGCAAAAACTAAAGAATGCTTTAAGTAATAATTTGAGGTTTGAGAAAACAGATAATATCGAGTTAGCTTACGATGTTATTAAACAGAATAGAGAAGCTAAAGGATACCCGTTATGGATGACTTTAGATGAAGTTTATCAAACAATTAATGTTGTTAAGACTGATTTTTTCTTAGTTTATGACGAAAATAATGCTCCAGTAGCATCAGCAATGGTATATCATGTGACCAATGACTGTGTTCAAGTTATATACTGGGGGAATACTGTTGGTAGTGATAGTTTAAGGCCGATGAACTTTTTGTCATTTAAAACATTGGAGTATTACCGCAGCGAAAATAAAGCTATTTTTGATGTAGGCCCGTCAACAGAGTTTAGTATTCCTAATAACGGCTTATGCGATTTCAAACAATCTATCGGTTGTAAGACATCACCCAAATTTACATTTGAAATGGAGCTTTAATTTGGCAAAGGTTTTAGTGTCATATTTTTATCTGTATGAGGATAAGCTTGTAATTTTTTATGAAAGCTTTATTCATGCACTACAAGAACAAGGGAATGAGGTTCTTTTTCTTAATACAACAGGTTATTTACAGTCACCATGGAATGGAGGTAATGAATTAAAGGAAACGATTGATGAGTCTTCACTTGTTCAAAAGGTTATTGATTTTGAACCTGACTTATGTATATCGTTTAATAACTCTATTCCTTCTGCGATAGTATCTAATATTCATACTCCCATAGTCTTATGGCATGGTGATACATTCATGTACTTCAATGGGAAGGACGAATTAAAATCAAACCCTGATAGATACTATTATGTTTGTCCTTTTCAAAGAGATATAGATACATTAAAGGAAGAAATTAACCCTACTAACTCAAAGATTCTTAATTTACTACCAGCAACATCAATAAAAAGAGAAGAGAAAGCAAAGGACGATAATGTTTCCTTTATTGGTAGTCTTTTTCAATATCATGACTTTGAATCAAAGTTAAGAGATATCACTGATAGAAGTAATATTATCGATGCTAATCTCGCTTTAAAGAATAATCCATTATTGAATTTTGAGGATGCTTGTACTGATGCTAATTGTAGCGAAATCATTTCGTCACTTTCATACGATGACCTCATTACATTCAGTTCAGTTCAAGACCGAAATATGACGCTGGCTGCTTTACATGACTTAGGGTTGAAGATATATGGTAAATCTCCTTATTTCGACTGGCTGTCAATAGGTCGTTTTTTACCGAATGTAGGATTGTGTGTTAGTGACGAAGATGTTTTTTCACTTAAACATAACCAAGATATTTATAACAAATCGACAGTATCTCTTAGCGTATCCCATGCTCAAGCGGCAGAGGGCTTTCCTTGGCGTGTATTTGATGTCATGGCATCAGGAAGCTGTCTTTTAAGTGATTATAGAGGCGGTATTTCTGACTTTACAAAAGGTTATGTCGATATTCCAATGTTTCGTGACCCATTTGAATCTCGAAAGTTGTGCAAGGATCTTTTGAGTAATACGGAATGGAGAGAAGAGATTATTCTTGGTTCTAATGCATGTATTGAGGATAAAGGCCGGTGGCATCATCGGTTTAGAGATATTGGTGAAGCAGTCGGAGTTTCCTTATTGAATCCTGAAGTTGGAATAGGGGGTTCGACACAGCTATTTTCTTGCGAATTTGTTGCCCCATGTGAAGACTCTCCTGATGCGGGTAATATTTATACAAGATATAAGGATAATAGGTATATTAATAAGTTTTTATCTTTCTCGAGAAAACTTAAGCGATTTTAACATTATAAGGCCTCGTTGAATATAAGCTGAATCTACAATCGATAATATAGTTCGATATTAGCTTTAGTGATTGTCCATTGAAGGTAGTGTTCTTTTGAATCTTTCTTTAGACTACACATTGTTTTAATATATGCGTCAAATCATTTGACATTTTCAACAAAGCCTTTTGTTCTATTAACTATTATCAACAAGTTATGATTGCGTATAATTTACGATGTTATCATGGAGTATAATAGTTCACATATCAATTAATTGACTTTATGCACAAGTTAATTAATGAACTTAATTAACGAAGAGTTGATTTATGCCTACAGCTAAAAAAGTACTTTTAACGGGTGCGAATGGATTTATAGGCAAGCACCTTATTGACCAGATTCCATTACATTGGGATTTGGTTGCTGCTGTAAGGAGTGATAAGGCTAAGATCGATATTCAACAGTCTGGCAAAAAGCTTGATGTTGTATCGGTTGGTAACCTGTCAGAAGAAACAGATTGGGGAGAGGCTTTAACTGGTGTAGATGCTGTAGTTCATCTTGCAGGTAGAGCCCATCAAACTGATGAAGACCCTTCACAGTCCCTTGATTTATTTCGCCGTATGAACTGCAGCGCAAGTGTTAACTTATTAAAACAAGCTGCAAGAAGCGGTGCAAAGCGATTCATTTACATGAGCTCTATCGGGGTTATTGGCAATGTATCTGGCGTTAAACCGTTTAACGAGGCAACTCAATGTAATCCAGTTGCTGCCTATGCCCAGTCAAAGTTAGAAGCTGAAAGTTCATTGACTGCTCTAGCTGAAGAGCTAGGTATCGAACTTGTTATTATTCGCCCTCCGCTTGTATATGGCTGTAATGCTCCTGGTAATTTTGGTAAGTTAACTAAGCTGGTAGCACTGATGCCAGTCTTACCTTTTGGTTTAGTTAACAATAAAAAGAGCTTCATCTCTATTGAGAACCTTGTCGATTTTATTGAGGTTTGCATTTCACACCCTAAAGCTGCAAATGAGCTTTTTGTTATTGCTGACGAAGATGTTATATCCACAAAAGTTTTAACTAACCATATCGCAGCATCGCTTAATAAATCAGTTTTTCAGTTTCCTTTTCCGGTTAGTGTATTTCAGTGGTTCTTAAGAACCGTTGGTAAAGAATCTCTTGCGATTCAGCTTTTTGATGATCTCGAAGTGGATATAACAAAGGCAAGAACGCTATTGTCATGGCAGCCTAAAGCATCGACAGAAAAGAGTATGCAAAAGTTATTAGGCTCTTAATGATTTGATTAGGATTCAGTACTCACATTCGGCCAGTAAATATTCTGGCTGAATGTGATCGTATTCTTAAGCTCTTCTATTCTATAGCTTCGAGTTTGCGCTGATAAAGGTGATCTTTGATTTCACTTCCTCCTGTGTATCCTGTCGGAGTGTTGATCAGAATATCTCTTACAGCTTCAACATCAAAATTATGGCAATGTGTGTCTAATTCATCTAGTACACTGCTCATTTCTTCCCAGGTTAGAAAGTCTTCTAACGCTGTCATTATCTTTGGGTGACTCGTTCCTGCTACGTTCTCACCAATCAATAACTCTTCGTAGAGCTTTTCTCCTGGTCTTAACCCCGTGAACTTGATTTCAATATCACCGTCACAATCTGCATCAACCTTCTCTGACATCCCCATAAGATGAATCATACGTTTTGCTAGATCGAGAATTTTGACTGAATCTCCCATGTTCAATACGAACACTTGCCCATTATGTCCAATTGAACCTGCCTGAATTACCAACTGCGCCGCTTCCGGAATTAGCATGAAGTAGCGTGTAATATCAGGGTGTGTAACTGTTACTGGACCACCTTTGTTTATTTGCTCTCGAAAGAGTGGCACAACAGAACCAGAAGAACCTAGAACATTGCCAAATCGGACCATGGTGAAGTTTGTTGTGACCTGTTCAACCGATAACGCCTGCAGCACCAACTCTGCCATACGTTTACTCGCACCCATGATATTCGTAGAGCGGACTGCTTTATCTGTGGAGATCAGTACAAAGTTATCAACGCTCGCATTTATGGCTGCTTTGGCCGCGAACAAGGTGCCAAAGATATTATTGCGAACACCTTCGATCATGTTGTATTCCACTATAGGAACATGCTTATATGCTGCAGCATGATATACCGTATTGATCTGGTATATGCGCATTAGTTTTTCAATGCGATTGCTGTGTTGGACAGAGCCAAGTGCTGCAATTATGGTTGTATCAATGTTTGTGTAATGGGCAATTTGCTTCAGTTCTTTCTCTATCTGATACAGGTTATACTCATTGAGCTCAAAAAGAACAAGCGTCTTAGGGCGGAGCTTGATGATTTGACGACAGAGTTCAGAACCTATTGAACCACCGGCTCCAGTAACCATCACTGATTTGTCCGTGATGCACTGTTCCATTAATTCATTTTTGGGTTCGACACTGTCTCTTCCCAGTAAATCGGCAATATCAAGATCTCGAATTTCTGTTTTATCAGCACGACCCGATGCAATATCTTCTACCGATGGAACAGATTGGATCGCAACTGGCCAATTAGAGAGTTTTTCGAGCAATCGTAAACGCTCACCTTGGCTTATATTGTTAATTGCTAATAATAATTTTACAGGCTGGTACAAGCTATTTAGTTTGATAAAATCCTTGCTATTGTAAACACGTAGCCCATAGATGATATTTCCAATCTTATTTCGATCGTCATCAATGATTGCAACAGGGTGATATTCAGACCCTTGCCTTAATGCATAAGCTAACTCTCTCCCCGCTGTGCCTGCGCCATAGATTAAGATATTATCTTTACCTCTACGGTAGTATCGGTCGAAGTAGGTGCGAATAAGAATTCGCGGACCACCGAGTAGGATCATTGCAATGCCGGCATAAATTGCAGGTACGCTTCGAGGTATGAAGGAATGTAAATAAAAGCTAGATATTGACAGCGCAAGGGATGACGCGACTACCGCTAAAAAGATGTGCCCTATAGCCGGTACAATCATGTACCTCATGACCGCTCTATATAAACCTAGCTTCGTAAATACAATGAGGGTCACGGCTATTGTAATTATAAAGCTACCAATTTCTTCAATTTGAACAGAAAAGTCGAACTCTCCTAATCGAAGAGCGATCGAGGCATATAAAGCAAAGGCAACTGCGACAATGTCGTAGCTAAGGGTAACAATACGCTTGATCGTTCGCCTAGCACTGAAGAAGGATAAAACTGGCTGAAACATGAGACTACACCTAATAAGCAAGCTTTGTATTTTAGTCTCAATCCGACTGATAAGCTAGAGTCCTGTAGCGGAAAGCGATCCACAAAGTCAAAAATCATATATCGGTCACTATGGGATAGTCGGTTTTGCCCAGTAGTGCTCAGAAATGATTTGCCGCTTTTTTCTATGTTATAATTTTTGTAAATTGACTACCTATTTCCACTAGTAGCATGCTATTCGTTGGAGTATTGATTATTTTTAATTTCGAGGTATCGAGCATTTGAGCTCTTTAGATTTTATGAATCAACCTGTTATACGTTTAATTGACTTAACATTATCATTTTTTGGATTGTTGCTTCTATGGCCTGTATTACTTTTTGTATACGTGCTTGGCCTATTTGATACTGGCTCGCCAATTTTTATCCAAGAGCGTGTTGGACGTTCAAGGAAATCATTTTTACTTATCAAGTTTCGTACAATGAGCCCAGAGACCGAATCTGTTGCGACGCACATGGTTACCGGTTCATCAGTGACAAAGTTAGGTGCTGTACTGAGAAAAACTAAACTTGATGAACTCCCACAGTTGATCAATGTGTTGAAAGGTGAAATGAGCCTTGTAGGTCCTCGTCCATGCTTATTTAACCAAACAGAGCTGATTGCTGAGCGTGATATGCGAAACGTTTTTGATGTTGTTCCTGGTATTACCGGTTTGGCTCAAGTGAATGAAATCGATATGTCAACACCTAAACTGTTGGCTGAGTGGGATCGTAGGATGATAGATACTTTTACAATCTCAATGTACGTTCAGTTAATCCTCAAAACAGTGACAGGAAAAGGGTCTGGAGATCGGGTAGTAGATAAAAATAAATAACCTAGAAGTACATAATTTATTGCAGGTTTTCTGTAGAGTTTGTTTTGTCGAATTGCCTTTTTCATTGCTTAGATATTTTGTCTGTTTATGAAGTGTGGTGTTATAAAGCGAGAGAATCGCCTCTCGCTTTGATAACTAAATTTTCAACACGTACAGTCTTAGTTCATTGCCTTTCGCCCATACCACGGGTAGCGTGCATCGGTTACACTATATAGCTGGTATTTGCGGTTCAGCATCTGACCGCCATCACGGCTTAATGGCAACCAAGAGATGGTTGCACGGTTTGTACTTGGCTTCACCGTCATGATGTCAAACGGAATGGAGATATAGAATCCCTTGTTGTAGCTCCCTTCGCCGAACTCTTCGGCAGACAGGTTTGTCTTGGCGACAAAGGCTCCTGCAATTACACCACTGTCAAACTGCTTGGAAAAATCAACGGTGACACCTTTATCTTCGGTCAGGTATTGGCCGGCACTGATTTTGAATAGAGTATTGGGTAGCCACTCCCACTGCGGTTGGTAGTAAACTGTAGCATGGCCTGTGATAGCGCCCGTTTGAACCCTATAGTTTCGGTTCGTTAGCGGGTCAAACTGAACTTCTTCAGTGAAAAAACCGAACTGAGAATCCGGATCACGCTGAACCACATAGTTGGCATCAACACCAACCGCCCAGTTACTGCCTTGAGGGCGGTAAAGCACTTCACCTCCGACACCACCAAACATCATTTCCAAGTACCCGCCATAGGCTTGGCTATACCAGTTATCGCCAAGGTGGTCCATCCATGTCATTTGAAGATTGTTCATTCGGACGGGATTGTCATTGATGTATTGGCGAACCAAGGTACGTACGCGTTTTAGATCGGTGCCATCAGGTGGAACTTCGTATAAAAACTTGTCGTAGTTATCATAGATGTTGAAGTAAACGGAACCGCCGAGCTCAACATGATCTCCAAACCAATAGTTGGCACCGGCATTGATGCCGATATTGAACATGTAAAAGTTCTCTGAACCACCAAAGGACTGTTGAAGAGTAGGGGCGACACTTACATCCCAATCTTTGTTTGACGAGGCAATCAACGAACCTTGAGGTGTTTCAGGTGTGTTGACTGTCGCTGCATCTTCAACTTTTGCATCAAAGTATTCATTATTGGCAACTTGAGTAAACTGTTCGCTGTCAATTCGTGTTTCGGTAATAGCCTGACGGTTTGATGTCTCAATGAATCGGTATTCCTTCGCGTCAGGAACATGATTGGCAATGAGGGTTGCCGCGCGTAGATGTGCCTCGGCTCTGTCTCGATACTTAGTCTGTGGAGCAATCACAGTTACCGTTTCAGAATCACTGAAGATGGATGGGTTCTCATAACCCGCAATTTGATGAAGCTCTTGGGCTAGCTCTAGCCACTCTTCATTGTTAAGCTCAGCGGTATCGCCATTTGGCTTAGTCTGATTTGTTCGGCCTTGACTTGTACGACCCCGGTAAGTCGGTACCGGCTCATCTTGCCATATTGCTTTCAGGTCATTGAAATTAGTATTGAGATTAAACCCGAATGTCCAGGTATTACCACGCTCATAGCTTAAGCGCAGATCGCCCCAGCTGCCTAAGCGGTAGAGGGCACCGTAGTTGAACTTGCTGTCTTGAGACATATCAATGCCGCCACGGGTTACCGGGAAGTCACTGGCATAATCATTGCCATCATACTCAACTTTTAATCTTAGTGGCTGCCAAGGGCTTTGGTACTCAACTCCACCAAAAATAGCGCTACATCCGGTAAACCAGCGGTCAAAGTCGACGCTGCCACCTTTGCCTTTGTATGCTGTATTGCGGCTACAGTCTTCGCCAGTTGCTTTATCGCCGGTTAAATTTGCACTATTTCCAATATACCCCCAACCAACACCGACAGTGAAATCAAACGGGCCGACATGCTTACTGGCTGCAATGAATTCCCCGTCAAACAATCCGGTCCCCCCGAAGTCACGTATACCAATCGAGGTTTCCGGTATCCAATAGCTCTCTTTTAGTAAGCGAACTTTGAAATCAATACCCTTGTCAGTATATTTAGTGTCACCACTGAAGCTTGAGTCATTACTGTAAAGAAGATCCTGTACCAAGGTGTAGCGAATGGTGGATTCCAGCCAAGGAAGTAGCTGTAGTGAAACAGTATAATGATGATATTCATCGTTATAAGTTGTTCCGACATTGAACGCACCTTCAGGAGCCGTACGGCCGGATGGCATTTGGATCAAACCCACACCACCAAAATCGGACTGAGAAGGTTGGAATACCGGGTAGCTAAATTCATCGGCCTGGCTGTGTAATACCGGTAACATCGCTAATGTAATAGCTGATAAAGAGGTTTTAAATGCATTTTTCATTTACGGTGCCCGATTCCTTAACAGGTTAACGATGTCCTCGTTGATAGTGCTGAATTCAGATGGCAGAGAAGAGAATCCCAGATAGATTGCCGCACCAGGGGCGATATCCAAATGGTTTTGGTTCCAGTAGGCAATAGGGTGTTGCTCTACTTTTCCATCAGGTTGAATAATCCAAGCCTCGTTATTATCTGAGCTGCTGATTGAAACAACTTGCTCGAGATAACTCTCGGCATCAAATCTTTCTTGCCAGGTAACCCACTTTGTTTGAAGTACTGCACCTGTAACTAATAATGTGCTAGGACGAGGGGGTAAAACAAGTGTCATACCCTGACTAACTAAAGGGTTTTGGGCGGAATTCACACGAATTTGGTCATAGTCAAGAGATGTAAAAATCCGTTGGCCAATCTGTAGTTGCTGTAATTGAGCTACAAGGTTGAGAACTGCTTGTCTCTTATCGCCTTTCCAGTGGGCTGCCAATAACTCAAGTTGGCCAATAACATATTGCTTTTGTGAATGAGGGAAATACTTAAATAGTGCTGCACTTGTCCAGAAGATACTGCCTGTAGCTGTAACAGTAGTTGTAGATTGAGCCTGTTCATTAGAAAGTGTTAATTGCTTGATATTAGCAATACTGTCACTCAATACTTGTTCAATTCGAACTGGTGCAGGGTAACTAAGTTGTAGTTGATGCTTATTGTTTAATGACGTTGTTACGATAACGTTGAGTGATTGACTATCACTAGATGAAGAGACGCTTTCTTCATTAGAAGGAGCTTGTGCCAAAAGGCTAGAGCTAGTTAGTAAGCTAACAAGGGCAATCAAAATAGTAACGTTATTTTTTATGGATCGCATTATCAGTGAAAACGGCGATAAAGCGTAGGTAGCTGAGCCAGAAAGTAATCTGAAAAAGAGCTGGTTCATGTTCATTCCGTGTTATGAATAAGGCTTCAATAAAGTAATTTCAACATATGGCAAGTTAGGTGCAAGCTTTTGTCGGCTTTTTAGCACTTTACCTGTTATAGGGTGAAGCCAGAAGTCATTTTGATACTCTATATCGAGGCTAGAAGCAGTTACAGTTTCAGTAAAATGTAATGCTTCAATGGGAGTATCATTGCTAAGAATTATGGTGTTTTGTTGACGTGTAAATTCTGACCTTAACGTATAGCCATAATGATACCCCGGTTGCCAGTCAATGCTACGTTGCCAACTGGTCGGAGTTAAAGGCAAATGAAGCCCGAGAGTAATAGGATCTGGTTGAGAGCTTGATGTCTCAATAAGGTTACCTTGCGGCAGGTTAAGCGTTTTAACTATTCGCCCATTTTCTGTCACCAACATACCTTTGTCGGAAGACATCCACTTTAGCTGTACGGACTGTTGTGATGGCGTTGTATGTTTATTTAAGTTTATTTTTGGTTCAGCAAGCGCTAATACCATGAATGCTTGGGGGCCATCAGCAATTCGTGCATAGATACTTGCATAAGGTAAGTCTTGAATTTCGTCCTGGGCCAGTTTTGTATCAAGCTCACCAAACAGCGCCAGATTAATCGTGTCGTTGACATCATTAAACTTCTGGCTACAACCCGATAAAGCGGCTGAAATCAGGAGCAAAGAGCAATAGAGAAAAGAACGTTGAAGTGATCGCATCCGAGTTGTAACTATCCATTTTTAGTAATGAGGCCTGTCTAAAAACAAATTGTTTAGAAACAACTTGTCTAAAAACAAATGTTAATAATAACCGCACAGACATGTGCGGTTATGTTATTACAGCTGTTTCTTTATTCTGCGCTCGAAACTTAAAAGCGTAATTAGCCTTGAGCAGAAACAGTTGTTGCAGTGTCGTTGTTGCTTGAATCAGCAACAGCTACTGCTGCTACAGTAACAGCTGCAGCTGCTGCCACGGCTGTTGCAGTAATACCACCTGCTGCTGCAACAGTCGCGCCAGCTGTACCTGCCGCTGCACCTGTTGTCGCACCAGCAGTTGCCGCCGTAGTTGCTGTTGTAGAAGTAGCGCCAGCTGTTGCACCAGCAGTCGTTGCTGTTGATGATGTGCTACCTGCTGCTGCTGCACCTGTTTCTGTGGCAGCAACCGCAGAGCCAACCATAGACATAGCCGCTAGCAGAGCAATTACAGTTTTTTTCATCCTATTCCCTTATTCTTATAAAAATACATAAAAATGCGAAGTCACCTTCATTGGCAATGATATTTGCTTCTTGGGTTAATGGCAATGGATCTACATAACTGTCATCAAACTATTTTAACTTCCTCTAACAATAAAATAATAAATATGAAGTGTGCTTTTGATAGGAGACACTTTGCGAAAATTGATGACTTATGCGGTCGAGAAGTGGTCAAGTAAGAGCGGTTAACTAATCATAACAAAGTTGTTTTCAGCCAATATCAGTAGCTTATGTGTGATTTGTTCCCATTACTATAAATGGATTTACAAAAATGGAGTTCCTCTTAAGTAGAGTTTTGTGTAAAATGACGACCGTTTTTACGAAAGCGGATAACTTCTTATTGGATGTCATTTGCTTAGCCTGAAGAAGGTGGCAAGGCCGTCTTCGCTCAACGCTTCTGCTGTTTCAACAAATAGAAACCAGCGAGTTCCAGCATCTACAGTTACAGGAGGTTGGATTTCGCTGTTTAGTAATAGAAATTAAAGCACATTGGGAGCTATAACCTAAGGGCGGTAGCGTGTCTCAAATTTATGATGAAGCGCTCATATCTCATATTGTTGCTTCGAATGATACGCAAAACGATACAAAAATCGCTAAATAAGAGGCTGAAAGCTGAAAATTAGAATTCGCCCTCATATATTCATGTTACTGCATGAGCCCTCCTTAAATCATTAAATTGAATCTTTAAAATATGGATTTCACTAAAAAGCTTCTAATAACTGCTCTGGGCTCAGCCATGCTAATAGGTTGCACAGTGCCGGGGTCCCACTTAACTCTTGATGACAAGAAAGTTATCGAGGTTCAAGGTCAAGAAAGTGACATTGCTGAACAAGTGAATGTATATCCACTAACAGCAAGTGTCGTTAACCAATTCAAATCTCCTCGAGTATTTTCTAAGACAAACCCAAGTTTAGATGCAGAAGTTGCTCGTTACCGGTACCGGATTGGTCCTGGTGATATTTTAAACGTTACTATTTGGGATCACCCTGAATTAACTATTCCGGCGGGTTCGTATCGTAGTTCAAGTGAATCTGGTAACTGGGTTCATGCTGACGGAACAATATTCTATCCATATATAGGCTTGGTGAAAGTCGAAGGGAAGACGGTTACTGAAGTCCGTGATGAGATGGCTAAGCGCCTCGCTGCCTTCATTGAAAGCCCGCAGGTTGATGTTAATGTGGCGGCTTTTCGTTCTCAAAAGACGTATATTACAGGTGAGGTGAGTACGCCGGGTCAACAAGCAATTACTAATGTACCGTTGACTTTATTAGATGCAATTAACCGCGCCGGTGGGCTTGCGGTTGACGCTGATTGGCGCAATGTCACACTGACTCGAAACGGTGTTGAAGAGCGAATCTCCCTACATGCACTAATGCAGCGTGGAGACCTGACTCAAAACCGACTTCTTCGCCCTGGCGATATTGTTCACGTTCCTCGAAACGATGCCCAGAAAGTTTTTGTGATGGGCGAGGTGAACGAGCCTAAGTTACTCAAGATTGATCGTGCAGGTATGAGCCTGACAGAAGCGCTCAGTAACGTTGGTGGAATTAGTCAACTTTCAGCTGATGCGACGGGCGTCTTTGTCATTCGTGGCAGCAAAGAGAGTTCGAAAGCGACGGAATCTGCAACACAAACAGTTGCCAATATTTATCAGCTCAATATTCAAGATGCATCCGCATTATTGATCGGTACCGAATTTGAACTTGAGCCATATGACATTGTTTATGTCACGGCTGCCCCAATTGTTCGCTGGAACCGTGTGATTTCACAAATTGTTCCAACAATTACAGGCTTTAATGAGTTAACGGAAGGTGTGTTGCGGATCAGAAATTGGCCATAGGGACGGAGTTCCTATTACCCGTGGAGAGTAGCGAGTGGCTAGTTTCTAGGTTACTCGCTCACTTCAAATATTGCTGAAGGGGCTGAGCGCCAGACGGCTAAAGATATGTGCGTTTCTTCTCTTTTGCCAAAGGCTCTTGCGGTGAGCTTGTTACTCAAATGATGCTTGCTAGGGATCTTAAATATGTCCCTGAGGCGATAGCAAACGAACTGATTAACGAATCAATTGAAGTTGGTCGGATGATTGGCGGGCTGATAAAGTATCGTTCGTTGCAAATTAAAGAAAATAGCGGAGAGTATGAGTTCTAGCTTCGAGTCACGAGCACAGGTTGTTGTGACTAATCTTAACCTCTCGTTACTCGACACACTCTCCTCAATACTGAGAAGCTTATGTTTAATAAAATCCTTGTCGTCTGTGTCGGCAATATCTGCCGTTCACCATCAGGCGAATTCTTATTAAGAAAATTACTGCCAAACAAGCATATTGCATCAGCTGGTGTTGGTGCACTTGTTGGTAAAGCCGCTGACAAAATGGCGACTGAAGTATCTCTTGAACATGGTGTAAGCCTTGATGGTCATGTGGCTCAGCAGCTAACTAGCGAACTGTGCCGTGATTATGACCTCATCCTTGTTATGGAAAAAGGCCATATAGAAGCAGTGACCCAAATTGCACCCGAAGCTCGAGGCAAAACAATGCTGTTCGGACAATGGATTGGCCAGAAAGATATTCCTGACCCTTATCGCCAAAGTCGAGAAGCTTTTGAATATGCCTACAGCCTGATTGATGAAGCTGCAAGTGCTTGGTCAAAGAAACTTTAAAATGGATGAGATTTAAGGTTGGAGC
>Ga0070724_10001396_pt1 | contig 14426 bp, 13 predicted proteins | sample tdDd001_FD_67278 | JGI IMG/M metagenome (GOLD analysis project Ga0070724, IMG submission 67278) | Marine sediment microbial communities from the Atlantic coast under amendment with organic carbon and nitrate - tdDd00.1 | ecosystem: Environmental > Aquatic > Marine > Coastal > Sediment | place... | reverse complement strand
GTGGCAGCTGGATCTCGACAAGGACGAAAAGCACCTCTACACCACCAACGGCGTGTCCGGCGATGTGTCTGTGATCGACGTGGAAGACCTGAAGGCCATTAAATCCATCAAGGTAGGCCGCTACCCGTGGGGTGTGGTGATCGATCCAACCTCATGACCATTGAAGCGAGCAACCTCAGCTTTCGTTACGGCGACAAGCCGGTGCTCCGGGAGGTCAGCTTTGTGCTGACCTCAGGCCGTTTTCACGCCCTGCTCGGGCCAAACGGGGCGGGTAAATCCACCCTTTTTGGTTTGCTCACCCGGCTGCTGGCCCTGCAGCAGGGTGATATTCGGTTGGGTGGCCAATCACTGAAAAAACAGCCGGCGGAGGCCATGCGCAAGATCGGCGTGGTGTTCCAGCAGAATGCCCTGGACCTGGACCTGACCGTTCGCCAGAACCTGCAATACCATGCGGCGTTACACGGGCTGTCCCGCAAAGAAGCCCGCATCCGCGGTGACCGGGAACTGGAACGCTTCAACCTGCTGGACCGGGCCAACGATGCCGTCCGCCAGCTCAACGGCGGTCACCGCCGGCGGGTGGAAATTGCCCGAGCCCTGTTGCATGAACCCTCGCTGTTGTTGCTCGACGAACCCACGGTGGGCCTGGACGTTGCAAGCCGCAAAGCGCTCAACGAGCACGTGCGTACCCTGTGCGAAGAAGACGGCCTAACCGTACTCTGGGCCACTCACCTGATCGAAGAAGTCCGTGAAGACGACCGGGTGCTGATCCTGCACCAGGGCCAGTTACTGGCCGACGGCAACGGCCAGGCCATCTGCGAGGCCGAAGGCACCCGGGACCTGGCCGAAACTTTCCATTCCCTGACCGGAGCCGGCTGATATGAAGGCAGCACACTACTGGCACTGTTTTGTGGGCATCCAGACCCGGGAGTGGCTGCGGTTCTGGCAGCAGCGCACCCGCTTTGCCAGCGCCCTGGTGCGGCCACTGCTCTGGCTGGTGGTGTTCGCCGCCGGGTTCCGGGCAGTGCTGGGTATTTCCATCATCCCGCCCTACGAAACCTACATCACCTACGAGACCTACATCGCCCCGGGGCTGTGCGGCATGATCATCCTGTTCAACAGCATGCAGGGTGCCCTGTCCATGGTGTACGACCGGGAGCTGGGCAGCATGCGGGTGCTTCTGATGAGCCCCCTGCCCCGGCCGTTCCTGCTGGTCACCAAACTGCTGGCCATGGGCGTGGTGTCCATTGGCCAGGTGTATGTGTTCCTGCTGCTGGCGCTGCTGGTGGATGTGGAGCCACCTCTATGGGGTTACCTCGCGGTGTTGCCAGCGCTGATTCTGACCAGTCTGATGCTTGGCGCTCTGGGCCTGCTGATCGCCACCTGGATCAAACAGCTGGAGAACTTCGCCGGGGTGATGAACTTTGTCATTTTCCCGATGTTCTTCATGTCCTCGGCGCTCTATCCGCTGTGGCGCATGAACGAGGCCAGCCCCTGGCTGTACTGGATCTGCCAGTTCAATCCGTTCACCCACGCGGTCGAGGCGATCCGCTTCTCGATGTACCTGGAGTGGAATCCGATGGCTTTCGGTATTACCGCCGGCGTGACGGTGGTGCTGGCGTTACTGGCCACGGCCGGCTTCCGGCCCCAGCGCACCCGGATTCTGGGCAGCAAGCCCGCGTAGGACGAGCAACCAGAACAGGGACATGACCAGGGTCGCGACCACGATGGCCGGCCCGACCGGCACATCGAAAGCGACCGAAAGGCCAATAGCCGACAGGTGTCCAGCAATTGCGCAGCCGGCAGCCAGGGACGGCGTTTTACCAGCGAGCGTACCAAGGATCAACGGCGTCATGATCAGGGTCGCAAACACCACGTAGATGCCCGCCAGCGAGACCGAGTAGGTCACCGCCACCGCGAACACCGGCAGAAAGGCCGCGCCTGTCATCCAGGCGGGGCGACACCATCCCAGCAACCAGACCAGAGCGGTGAGCGTGGCAACGGCCAGCACCAGAGGCCAATTGGCCCAGAGCAGATCACCCGACGCGGCTCTATGCAGTGCCTGGGCCCCATGGGGATCACCACTGACCAGGAGCACGGCCAGGCTCGCGCCAACCACGTACAGAATACCGATCCAGGCTTCCTTCGCTTCCGCCAGGCGCCTGAAGATCAGGTGCACTGCCAGGGACGCGAGAAGCGCGAACATCAGGCTGCTGACCGGTGCCCCGGCCAGCGTGTGGTTGGGCAGAAAATAGAGCCCGGCCAGGGTGCCGAGAGCCGCCCACTGGGCAATGGCCAGGTCGGCAAAGATCACGCCTCGGGCAATCACCTGGTAACCCAACGGGACCAGCAGCAGGCAGAGCATGGCACTGCCGGCTGCTGGCAAGAGCAGCCATTCATATTCCGCCATCGGAGGCTCCGGGTTCGGCCGACTCAATCTGGCGGATAATCTCGCTGATCAGCCCGCTCAGGGTCTCCGTCGGCGCTTCGCCCGTGACGGTGCCGGGCACCACCACAACCGGTAGCCCGGTTTGTTCCGCCAGCCATTCAGCAGGCTGAAGGTCCTGATAGCTGGTAATCAGGATGGCGCTCGCCTCCAAAAGGGCCGGATCGGCCAGAAGCTGACTCAGGTGGCTGGCACTGGGGGGCAGACCCGGCTTTGGTTCCAGATCCGCTGCCGTGTCCACATTCAGCCAGCGTAACAGGTAGCTGGAGCTGGAGTGCTGAACCACCAGGGATCGGCCTTCAAGCGCCTCCGCCCTGGCCCGCCATTCGGTTCTGGCCCGATTCCAGTTACCCCGCCAGCGGATATACCGGCCCTGAATCGCCGCCGCTTGCTCCGGCTCAATCTCGCCAAGGCGCTGGGCCAGGGCCCGGGCGATCTCTGGCAACTGATCGGGCGACAGGTGCACATGGGGATTACCTTCCGGGTGGACGTCGCCCATGCTGCGATCCACGTGATCGTGGGGCGCATGCAACTGAGCATGATCGGCGGCAAAGAACAGCCCGGCGCGTCCGGCCTGAATGTCCGGGTTCGAGGCCCGTTGAAGCAACATGGGCAACCAGCCGGCTTCCAGAGAAGCGCCGGTGCACACAGCAATATCCGCGCGCCGCACCGCCGCAATCAGGCTTGGCCGTGCCTCAATGTAGTGCGGATCCTGGAGATGACTGGTCGCCGCGGTGATCTCGGCATCCGGCGCCAGCGCTCGAACCAGGGCCGCCCACTCTGGTTCACAGGCGAACACCCGAAGCTGGGCCTGGGCCGGCACGGATGCCATTATCAACAAAAGTGCCGCAACCGCGTTACGAAGTGTCATATCAGTACCCATGTGCGCCGTGGGCACCCAGTGACATGACGTACTGCACCATCACCGTGTTGTCGGCGTTGCTGAAGCCGGTCGTTTCCTGATGGGTGTACTGCAGCCGTACCGTGGAGAAATGGGAACGGGACCAAGACAGCATCACGTCGGTCTCTTCCAGGGTCTGGTTGTGGAAGTGATCGCCGTGGGCTTCCTGAAGATCCACCTCACCGTAACGAACACCCGCCGACCACTGGGGTGCGAACTGGTAAACGCCGGAAACGTACCAGCCTTCATTGGTATCGTCAGACGCCGCAAACTGATTCAGTTCGTCCGCATAGAGGTATTCGCCGCTTAGTGTCAGTTGTTGTTCACGGTTGTTTCCGTTGGGAGACCACTTCCAGACCAGATCAGCGATATAGAGATTTTCGCCAGTGTAGGCCGCGCCGTGACTGTGGTCATGCCCATCCTCGTGGTCATGATCGTGGCTGCCGTCGCCGGTATCCGCCAATGTCGCATGGCGATTCCGGAGCCAGGAGAGCCCCAGCTGCCAGCTCTGTGACAGACTGATATCTCCACCGAGTCGGGTATTGACGGTGTAAACACCGATGTCCTCGTCGCCCTCGGTCAGTTGGTCGCCGGCGAAGGCTTCTGCCCCCAACTGCCAGAAAAAGGGGGTTGGCAACAGCACATTCAGCCGCGCCCCGGTATCGTAGTAATGGCTGCCAAGCATCGCACGATACGCAGCCGGGCGTTCGACAAAATCGTCCTCATGCATGTGACGACCGTTCAGGTATCCAACCTGCGACAGGAAACGACCGGCCCGCACGTTCAGTGCGTAAGGCAAGCCGTTCGTCTGCAGATACGCCTCTTCAATCAGCACCTCACTCTCACCGTCATGCTCTTCGAACACGGCGGTGAGTCGGCCGGAGAACAGGTCATCGATCGGGGAAGACAGGGACAGCTCTGTGTGGCCCAGGCCAAAGCCCTGTTCACGGTGGGACAGCGCGGTCTCGTTCTGTTTGTAGTATCCGTCCAGTGTCACACTGACGTCGGGATTAAGTTCGTTGGCGGTTGCTCCGCCCGCCGCCATAGCCAACGGGAGAATGGCAAAGGGTGCAAAACGTCTAAACATACGGACTCCGGAGATAAAGCAACAGGGCGCGCCACCAGGTGTCAACGCGCCCCGCTGGATTCAAAGCAGATTAGTGTGAATGCTCTTCTTCGTGATCGTGGTCGTGTCCCGCTTCCGCCAGACCCAGCCAAGCGATGGCCGAAGCGCTGAAACCAAGGTTGATGGTCCGAACGATATCGCCATCGGTGGTATCAACTTCGATCACAGACTGGTTGTGCAGTACGAACAGGCGCTCCTGGGCGGCAGACGTGGTCATGGCCAGGGTGTCACCTTCGCCTGGCGCGTCCATCAGCTCAGCCGTGGTCATCAGCGCCCAATCGCTGGCGGGGTCGAACAGCCTCAGGTCACCATCATCGCCGAGCACATAGAAGACCTCGCCGTGCGTCGTGAAGCCCTGGGCCAGTCGGCTCACGCCCTCGCCAAGTTCCAGTTCGTGGTAGACCTCAGTGGTTGATTCCGGATGGATCACGAACAGACGGTCACCGGCAATGCCGACCAACTCCTCAACATCGTGATTGGCAACCACGGTTCCGATGCGAGAGCCCTCCGCCAGGCTTTCGGGGTTGTCCAGTTTGGTAGCGGGGTAACCAGCTTCGTGCAGATCAATAACCAGAACGCCATCACTGCAGCCGAAGCCAAGACTATGGGCGTTGGCGGCAGCGCCATGAAGCCTCGGGCAAGCCTGGCTGTAGCGTTCTTCAAATTCGAAGTCGGAACCGTCCAGGTGGTAACGCTCAACCGCCGCCGGCAGAGTGGTGTCCGTAATCGAGCTGTCCCGATAGGTCACAAACAGGTGGCCATCGATCATCTTGGCAACACCGTGCATGTTGTTCTCCAGCTGAAGGCTGGCCACGGTGGCGCCGCTCCCCAACGTCGCATCTGAAAACACGGTCACTTTGGAGCTTGCGGCCTCACCGCCGTCGAAGAAAACGACACCTTCCGCTTCACCAGAGGAGAAGTGCGTCGGTTTGTGATCGTTCAGGGTCAGGGACAGCATGCTCGGCGTCTCTGCGTAATCATGCATGTGATCGCCGTGGTCCTCGGTGTAAAGCCCACCGTCAAGAAACGACACCAGATCGTCGCCCCGCTGAATGGCGACGGCATACCGGTTGCCGGGGGAGGCATAGAGGCTCGGAGCCTCGCCATCCATCGCCATGGATGCGAGCACTTCACTGTTGTCGAGGTCCAGAACCTTGAGCTGCGAAGCGTCGGTGTCGAACAGGGCCAGACGGCCCGCGGTGTCAATATCCGTGTGCTCATGCTCATCCCCGGAGCCGCTGCTACCGCCACAGGCCGTCAACATCGCTGCAGAGACCAGTAGTAAAGAGGTAGCCATCGGGCGCAGCCTGGAGGGGAATTGGCGGGATCGATCAGACATCAAGAACTCCTTATTTAACGTTATAACATTGCTTTTATTGCTTCAGGAAAGCCAGTCCAGTCCCAGAACCAGCCTTGGTGTTTCACCCGGCGCAGGCGAGCGGTGAACGAGGCCTCGGCCTTCATTGCCAATCCAGGCTTCCCCTTTCAGGATCGCAACCGACCCGGTAGGCATGACCTGGATGCGGTGTTCCGCTACTGGCTGCTCCGGCAACGGCCCCGGGCTTTCCGGACGTAAAACATCCGATTCTGCAAGCCACTCGGTTCCCCGTCCTGAATAGGTCACGAGCAATCGAGCCGGAACCCGGTCCGTGTGAAATCGGGGACACATGGTGTCAGCCAACACATGAACCCGAACCCCCACGGCGGCAGGCTCGAACAGGCATCGATACATGGCGATCAGTTCCCTGACATCCGCCAGCCACGCCCGGGCGCCGGGCAATTCCAGCGCCCAACGGGGGAGAACCTCATCAACGGGCTCGTCTTTCTCCTGCGCCACAAAACGCTCGAAGCTGGAAATCTCTGCCGCGAAATGGCGTGCGAAATCGAGACATTCAGTACGCGGCTCCCGCCGCCAGACGGCCAGATTGACCTCATCCCGGAATATCTCTGTCAGGCATTCAGGTTTGCCACCGTGAACAGCCACAGGGCCGGCAACCGAATTGGACTCTACTGTCATGGACAACCTCCCGCGCCTGCCGCATGCAGGAATGGACTTGGAAAAGGAATATTTAGAGGCGGCAAATGTTATGTTATAACATTACTCAAGTAAAGGGCGAAGGTTGCAGCGGATAGCGCAAAAACCAGGGGCTGTTTTTTATAGACCGGGGAATTGATCAGGACATAGTCGGATCGAGCCTGCGTAGTTTGCCGAGCAGCCCTTCGACGATGCCAGCCTCCCCAATCTGATCATCCCACTGCAGGCGCGCAGGTTTTCCGTCGAGGTACCAGAGCCGATTGGCCAATATCTCTGCATCACCACCATCGTGGGTCACACAGATCATCGCCATATCCGGTTGCGAGTCCAGGATCCCGGCGATCAAGGCTTTCAGTTCGCCGGCCATGATGGGGTCCAGCGAGGCAAACGGCTCGTCCAGCAAGAGCAAGTCGGGCTTCACCGCCAGGCAGCGGGCCAGGGCGGCTCTTCGGGCCATACCGAGTGACAGTTGGTCCGGGAGATAATGGCCGTATCCGGCCAGGCCAACCTGGCCCAGCAACGTCCCGGCCTCGTCATCGCTGGCACCAACCAGCCTGAGATTGGCGTGTAACGTCCGCCATGGCAGCAGGCGATGCTCTTGAAACAGGTAGCCCACCCGGAGCTGCTCCCGGCCGATAACGGCGCTCTCTGGCACCGATTCATCGAGACCGGCAATGGCGTTCAGCAGGGTGGTTTTGCCGATACCCGAGGGGCCCAGCAGGCAGATTCGATCGCCTCGTTCTATGGTTGCGAAAATCTCTCCCAGGACTGGCTGACCGAATTCTCGGCCGGCGATTCTGAGTTCAAGCATGAGCAGCCTCCGGCTGGCGCCAACGGCTGGATCGACGCTCGAGGGGCTGCAGGATGGCCAGCTCGATCAGCTGGACCACGGCTATAAAGGCCAGGCTGTAGGCCAGAATCGCGGCCACGTCGAATACCTGAAACGCCATATGCAGCTGGAAGCCGACGCCACTGGAGCGCCCCAGCAGTTCCACTACAAGGACAATCTTCCAGATCAGGGCGAGACCACCCCGGGTGGCGGCCATGAGGTAGGGAAACAGCTGCGGCACCCACACCTCACGCAACCGTTGCCAGCGGGTGAACTCGTAAACCGTGGCCATTTCCTCAAGCCGGTAGTCGAGGCTGCGGGCGCCTTCCCGAACGGTAACGGCAACATTGGGCACTTTGTTGATCACGACCGCCATCACAGCAGCCACTTCCACCAGGCCGAACCACACGTACATAAGGATGATGGTGACCAGCGCCGGCAGGTTGAGTAACAACACCAGCAGGGGATCGAACAGGGCATTGGTGGTTTGTGACCGGCCCATCACAATGCCGATGGCGGTGCCAATCGCCATTGCCAGAACAAAGGCGACCACCACGCGGGCCAGGGTCGCCCCCAGGTGATGCCAGAGTTCGCCGGACGCTGATTCCCGAACCAGGGTATCCAGCACGCTCACCGGCGTTGGTAACAGAGGCGAATGAAGCAGCCACGCCGTCAGCGCCCAGAGCACGACAAACGAGGGCAGAACTATCCAGTAGCTCCAGAGCGGCGGGCGGCCGGTAGGGCCTTTCACGGTTGGCTCCGGTAAAACAGATTGGCGGGCATCAGGCGGTCCGGGTCGGCACCTGTGAGGGTCATCAATCGCTGCAGGTCTGCAATACGCTGTTCTGTTTGTGGCGCAGGCGTGCCGGCGACGAAGCCCTCGCGCAATGCCGTGAAGACGCCCTCTTCAGGATTACCCATCAGGGGACGCAAGCGTTGCCAGGGTGATTCACTGTCCGCCAGCTCGGCTTTGGCCTGTTGAAGGGAAGCCGCGAAACCATCTATCAACGATCCATGATCGGTCGCCCAATTCGCAGGGAAGACATAACCCAGCACCGGCAGGTTGCGATCCAGGTCCAGCTCAGTGAGCAGATCGGCCATGCTGAAGGCCGACCGCCAGCCGCCCTCACCCCGGAGACGGGCCGCGAAATGCCAGTAGGTGACGATCACGTCTACCTGTCCCCGCTTGAGAGCCTGGCTGAGCAGCGGCGGAGCAGCGAACTGGATCTCTGCGGATTCGTCCAGATTGATACCCTGCCGCTCCGCGACTTTCTGGAGCAGTATCCAGCCCTTGCTGTCCGGCCCGCCGGCTACGCCGATGCGCTTGTCCGCCAGATCCGCCACCGAGCGGATCGGGGAAGTCTCGGCGACAACGATATCGCCGATCTGGGATGAAAAAGGCACATAAAGGTAGGGCGCTCCTGCCTGAAACCTGGACTGCGCCCACAGCAGGTCGGCCACTGCGCCATTCACCGAACCGCTGGTGACCGCGAGCCTGGAGGCCGGCAGGTTGGCCACCGGTTTCAGGTCCAGCCGATAGCCATTCTCCCGATCCAGTTCCCGATGCAGGATATGGTCAAGCTCCCAGTGGGCCGTGCCGAACTGCAATACGCTGACGGACAGTACGGGCAGCTCAGAGGCTCCCTCCCCGGCCTGGGCACCACCTGCGAGGCTGAAGATAAGACACACCAGGGCGGTCACTCCCTTTTTGATCCAGCGATCGGCAAGAGAGGGTTGGGAGACTGGAGTTATTGTTGGTTGTAGGCTCATTGCTCCACGATACGAAGCCCACAGCCCGGCAAGAATAGTACTTTGGTGCCTGTTTTTTGGTGCGATGGTCGCATTCACCCCGAGACCAGGATGGCGTGTAATGAAACCATCACAATAATAAACAGAGGATCGACTCCGACTCCGGCGATTCTCTGCACAGGAGGCCGCTATGCTGAACGAGCTCGATGCCGCACTCTCTTCCGAAAACCGTTATCATGATTCGGAAGCCATTCCCGACACTGAAAACAAACAGGTAGACCCATCCATGGAGCCGGCTTACACGATCCTGATTGCCGACGACCACCCGCTGTTCCGGGAAGCCATCAGCAGCGTTATCGCCTCTGGCTTTGAGGGCAGCGAGATCATCGAAACCGACGATCTGGACAGCGCTCTCGACATTACCCGTGAGAATGACGATCTGGACCTGATCCTGCTGGACCTGAACATGCCCGGCATGCATGGTCTCAACGGTCTGATCACGTTGCGCAACGAAGCCCCGACCATTCCGGTGGTGATTGTCTCTGCCGAGGAAGACAAGCAGGTGGTACTGCAGGCCATTACCTACGGCGCCTGCGGATTCATTACCAAGTCCTCGCCCAGGGCCCAGATGACCGAGGCCATCCAGCAGATACTGAACGGCAATGTCTACCTGCCCTCGGACATCATCCGAACCGGCAAGGAGAGCAATACTCGTCGTGGCCGCAATGAAGACAACCCGATTTCACCGGAGCTGCTCAACTCACTGACACGTCGGCAGCTGCTGGTGCTCGAGCGCATGTCCAAGGGCGAATCCAACAAGCAGATCGCCTATAACCTGAACATCGCCGAGACCACGGTGAAGGCCCATGTTTCCGCAATCCTACGCAAGCTCGGGGTTCACAACCGGGTGCAGGCGATTCTATCTGCCAGCGATGTGGATTTCAGTCAGTATCTGAAGCGGTAATAAGTTCAGGACTTCACAGGCTAAAAAAAGGGTCAGGTGACATGTTCATCTGACCCTTTTCGTATGAGACCGCCGTCAGCTTCTCAGTAGATGACTCAGCGCACTCCTCAGCTTCAGAGGCTTCACCGGCTTGTTCATCAGCAGGTGCCCAAGTTCGCGGATATGCTGCTTGAGTTCGTTGGTGTAGTTAGCCGTAATCATCACCACTGGCGCCGGACATCTCCGGCGGCCATTGATCTCCGCAACCACATCCACGCCGTTTTCATCGTTGTCCAGATGGTAGTCCGCCAGGATCAGGTCAACCGCACTGCTGGCCGGGTCCAGTTGGCGTTCGAGATCTTCCAGGGACACCGCCGTCACCACCTGGCAGTCCCAACCTTCGAGCAGGGTTTGCATGCCCTGGCAAATAGACTGGTCGTTGTCGATCACCCAGATCCGGGCCCCGCCCAGACCGCTATCGAAAGACAGGGCCCGGTTCTGGTCGGGCGCTGCTTGCCTCGGCTTCAGCTTTCCGACGGGGACCCGGACGCTGAAGACTGACCCCCTGCCCTCGATGGAATTCACCGTCACCTCGTGCCCCAGCATTCGGGATATTTTGTCGACGATGGCCAGACCGAGTCCCAGGCCTTTATCCGGCTGAGAACCGGCGGGGCGAATACGCTTGAATTCCTGGAAGATCTCGGTGAGTTTGTCTTCGGGAATCCCCGGGCCGGTATCCCACACCTGCAACAGCACATGATCCTTTTGTCGGCGAACGCCAAGCAGGATCCGGCCGTTGCCGGTGTAGCGAATGGCGTTGGTGAGGAAATTCCGGAGAATCCGCGCCAGCAACTGGGAATCGGACTCCACAATCGCGGAGCTGGCAATAAAGTCCAGTTGCAGCCCCTCGGCCATGGCCATCTGCCGGAATTCCCGTGCGATATTGTTGAGCAGGTCCCGAAGGTCAAAGGCGGTGACATCCGGCTTGATCACGCCGGCATCGAGCTTGGAAATATCAACCAGGGTGCCCAGCAGATTTTCAACGTCGTCCAGAGAGGTGCTCACCGATCGAACCAGGCCTTCGGCCTTGGGCCCGAACGACTGTTCCAGCAGCGCACTGGTGAATAACCGTGCGGCATTCAGAGGTTGCAGCAAGTCGTGACTGACGGCCGCCAGGAACTTGGTTTTAGAAAGATTGGCCCGCTCGGCCTCGAGCTTGGCATCCCGAAGCCGCGCTTCCACAGCCGCCCGCTCGGTGATTTCCTGGCGCAGCTGGTTGTTCAGGCCGGTCAGGGCTGCGGTGCGCTCCTTCACCCGTCGCTCGAGGTTGTCATAGGCCTGCTCCAGGGCCAGGGCGGTCTTGCGGCGGTCGGTGATGTCCCGTATCAGCACGAAGAAACCGATGATATCGCCCTGCTCATCGAAATTCGGCACGTAGGAACGCAGCATGTGGCGTACCTCACCCTGCTCACCGGTCTCCTCGAATTCGAACGTCACGTTGTGGCCGTCCATGACATCGAGAATCTGGGGAAGCAGGCGCTGGTAGAACTCCGGCGAATGCACCTCGTTAAGACGTTTGCCAAGGGGCGACTCGCCTTTGCGCCCGTACCATGACTCATAGACCTTGTTGCAGAACTGGATGGTCATGTCGGCCCCGATATAGGCAATCAGCGCGGGAACATGGTCGGTCACCACCCGGATCCAGCGCTCGCTTTCTTCGAGCGCCTTGATCCGGCGGGCCATTTCGCTGTTCTTCACATCGGTGATGTCGGAATAGAGCACCACCAACCCACCTTCCCGGGTCGGTCTCTCGGTAACCTGAACCCAGCGGCCGTTGGCCAGCAGAAACACCACGCCTTCCGAATCCGGATGGCTGTGTTCCTCCAGGACCAGACCGCAGGCCACCGCCTGCCGCTTTACGTCTGAAATCCGGGTACCCTGGCCCGGCGCGTCAACACCGGCATGGCGCCAGTAACTCCGGAACCGGCTGTTGCTCTGGATCAGGCAATGCCGGTTATCAAACAGCACAAAACCGTCGGCAATGCTCTCGATGGCATCGCTCAATCTCTGGCGGGTTGTCTCGGCTTCTTCCCGGGCCCGGTTCAGGGCCTTGTTGCTGCCCTTGAGCTGCTCCATGGCCTGGTTCAGTGCCTCTGTCCGCTCCCGAACCTGCTCGGCAAGCACCACCGAGTGCTCGAAGGCGGCGTAGGGCTCCGGCTTGTGGGCAGAGCCGGACTCCACCCGGACAATCAGGGCATCGCGAATCCGCCGCAGGCGCTCGTTCTCCGCCTCAAGTTCGGCAATCCGGAGATCCCGCCTGTCTTCAACGGGTGCTTCAATCTTGTCCGGAACGGACATCAGGCTGGCCAATGACCACCCCCGTAAACGTCTGGTTGATGTGCATACCGTCGAACTGCTCGCCGTACGTGTTAAAGCCAATCACATTGTGGTGACGGAGGAACTGCGAGACCGCTTCCACCTCCCCGGTGAGTTCAGCCTCCAGCCTGCGCAGAAAACAATCGCAGCCGATGGTCACCAGAGGTGGCCCCACAACCCGTTCTGCGGCTTCTATCTGGGTACGAACGCTGTCCAGCAGGGATTCCGGCTCCATGGCCGTCATCACGATTCCGGTTTCCACGGCGCAATAGAAAGTCAGGCTCTTGTCCGGGTTCACCCGCTGCACCGAGCGGACAAAATAGTGGCCGCCGATTTTCACCCCCATGGGCCGTAGCGCGAACACCTTGCGATCCAGTGCTTCGACATCCACGCCAACGGCTCGGGCATAGGCATCGGCCGCCGGCTCGGCATTAAGCTCGAACACCGTGCGGCTTTCCGCGCAGGCGTCCGTCACCACCAGCTTTTCACTGCGTTCGACCATGTGGTGCGTGGAAAACACCCGGAAATCCAGCGGTGTATTTACCAGCAATACCGTGGCGGCTCCGGTATGGAACTGGCCATCGTAGAACACATGGGTATTGGCCAGCCGCTCATCGTCGCCGGCAGAACCGCCAAACTGGGGAATGGTGCCAAGGGCCGAGTTGAGTGTTGCCAGCACCAGCTCTTCACGGCTGGACAGGCCGTCCAGCAGCGTGATGGCAAAGGTGTTGCCTTTGACCGGCGCGAGTCTGGCATCCCGGCAGGTCGAAAGCAGGCCGTCGATTACCCCCTGGGCATCCTGCAGGGTGAATCGGTCCAGCTCCCGGATCAGCGCGCAATCAATGGCGAAATAGCGGCTGTCAAAGCCGATGGCGGTGATGCATCCACGTCCGTAGCCGTCCGGAGTGATCTCCCCGGCCGAAGTGCAGCCGCAGACGCGCACACCCTGAAAACTGTGCTCAAGGGCACTACCAAGTCGACCCAGGTCGTATTCCGCAGAACAGAAGAAGAGTACACAGCCAAGATGCTCGTGGCTGAGCTGGCTGGCGAGATTGGTGGCGGCCAACATGGGATCGCGAACGCTGGAGCTCGCTACCCGGACCGCAGGCAGGGTCGTCGCTGGCTTCATAAACGCGGTTCCCGAAAACGGATGACTTTTCACCGATTCTACGGCATCCGCAAACGCAGCCAATGCGACTTCAGTGCTTTTAATCGGCGCGCCAAAATGATCGTAAGCCATTGATTAAACTGCCTCCTGAATCAATGCCTGGTGGCGCTGCCGGTTTGCCTCAAGGCAAACCGGCACTTTAGTCTTAGACAAACCAGCGCAGCGAGAGGCCTCCTGCCACCCGCAACGCCAGGTAGGGCTTAGAACATCACGATGGCGCCAAGGGCGATGGTGTCCGCCTCAGTGGTGGTTGCACCGGTGGTGCGGTTGTTGTCTTCGTACATGTTGTACTCGGCAACCAGCTTGAAGTTGCTGTTTACATCGTGGAAGAACCCGAGCGTTGTGCTCTCGGTTTCCAGATTCAGGATTTCAGCGTCCGTCTCGCCGTAGGAAAGCACAACGCGATTGGCACCGAAGGCATAGGAGCCCTGAACCAGGAAGCCGTCGGCATCGTCTTCGGTCACCGCACCGTTGCCGATCAGAACCGGGTTGTCACCCTTGGAAGTAAAACCGGAAGCAGCCAGGGTCAGTCCCGCGACCGACGCCTTGATACCGTAGCCGAGGCCTGTGCTGTCGACGGTCGTGCTGCCATTTTCAGCAGACTGATAGCGCCCGTTCACCCAGCCGGTCAGGGCCACATCGTTCAGGTTGGCGTTGTAGGTTACCTCGGACTCGAAGCGGGGTGCGGCATTTTCGTCATTGGCACCGGTCACCGTATCGGCGGGATCCAGAACACCGGCCGCGACCTTGAGGCCGCCCATATCCGGCGAGCGATAGGTAATCTGGGCGGAAGGTGTCGGGTACGGATAGCCTGCGCGGATATTGCCGAAGGAAACGCCACCGGCGACGCCCGGGG
>Ga0070724_10001393_pt1 | contig 14451 bp, 12 predicted proteins | sample tdDd001_FD_67278 | JGI IMG/M metagenome (GOLD analysis project Ga0070724, IMG submission 67278) | Marine sediment microbial communities from the Atlantic coast under amendment with organic carbon and nitrate - tdDd00.1 | ecosystem: Environmental > Aquatic > Marine > Coastal > Sediment | place... | reverse complement strand
CAGCATTAGCTGACTCTGTCATGGAGGTTTATGGATAGTTCGACGGATGAATTGACACCAGAAGAATACGAAAAGGCTTTCGACGGCAAAGAATCGCAGGCGCTGAAACAAGCTCTCGATATTCGAAAATTTGAGATAGAACTCTACTGGAAAAGGGCTACCTATTTCTGGACTTTTATTGGCGCAAGTTTGGCTGGCTTTATCGCCATACAGGCGTCGGATTTTGCCAATAAACAAGACTTGGCAATCATCTTGGCGAGCTTGGGCTTGGTGTTTTCTTTCGCTTGGTTTTGCGCAAATCGCGGTAGCAAGTTCTGGCAAGAAAACTGGGAGAAGCATGTAGATCAGCTTGAAGACAAGGTGAACGGCCCCCTATACAAAATCATACTCGCGAGAAATAAACCCGCATCTATCTGGGAAAAATTTGTCGATGTTGTTTCCGGTCCGGGTAGGATTTCCGTATCAAAAATCAATCAGCTCATTAGCTTGTATGTCTGTTTGCTTTGGATTGTGCTTCTTGGCTACTCACTACCTGAATTTGCTAGCGATAAGTCTGTTAACTGGTTTTATGTGCTAATCATAGGACTTAGCATCTGCACGTGCTTGTCGTTTTTGTGGCTCGGCAGATCCTATGGTGGAGGTTATTTCCATACCGCACAACGAAGGAAATCCCGAGTAAGGCCAGCTAACCAGTCACGTAAGTCGGACGCGTGAGCCACGCCGCCTCGTTTTTCCGCTAAACGGTGAAGTACTACTATGTCGGACACTCAAATCCAAGCAGCAATTGACAAGTATCTCCAAGCTCGGCATGAGCTATTACTGCTGGGCGAAGTACACCCTTCCCGAATAGGAGGGAACGATAACATAATCGGCCGCATAGGCGAGTTCATTGCTCTTCGCTTCCTTGAGCGTCTTGGACAAAAACCCGTAAGGGTCGAGGGTAGTTCTAACCCTGGCTTCGATTTGATCGAGGGGGCGATCCAGACACAAGTAAAAGTAATGACAGAGGAAAATCACACAGGCCGCAATGTTCGCCTGACCGAGCCCTGGACCCAGCTTGTTCTTATTGAGCTTGGCGAACACTACCGGCCAACGCGGATCGGGTTGCTCACGAGGGAGCAGCATCAGCAGTCATGCCGAGAGAACCCCACGTGGAGTGCCTCTCCATATGTCAAACGCACAATGCTTGGACCCAAAGGACTCATCGGCAGGTATGGACGCGTCTATGAAGGCAGCGAAGTCATTGTATAACCAAAGGTTGGAGTCGACGTAGCGTCGCGGCGTCAGCGCCGCGAAACCGATACGTTACCTCTCAACCTGAGTGTTCGCTTTGCGACCCGTGCTGCCTTCCCCGGTTTCTTAAACAAAAGCGAACATTCATGGCGCCTGTAATCCTCGGGGCTGTCTGCCTAGTTGAGCGCTTGGTCATTCTTCAAGAACCTAGCAAACGGTCAAATGGACTAACTGTTCCAGCTCGTCGATCGCCAATAACGTGGGTGTAGATTTCAGTCGTGCGAATATCGCTGTGGCCGCGGATCTCCTGAACCGTTCGGATATCACTTCGGGATCTCAGTACCAAAAGCGTGGCGAAAAGTATGCGCCGTCACCCGATTGGTAATTCCGCTCGTTTGCACAGCCTGCCTTAATTGCCTCGCGTGTGTAGAGTGATGAGAGTGATGTCAGCAAATATAGGCAGCGATGAGGTGAACGCATCTTGTTGGGGGCGGGAATAGATAATGCCTGACCTGCCCCCAGTCTTTAATCCAACTGCTTCCTAGTAATGTCCGTTACTGCTGAATCAGTTTTGCCAAGTCGGAGAGCGGAGGCAAACTCCAGGGGTGTCTGATACACTAGGGATGAATGCGGACGCTGCTCACTGTAGTCCAAGCGCCAATTGCTGATCTTCTCCCGGGCGTGTGCGAGATCTCGGAACCAGTGTTCATTCAGACACTCATCCCGGAATTTTCCGTTAAAGCTCTCGACGTAACCATTCTGCATCGGCTTTCCGGGCTGAATCAGCTTCAGTTCAACGCCATGACGATAGGCCCATTGATCGAGTGCTTTGCCAGTGAATTTCGGCCCTTGGTCGGTTCTAACGGCTTTCGGGTAGCCTCGGAAGGCCGCAATGCCATCCAGGGTACGGGCTACCTGTTCACCCGAGATGCCCATGGCCACGGGAATGTCGAGGCATTCCTTGGTGAAGTCATCCACGATAGTCAGGCATTTGATCCTGCGCCCGTTGGCCAAGGAATCCATCACGAAGTCCATGGACCACGTATGATTCGGTGCATCGGGCAACACTGACCCTGACCCCGTATTAGGTCCACCCAGAGTTGGAAAAATCCGGCTCCAATTGCTTCTGTTTTCTTCGTGAAACCGCATGTTTCCTGGCGTAGTCCGAGGGCGTGGACCACTCCAATGCGGAATGGGGTCTGACTTGGTTATAGAACGTCCTCCACGCTTCGATTTTCTCCCGGGCGTCGGCCAGTGACAAGAACCAGTTTTCGTTCAGACACTCCTGCCGGAGTCGTCCATTGAAGGATTCTACCGTCGCATTGTCGGTAGGCTTGCCCGGTCGCGAGAAGTCGATTTCGATGTTTCGCTCATAGGCCCAGCGATCCATGACCTTTCCGGCAAACTCCGAACCGTTGTCGGTCTTGAGAACTTCAGGATTACCTCGAAACCGTGCAATCGCCGTCAGGGCTTCTTGAACATCGTGGCCCTTCAGGCTCTGTCCAACCACAATGCCAAGGCACTCCCGGGTGAACAGATCAATGATCGTCAGCAGGCGTAGCCTGCGGCCATCAAAAAGCGCATCCGAGACAAAATCCATGCCCCAGATATGATTGGGATGGTTGGCTTGTTGAAGTGGCTGACGGTTCTTGGCTGCCTTGTTGCGCCTGGGACGCTTGAGGCGAAGCGACAATCCCTGGTCCCGATAAAGCCGGTAAACCCATTTGTGGTTATCACGCCAGCCCTCTCGTTGGAGTTGGACATGCACACGCCGGTAACCGTAATGAAGCCGCGTGAGAGTGATCTCGCGGATCCTCATCGACAATGCCGATGAATCCCTCGCCACCGGTTGGTATCGACAAGACGCCCGAGAAAACTGCAAGACCGCACACGCCTGGCGCTCGCTGACTCCGTACCGTGCTTGTAAGTCAGCCACCAGTTGGCGTTTACGAGGCGGTCTCAGAGCTTTTTTGCCACCACGTCCTGAAGCATGGCCTTGTCCAGGCTCAGGTCCGCTACCAGCTTCTTGAGGCGATGATTCTCCTCCTCCAGCTGCTTGAGTCGCTTCAGCTCGGATGGCCCCAGGCCGCCGTACTTCTTGCGCCAGTTGTAGAACGTGGCATCGGAGACGCCCATCTTCCGACAAACTTCCGGGACCGGTGTACCCAATTCGGCTTGCTTCAGGGCGAAGGCAATCTGCTCTTCGGTGTAACGGGATCGCTTCATGGCATGATCTCCTGCTCAAGGCTCTATCATGCCGGATTTTCCAGTTTTAAATGGACCTAAATTCTGGGGTAGGGTCAACACCAGGGGCTGTCGTTCCACCATCACACCTTTACGGCGCTTGCGTTTTCGGACGGCCAGGCCTGCCTCCCGGTAAAGCCGATAAACCTTCTTGTGATTCACCTCAGCAGCAACGCCAATCAGGGCGGAATTCATGGGAGATCGATCGGGACTGATCACCAACAGAGCGCAGATGGCCAGAATTGCGCAATTAAAGAAGATGGAGTAGCCCACACCAAGAAAGTACATCAGCACCGAAGACGTCAGCAGGCAGCCAACAACATTGCCGATTGTGCTCAAGGCTGTAGCACTACCGGCGGCTTCGCTTTTTCTCGTATTCTGGTCTGCCGCGTTAAGTAGCAATGGCACGGTCTGGCCAAGAAAGAATATTAGCCGTGCCATGATAGTCGGACAGAAGGCTAGCAGGTGGGTTAGAGCATTGCTGAGTACCGGGATTACCGCAGTGAGGTCCGTCACCGTCAGAACATACCAGCTGAAGAACGGGTAGGAGAGACCAATACCGAATAATCCTGTGGCGAAAACGAGGTTGATCAGCAGGGCACTGGAAAATTTCTCGGATGATCTCTTCCCAGCCTGATAATAGCCAAGTCCAGGGCCGCCAAAAAGCAAGTTATGAAAATTGAGGTGTAAGACACTGATCTGCCGATAAACGCGATGGTTTGACGGTTAGTGACCATCTGAATACCTGCACTGGCCAAGCCAGGGACCGCCCCTTCCGGTCGTTTCATATGTTCCAGAAACGCCTACCAAAAAATGACGCTATCTAGCAATTGGGATTGTCAAAGCTGATAAGGCCTGGAATTCCCGCGCCCTCTGCTAGTTTTGTCTTGCCGTAGCAGAGTTACTGCACCCCCGGATGTCCTGGGAACGCCCACGAGCTGGCTAATCGACCGTTGTTGATAACAGGCCTCTTAGAAAACTAAGTATCTAGAAAATTGATCATTGGCCCTACCCCCGCTTTTGAGGGGGGTGAAGCCAAAACGATTGAGATACGGTTAGAAATATCCAACAAACCCGAGCTGCCAACGATAGCTCTCCCTTAGTTAGAAAGGCGATTTTATGACCATGCAGATGACAGAAGAACAAAGAATGGCCACGGACGGCTTGAGGAAGGTTCTCGACGCTGAGATTGAGCCAAAATTGAGAGCCCACGGTGAAAAGTTTATTCCCAAAGAGATGATGAAGGGCTTCATCAAAACGTTGACAGAATATGGTCTGATCAGAGCGCCGTTCCCAGAACAGTGGGGGGGCTTAGAGATGGATTGGGTCACACATTTGCGCTTGTGGGAGGAGGTTGGTGTCAGTGCAATCGATCTGGCGCTACCAATCCTTATCAATGTTTCCGGCGCAGACATGTTAATCAGAAATGCTTCTGATTCCGTGAAGGAAAAATATGTCCCTGGACTGCTCTCTGGTGAAGTTTTCATAAGCATGGGGATATCTGAGCCTGACGTCGGTTCGGACGTTGCTGCTGCAAAGACGCGTGCAGTCCGTGATGGGGATTATTGGGTCATTAATGGAGAGAAAACGTGGATTTCCAATGGAGAGCATATGGATATCTTCGTATGCACCTGTAAGACCGGCGAAGGCGAATTGACACACATCCTTATCGAGGCAGATACACCGGGCCTCGAAGTGCGTGGCATTCCTAAAATGGCGTTGAACGGACAATCAACCTCTCAAATTTTCCTCGCGGATGTACGCGTACCCGTCGAGAACACTGTCGGGGAGATCGGGCAGGGATTAAAGAACACGCTAGTAACCTTTGAGCGTGCCCGGTGTCACATGGCCGCGTGGGGCTATTCGATTGCAAGACGGGCGATGGAAGAGTCAATTAAATACAGTCAAACCCGATCTCAACATGGGAAATTGATTGCAGGTCATCAGCTGATTGCAGAGAAAATTGCCAACATGGCTACGCAGATTGATGCCGCTCGATTACTTACGCTCAGGGCAGCAGAAATGATTGATCAAGGTTTGCGGTGTGACAAGGAGTGTGCGATGGCAAAGTGGTTTAGCACAGAAATCGCGGTAAAAGCCTGTCGAGATGCGGTTCAGATCCACGGCGGTAATGGTGTTACTAAAGAGTTCATCGTAGAGCGACTAGCGAGGGAGGCAATAATTGGCCCTATTCCAGATGGAACGACTGAAATCCAAAAGCTGTTAATCGCCCGATCACTAACTGGTGTACCGGCCTTCAGTTAAAAAGCCACCAAAACAAGATGACTTGGCGAGGTAATCAAATGACGAACAGTGCCTTACTTTATGAGCAATCTGGACCCGTTGGGTGGATTAATCTAAACCGCCCGAATGAAATGAATGCGATCAATCTGCAGATGCTGGATGAGTTTGAAGAGATTTTGCCCAGGATCGCTAATGATGATGCCGTAAAAGTCATTGTTTTGACTGGAAAGGGGAGAGCCTTTTGCGCCGGAGCAGATCTGAAAGAGATCCTTAATTCTGCTCGCTTACAACCCGGAGAAGCGGATTTTATCGATCGATTGACTGGGCGCGTTTTGAATGTACTTCGTGACTTCCCTAAGCCGGTAATCGCGGCCTTGAACGGCATCACGATGGCTGGAGGCCTTGAAACCGCCATGTGTGCGGACATCGTGGTTGCGGCTGATAGCGCAAGAATCGGAGACGCGCACGCCAACTACGGCGTATACCCTGGAGCTGGCGGCGCAGCAGTTTTACCAAGAATCATTCCTCTTAACGTAGCGAAATTTCTGCTTTTCACCGGTAGCACGCTTTCTGCAGAAGAAATGAAAATTTACGGATTTGTGAATCAAGTGGTGGATCTTAATTCCCTGCGAGCTGAAACACAAAGGATTGCAGAGTTAATCGCAGAGAAAAGCCCAATTGCGCTTCAACGTATGAAAACTGTGGCGAATGAAACAGGCAGCAAGGCTCTTCGCGATGCCTTGGAGCATGAACAGGTACTCTTCCGACGCCACATGCGTTCATATGACGCTATGGAAGGCCTTAATGCATTTAGTGAAAAGCGAAGGCCTCAATTCAAAGGTTACTAAGTCACATTTAGGTCTCAAATATTCAAACAGGAGTAGATCATGAATTTGGAAAATAAAGTAGTTGTGATTAGCGGAGGTGCATCTGGTCTAGGGCTAGCAACTGCGCGCTATCTTGTGAAAAAGAAAAAGGCAAAGGTCGCTTTACTAGATATGAACCGAGAAGCCGGACTGAGTGCTGTAGAAGAGCTAGGTGATGAAAACGCGATTTTTATAGCCACTGATGTCACCGAAGAGAACGATGTGGATGCCGCGATTAGCGCAACGATCCAAAAATTTGGCGCAATCCATGTGGACATAAATGCGGCGGGGATTGTAGCCCCAAAAAAGATTCTCGATAAAAATGGAATTGCGGGCTCGATCAATAATTTTAGAAATGTAATAAACGTCAATCTAGTGGGCCTATATACAGTAATGGCTAAGTGTGCAGAAAAGATGGCACTGAATGAACCGGATCAAAATGGTGAACGGGGCGTCATTATTAACGTTTCATCGGGCGCTGCTTGGGAGGGACAGCTTGGACAGTGCGCTTATGGCGCTTCCAAGTCCGGGGTTAACGGAATCAATATTCCAGCAGCACGTGAACTAGGTTCAATCGGTGTTCGCGTCAATTCAATTGCCCCAGGGTTATTCGCAACTCCGATGGTAGATGCGCTGGATTCAAAGGTGAAAAATGCCTTGATCGAAATGTGCGAAGCACCCAAACGGATGGGTAATGTTGATGAGTTTGCTTCAGCATGCGTATTTCTAGTTGAAAACGGATATATGAATGGTCGCTATATCCGTCTTGATGCTGCAACAGTTATGCAGGCGAAATAGCGGTAAAAGGATGTGTCCCTTTAGCCCTCCAAAATGGGGGGCTCTTTTTAAATTAATTAAATAAAATTTAACAGTTCGTTGAGGGATAAATTGTGCATACCACCAATAGAAGCGTTGCTCAGGGAAACATAATAAATATAGCTCCTCCTAAATTTGGAGAGCTGGTTTCTATCAGTGCTGGTCTGCTCTGGACGAGGCTTACAATTCCCTCAAAGCTTGATCATATAAATATCTATCTGATTAAAGATAAAGGCGGTTGGTTTGCCATTGATAGTGGCCCAAGTTCGGATGCTAATCGGGAAATTTGGGAAGAAATAGTACAAAAACTACCTGAGCCAAAAAAGCTCACTGGATTGTTGGTTACACACTGTCATCCTGACCATATTGGCCTCTCCGGCTGGATTCAGCAACATTTCCAAGTACCAGTCTATGCCTCCGAGAATGAAATTTCCAAAGCCAGGCGTGACGAGTTTAGCAGGTTATCCAGTGACCATGAAAAGGATGACTTTTTCTATAGAACTTTGGGGGTTTCGAATACAGAAATACCTGAGTTAAAGAAATACGCAAGAGTAATGGATAACCTTTATGGTCCTCTCCCAGAGAAAGTAAAAATAATTGAAAAAGGCGAATCTATAATTATAGGAGAAAATGATTGGGATATTTGGTCCGGATCTGGTCATTCCGTTGAGCATATATGTCTTAAAAACGACAAGCTAGGAATATTTATCTCTGGGGACCAAGTGCTTCCAGGCATAACGCCTCATGTAGGTACGGATATAATAAGCTTAAATGACAATCCTATCAAAAATTGGCTCGAAAGCTTAACTGATCTAAAGTCATGGGTTAACCCAGATTATTTAGTTTTACCAGCGCATGAAAGGATATTTTTCAATGCAATAGCTAGGGTTGACGAGATTTTAGAGCATCATCACAACCTGTTAAGAACGTTAATTCGAAAGCTTGATCAATGGTTAACTACAGATGAATTGTTATCTTTTGTAGGTTGGGGCGCGGTGAAAGGCTTCGGTCGCTGCCTCGCACTTGAGGAAACATTTGCGCACTTAATTTTTCTGGTCAATTCGGGAGAAGTAAAGATTCAGAAAAACGAGTCTTCTGACGCTATAGAGTTTCGCTCAATTTTAGTTGAAAAATAGTTATTTTACTGTTTTCGATTAAATAATGACCTGAGACCATAGCTTATATAAAAATAAGTCCTAACAAGCGAGGAATTTATGAAAATTAATTTCAGTAATCACATGGAAAATTTGGCAAATCGATATGGTGAATGTGAAGCTATTGTAAATATTGAGCGTAATAGGCGCTACAGCTTCGCAGAGTTTCATGCACTGACTAACAGAATTGTAAACATGATGACGTCTTTAGGGCTCGGTGCTGGTGATAGGTTTGTTAATATTTTGGATAACGACAATCTTTCGTTACTTCATGCTCCTACTATTTTTAAAGGTTGTGTGACCGGAGCTTTTACAAACTTTAGAGATTCCTTGGAAGAACATACTTGGCAAGTTGAAGCTTCTGGTGCCAAAGTGGCATTTATTGAAAATGAGCTCCTCGACTCTCATTACAAGATGCTACGGGATAGAGACGTTACTGTGATTGTAATGGATGAGCCTAAAGAAAGTCTTGATGGTGTTTTCTATTTCTGGGATTTGGTCAACAAGGCGTCGGATCATAATCCAGATATAGTCGTTGATGACAGAGAACATTGCGCAATAATTCGGTTTACAGGAGGTACAACAGGTAAGGGTAAACCAGCAATGTACAGCATTGATAACTGGCTTAGCTGCCGTGACACGGCATTTGCCTTGCAAGATAAGGATGCATGGATCAGAAATCCCAGATGCATTCATATTGCACCAATAAGTCACGGAAGTGGTATGTTATTTTTGCCAACGTTGTATTCTGGTGGTTGCACCATTACACAAAATGAACCTGACTTGAATCTATACTGCAAAAACATTGAAAAAGAAAAAGCGACGCTCACGTTTCTTGTTCCCACGATACTTTATCGTATGCTTGAGATCGATTCAGATTTGAGTTCTCTGAGGTTCGTGATCTATGGCGCTGCGCCTATGAGTCCCGGAAAGCTTAAAAAGTTGCAAGAAAAACTTGGGAATATTTTTGTTCAGTGTTATGGCTCTACCGAACATTTTGGTTTTGCGTCGAACATGGGGACGAGTCAGCATTTGATTAATAGAGAAGAAGATGAGGTTAGGCTTAGTTCAGCTGGGCAGCCGACCCCTGGCGTTGAATGCATAATCGTGAACGAAAAAGGTGAGAAGGTCCAGAAGGGAGAAACCGGTGAGATTTGGGTACGTTCCCGAAGTATATGTCTCGGATATTTAAATGCTCCTGAGCAAACTGGGGCTGAGTTTAAGGACGGATTTTGGAAGTCGGGCGACCTTGGTTATATGGATGATGAAGGATTTATTTACTTGGTTGACCGGAAAAAAGATATGATTATTTCAGGTGGCTTTAACGTTTATGCTAATGAAGTCGAAGCGGCACTTAATAGCCACCCTTCAGTTTTAATGTCGGCAGTTGTTGGTATCCCGCATGAAGAGTGGGGCGAGGCGGTTCATGCTGAGGTTACTTTACGCGAAGGTTGTGATGTAGGCGAAGATGAATTAGTTGCGCATGTTAAAGGTCTGATCGGCGGATACAAAGCGCCAAAATCTCTAATGATTGTCGATCAGCTTCCTACTAGTGTGGTTGGTAAGGTTTTACGCAGGAAAGTGCGTGAAAAATACTGGAAAGGTGAACGGAAAATTTCGTAATAGCAAGGTAAAAAAGTCATAAATCATAGTGACAATAAATGTCAAATTTGTGATTTAAAAGTTCTAATCTCGGAGAAATATAATGGAAGATATTTTTGTCGCCGGCGTTGGTATGACAAAATTTGGTCGTCATTTTGATCATAGTTATAAGGAACTGGCGAGAGAGGCTATCGAGCAGGCGCTTACTGATGCTGGAGCTAGCAAGGCTGATGTAAAGCAAGCATTTTTCGCCTCTTGCGTTATCGGTTTAATGCATGATCAACATATGATTCCTGGTCACGTTGCTTTGCGGTCGATGGGATTTGAGGGCATTCCTATCTTTAACCTTGAGGGGGCTTGCGCATCTGCTAGCACAGCCCTTCATTTGGCAGAGAACGCTATTAGGAGCGGGTCTTGTGACATCGCAATTGCTGTGGGCGTAGAGAAAATGAACAGCCCTGATAAGGCAAAAATGTTTTCGGCGTTTGACTCTGCTTGGGATGTTGAAACCGTGAGTGATAACCGGGACATCCTCTTAAAGATGGGGGAGGGAGTCGAATGCCCGGAGGGCTCTCAGTCCCCTAGACCATATTCCATGTTTATGGATGTGTATGCAGCGTTCTCCCGGTTCCATATGAAAACATTCGGAACGACCCAAAGACAAATCGCTGCCGTATCCGCAAAAAACCATCGACACTCTGTTCATAATCCTCTCTCGCAGTATCAGGTTGCGTATACTATCGAGGAGGTTTTGGCCGCACCGCCTATTACTTACCCACTTACATTGCCGATGTGCGCTCCTATTTCGGATGGCGCGGCGGCTGCGGTTTTGTGTAGCGCTGCGGGGCTAAAGAGGCTTAAGGGAGACAGCTCAAGAGCCATTAGGCTGCTTGCCAGTGTTGTGCGATCGAGCTCAGATCGAAGTTTCGATGATTTTGAAAATCACCTAACTGCTTTAGCTGCTAAAGATGCTTATGAAAAGTCTGGCGTTGCTCCAACCGATATTGACGTAGCCGAGGTTCACGATGCGACTGCGATGGGGGAAATAATACAGGCAGAGAATCTTCAGCTAGCGCCATATGGTGGGGCTGGGTGGGCTGCTGAAGCTGGCGAGTTCACTGTAGGAGGCCGAATTCCCATCAATCCATCGGGCGGTCTGGAATCCAAAGGGCACCCGATTGGCGCAACCGGAATAGGGCAAGTTTATGAGCTAGTGACTCAATTGAGAGGCGAAGCTGGAAAAAGGCAAGTCGAAAATGCTCAAATCGCCATTCAAGAAAATGGCGGCGGCATTTACGGAGTTGAGGAAGCTACAGCTGTAGTAAATATTTTTTCTAAATAGTACAAGGTTAGCATGGGCCATGTCGGGGCGCATATAGAGTGTCCCGCCATGGCAACTCAAGCTTTTCGACCTGTTGACTCAATGGATCAATTGGATTATTTGAGACTGAAAATTTTGTATTGTCGTTCCTCAACCCTAAAGGGTGATTTAGTGCGCCGTCTGATTAATATCATCTATGATTGAAGTTTTTCTGTCAGTAAGAGAAGTATTCAATTGTGCCCATGCCGATAGCTCCATTTAATCTGACCCTAAACGATCAATTGAAACTCCATGGCAGGTGCCGAGCCAGCACTTTGATCAAACGCCTAGTTCATCGTGTCAGTCTTCATTTCATAGGGAATGCATGCGAGACGGTCCCAGGGATATCCAGCTTGCTTCAGGTTAACACTCAAATGGTATTCAAGTGGCGCAAGCGCTACCGTGTGCGAGATTTTAAAGGGTTTTATGATTCACCGCGCCTGAGCCAGCACCGAAAACTGAACCGTGGAGACGTCAAAATTTATGAGCACACGGTTCATCAGGGTCCGATACAAGCCTTGCACTGGAGTATCAGCCTCATACGAACATGCCGGGGGCGCGTGTTGGCAAGTGCATTAGCTGAAGAATGCGGTAAATTTGAAGCCGCAACGGCTCACTACGTTAAAATCACGAATAATCCGTATTTTCTCGAGAAAGTTTGCGACATTGTCGGCCTTTATCTGAATCCGACGGACAATGCGCTGGTCCTCATTGTTGATGAAAAGACCCAAATTCAGACGTTCGATCGAACACACCCAAATCTACAGCTCAAGCCAGGCCAAGTTGAGCGTCATCCGTACGATTACAAGCAACATAGCACGACAAGCCTTTACGCGGACTTCAACATTTTGACGGGCGAAGTTATTGGCCGTGTCGCCCAGAGTCATCACGCCTTGGAATTTATAGATGTTTTAAGACAGATTGATTGGGAAGCTCCGCAGGATCTGCAGCTGTGTATCATCTTAGATAGCAACTCTTCTCACAACACCTTGGAGGTCAAAGCCTGGCTCGCCAAGAATCCTAGGTTCAAGGTGCATTTCACCCCAACCAGCGCGTCGTGGTTGAATGAGGTTGAGAAGTGGTTTGGTCAACTGGAACGGCGCGCACTTTATCGAGGAAATTCAATTAGCGTTGGTGAATCGAAGTCAGGGATTAAGAAGTGTATTAAGGTTCACAACGAAAAACTGGCCAAGCCCTTCCGGTGGAATAAAACTACTGGACACGATTGTATCATTGGCATGGCAATTTTGCGCTTAATCGATAATAAGCGTGTAAATTTAATAGGCGCTATATTTGGTGGGCTGGAATGAGGCAAAAACAAGATCTAATAGGCATGCGACATCATCTGAGTTCGAATTGGCGCCTGCCGTTGATTCCGACCAAACTTTCACCGCCAAGGAGGTCTCAGCCTCTCTTTTCCCGAAAACGGCTGGAGAGTCTTGCCCCGGCAATCATGAAGCATGCTTTGACACTAGTCCAGGCGCCTGCAGGGTATGGAAAGACTACAATCGTTGGCCAATGGGCGGACATGTATCGAGGTGAAGATAAGCTTATAGCTTGGTTAAGTCTCTCAGAAGAAGACAACTCAGAAAAACGATTCTTATCATATCTCATCGCCTCACTGTCAATAACGAAGTCGAATTTCTGCAATGAATCTATTTTAGCGATTAACTCTGAACTATCTTCATCGATTGAAGTTGTTGAATCGATTTTGCTCGCCGAGTTAGAGGCCTCTCGAGAGGAAATCCTACTTACATTAGACGACTACCACTGCATTACTAATCCTGAAATTCACTCGCTAATGTTGCGTCTGATACAGAATCGACCCGAAAATCTCCATATTATCATTGCAACCAGATCCGAAATTCCCATACGGCTATCTAAGCTGAAGTTGGAAAACCAATTGTTAATCTTGGGTGTCTCTGATCTTCGAATGGATTTTAGTGAGCTTGAGATGTTTCTAAACGAAGTTGTTGAGTTGGATCTACCTAAGAACGTCGCGAGATTGCTTTACGAGGTTAGCGAGGGATGGGTTGCCGGCGTGCAAATGGCGGCTTTGTCACCAAGGCTTCGCAAAGAACCAAAACAATTCCTTAATGAATTTGCAAGCGGATCGAAGGATCTTAAAAACTACCTCCATGAGGTATTAGTGGAACTATTACCTTCAGATTGTGAGGAAGCCCTTGTACGCTGCTCAATTTTAGAGCGCTTCAACGTATCGCTATGCGAGGTGGTTGGTGGGGTAAGCGATGGGAATGCCTTTTTAGAGAAATTGTCTCGGTTGAATTTGTTTATATTTTCGCTTGATGACAATAATGGGTGGTTCCGGTTTCATCGGTTATTTTCTGATTTTCTTCGAGAACGTTTGGGTCAGTTAGGTAAAAAGGAGGTGTTAGCCCTTCATCGTCTTGCTTGCAACTGGTTCGTCGCTCATGAGTTGTGGTCTGAAGCAGTGAGTCACGCTTTAGCCATTGGTTATTCAGATCTTGCTAAAACGTTCATCGAACGCTGTGCATCGGAAATGCTAGAAAAAAGCCGAACGGCCACACTGGTCAATTGGGGAAAGCAAATACCAGAGCATGAGTTGAGCAAGAATATTGACATACGCTTGGCAATCGTCCGGGCTCAGATGCTAATGATGGAGCTTCCTCCCATTCATGGCTTGCTTCATGAGATAGAGTCTGACTTGCAGAAAAGTGATGATGTTGATTTGATGGAAAGAAGAGAGGATTTGCAAAAACAAATACAGACAACGTCATTGCTACTTGCACTACTTGAGGACCGATTGGAAGACGCTAGGCGCTCTGCGGAGCCATGGATGGAAGCGCCTAGTGAGCTCAATAGATTTGAGTACGAAGTGGTCTTCAATGTCCTAGGCTATATTTATCTCCATCAAATGCGTTTTGATGAGATAGTTGAGGTACAGCGGCAA
>Ga0070724_10001391_pt1 | contig 14460 bp, 11 predicted proteins | sample tdDd001_FD_67278 | JGI IMG/M metagenome (GOLD analysis project Ga0070724, IMG submission 67278) | Marine sediment microbial communities from the Atlantic coast under amendment with organic carbon and nitrate - tdDd00.1 | ecosystem: Environmental > Aquatic > Marine > Coastal > Sediment | place... | reverse complement strand
ATACTTAGAAAGTATGACAATGTAGTCCCAATGGTTGTCAGTAACTTGAGGGATAATGGGTGCTTGAACCACCCTACAAGAATATTAATCGCATAGCGATTAATATTCATGGATAAGGTCACCCTCTTTGAGGGCGAAAGTTAAATGGCAAACTCTTTGTAAACGTGAGTGATTCTATAATAAAAACACCCCAAAGGAGTGTTAATAGAATCCCCCATCTCTAACCGAGATTATAGGTTAGGTGGCGGATAGTTCAAAAAGGTAAATAAATATACCTCATTAATTTAAATAACGAGGTATAAATCCTTAGTTTTGCTTAATAGGTAATGTAATTTTAAATGTAGCACCTTTTTCTTCATTATTATATGCTTCAATAATTCCATTATGTTTATCTATAATATTTTTACTAATAGATAAACCTAATCCAGTACCTTCATCTTTTGGCTTTGTCGTAAATCCATCATCAAATAAATGTTGTAAATCAGATTCTTTTATACCTGTTCCATCATCTTTTACTTCTATATAAATATGATTATCTTCCTTATAAGTTTTAATATCTATTTGACCTTTACCATCAATTGCCTGAATAGCATTAACAATTAAATTCATAAAAACTTGATTAATCATACTTGGATAACACTCGATTTCAGGCATGTCTAAATAATCTTCATTTATAATAACTTTATTTTTCCAAAGATTTGATGTTAAAACAAGTACACTTTTAAATCCTTCTATTATATTGGCCTTTTGGAACTCAGCCTGGTCGATTCTAGAAAAATTTTTAAGGTTACGTATGATTTCGTTTACTCTATTGGCTGCATCCACAGATATTTGATTACTTTTTATTAGTTTTTCTACAATTTTCTTAGCATCTTCTATATCGCCATCCTCAATTTTAGTATTTAACTTGGCTAACATCATATCAATGATTTGATTGTTACTCTTTACAGCACCCATAGGTGTATTAATCTCATGCATAATTGCAGCTGTTAGTTGTCCCATAGATGCTAATTTCTCAGATTGCACCAATTGTGATTGTGCTTGTCTTAATTTTTCTCCCGAAATCATCAGTTGATGATTTTGAGCTTCTAATTCATCTTTTTGAGCATCCAGTTCTTCATTTTGTGCCTCTAGTTCATCGTTAACATTTTCAAGCGAATGATAAGATTCTTGTAACTTAGATATAATAGTATTAGAGTAATCTATTAATGCTTTTATTTCAGTTGGAGGATTTTTCTGTTCTATTTTAATATCACATCCTTCAATTGAATCATACTCAGTAATCTTTCTTAACTCATTATTTAATGTAGTAATTGGTTGCATCAATCTATAAATAGAAGGTAAAAGTAATATCTTTACTATTATAAATGTCATAAATGCAATCATTAAAAACATAAAAACAACTGGAAAAGTTACTAAACCAATTATGCCTAAGTTTAGAGATGTTACTAAAGTACCAATTTCATTACCATATTTATCTACTACCTTTAAAGTAGAATTTATATCATCAAACTTTTTAGATGCAAATCCTTGATCATTCATATTGTAATCTATTGGAACAGAAAAAAGAACTTCGTCATTAACAATCAAAGTGATATTTACCCAGTCTATACCAATATACTGAGAAACAGTTAAAAATGAATCAGTTGTTTCAAGTGCATTGTAAACACTTAACAATATAGATTTTTTTTCATCATCGGAAATAGGTACATCTTTTATAATGTCTCCCCAAACCTTAATAGCGTTGTCATCATTTTCCTCAAAGCTTTTTCTAACAGCTTGAAAATTCTCATTAACTTCATTGATGTCTATATTATTTGATCTTGATTCCGTCATTTCCAAAATCTCATCAAACGTTAAATCCATTTCATCTAAAGTTAATACATTATCTAAAGTTTCTTCTATAGAAGTATACTTATTCATACCCTCTGGAGAAAAAACATAATTTCTATAAATCCTATTACTTATAGAATCTGTTAGAAAATGTCCAATTGGGGTAATTAACATACTTAATAACATCAATATACTTATCAAAGATATAGCAATAGATAGAAAAGATGATGTTGTTAAAGAACGTTGTAATCTTCCTTTTAAAGTTCTTCTTTTATATTTATATGAAAGTTTTTCTTTATTACTCATGGTTTCACCTCATTATGAGTATACAACTTTTACTTTAAAGTTAAATGGATTTAATAAATCTTTCATAAATTAATCACATATTTTAAACACAATTATTATATTATTATAAAAGTGATTTAAAAGTGTACAAAAAGCATATAATATTAATATATATTGTGAGGACGTGAAATTATGAGTAAAATATTAGTTATTGATGATGAACCAATGATTACTGATACCTTATCTACATTAATAGAGATGGTGTTAGATTATGAGGTTGTCAGTATTAATGATCCGGAAATGCTAATTGAATCAGAATTGTTAAAGGAACAAACATTTGATATGGTTATCTCTGATTTTATGATGCCAAAAATGGATGGTATTGATACACTTAAAGCAATTAAAAGTATTCAGCCAAATGTTGTTCCTATTTTGTTAACAGGTTATTCAGATAAGAACAATGCCATTAAGAGTATTAATGAAGTTGGATTATACTATTATCTTGAAAAACCTTGGGATAATGATCAATTAGTTACTATCATAAAAAATGGTATTGAGCAGAAACAACTAAAGGAACAAGTTGATAAAGACTTTATCATCATAAAGAAGAGAAATGAAGAAATTACTAGATTATATGATTTGCTTCAAAAAGATCTTAATGATGAAAAAGATAACATGGCAAATATGATTATTTCTCTTGCCAATTTAGTAGAAGCAAAAGATACTTATACCGAGGGCCATACTAGAAGAGTATCTGGATTAAGTAAAATGATTGCTGAACAAATAGGTTTTAATGATGATGAACTTAAAACTATAGAACTTGCTGGTATCGTACATGATATTGGAAAGGTATCAACACCTGATGCAATACTAAATAAACCAGGTCGACTAGATGATTATGAGTTTAACAAAATTAAAGAACACCCAGAAATAGGTGAAAGAATTTTAAAACCATTAACAACGATGAAATCAATATTACATCCAGTGAGGCATCATCATGAAAAATTAGATGGAACAGGTTATCCTGATGGCATTAAAGGTGATGAGATCATTACTGAAACAAGAATTTTAGCAATAGCCGATATTTTTGATGCACTGTACACAGACAGACCATATAAATCAGGTTTCTCTATTGAAAAAACGATGGCTATACTTCATGAAGAAGCAGATATGAATAAATTAGACAAAAATATTGTCAATATTGTAGAGGAACTGGTTAAATCTGAAAAAATATTTGAAGTCTATGCAAAAGAAAAAGCCCTAAAAGATCAAGTTAATAATATGTAATGAACTACCGTTTAGATTCAATTCTAGACGGTATTTTTTTATACTTTTTTATACACAAGGCCTTTATACTCAACTTGTGGATAAATTTATCATAATAAATTGAAAAAAGCACATATTTCTGTTATTATATTATCACATGTTGATAACTTAATAATTTTTCTAACATATACACATATTAAGTGAATATGTTGATAAAATTGTGAATAAATATAATACTTTTATGATTTATCCATAGGTAAGTAAGTAAATTACGTAAAACTATTGTTGATAAACTATTAATATATAAATGTGAATAACTAAGATTTTTTTTATTTAAACTTCAATTTACACATAAAAATCACAAATCATCATTTATATACACTTTACCTAAAATCGTAAAAAATTGAGTTTTATTCGCATTTTTTTGTGAATAAATCTGTTAACGGCATGTGTATTACTTTTTATAGGGGGCAAATATGTACGACAATATTAATAAGATATGGTCACAGGCTTTAGAAATTATAAAAGAAGAAATTACTGAGGTCAGTTTTAATACTTGGGTAAAACCATTAGAGCCTGGAAAAATTATAAATAATCAATTCTATTTAATAGTTCAAACTGATTTTTATAAGGATATCTTAATTAACAGGTATTCGGCACTTATTACAAATGCAATCAAGCAAATCACTTCATTAGAATATAAAATTGTATTTATTGTACCTGGTGTTGATGATATGGATATAGCATCGGAACAAAAAAAAGAAAAGAAAGAAACTGAGTTTTTCAATACTTCTAATTTAAATCCAAAATATGTTTTTGAGGAATTTGTAATTGGTAATAGTAATCGTTTTGCACATGCAGCTTCGTTAGCAGTTGCAGAATCACCTGCTAAAGCATATAACCCATTATTTATTTATGGTGGTGTAGGACTTGGTAAAACACACTTAATGCATGCTATTGGCCATTATATTTTAGACCAAAATAAAGATGCTAAAGTTGTATATGTTTCAAGCGAAAAATTCACTAATGAGTTGATTAACTCTATTAAAGATGATAAAAATGTTCAGTTTAGAAATAAATATAGAAATGTAGACGTTCTATTAGTCGATGATATTCAATTTATTGCAGGTAAAGAAAGAACACAAGAAGAATTTTTCCATACTTTCAACGCACTTCACGAAGCAAATAAGCAAATTATTATTTCTTCTGATAGACCACCAAAAGAAATTCCTACTTTAGAAGAAAGATTAAGATCTAGATTCGAATGGGGATTAACAACGGATATACAAGCTCCAGACTTTGAAACTAGAATTGCAATTCTACGTAAGAAAGCTGAATCTGAAAATTATCAAGTAAATAATGAAGTTTTTGATTTTATTGCTAGAAAAATTAAATCTAACATTAGAGAACTTGAAGGTGCTCTGACGCGTGTAACTGCTTATTCTTCTTTAACTAATAAGGAAGTCTCTGTTGAATTGGCTCATGAAGCTTTAAAAGATATTATATCTTCTAATAAACCTAAGCAAATCAACATAGATATGATTAAGGATGTAGTAGCTCAGCACTTTAATATTCAAATAGCTGATTTTGACTCTAAGAGACGTACAAGATCTATCACTTATCCTAGACAAGTTGCCATGTACTTATGTAGAGAATTGACAGATTTATCTTTACCTAAGATTGGTGAAGGGTTTGGCGGTCGTGATCATACAACTGTTATTCATGCCTATGATAAGATAAGCAATGATATCAATGAAAATATCGATTTCAAAAATGTTATCTTACAGTTAAGAAAAACATTAACAAATGAGTAAATCCACAAAATCCTGTGAATAAACTCATCAAAAATTGTTGATAACTTATTTTTTAACTTGAGTTTATAAACAGGGGATTTATAAAAAAATAATCCACATGTTAATAACACACTGATTCAGCTAAAATAAATGCTTTGAATAGGTTATCTACAAATTCACAGTCCCTACTACTACTATTATTTTAAATATATTAATATATATATTTTTTCAGAGAACTTTTGGTTTAAATTTATAGGAGGTTATCCACATGAAACTTATCTGCAATCAAAGTGACTTAGCTAATGCATTAAATATAGTACAAAAGGCTATTTCATCGAAAACAACATTACCTATATTAACTGGTGTTTTATTAGAAGCTAAAAACGGTGAATTAAAGTTAACTGGTAATGATTTATCAATTGGTATAGAAAAATCAATTGAAGCAGAAATTATAGAAGAAGGTACAACAGTAGTTTCATCGAAAATCTTTGGGGAATTCATTAGAAAACTTCCTAATGATAAAGTAGAAATCATTATGGAAAATAAAAAGTTATCTATTCAATGTTTTAAATCTCATATTGATTTAGTGACTTATGATGCTATTGAATATCCTGAGTTACCTCAAGTAGTAGAATCAAATGCATTTAAAATAAATAAATTATTATTAAAGAATATGATTAGACAAACTATTTTTGCAACATCACAGGATGAAACAAGACCGATATTAACAGGATCATATATTGAAATAAATAATGAAGAAATGACTATGGTTGCAATTGATGGTTTTAGAGTAGCTATTAGAAAGTCTAATTTAAATACACCAATTGAAACAAAAATCGTAGTACCAGCTAAAACTTTAAGTGAAATAAATAAAATCTTAGGATCTGGTGATGATAATGATCAAATAGATATTTTTGTTACAGACAAGAATATACTATTTAAGATTGATGATATTAAAATAGTATCTAGATTATTAGAAGGTGAGTATGTAAAATACTCTCAAATGATTCCTAATGAATTTAAAACTAAAATTGAAATTAATACTTCAGATTTACTGAATGGTATTGAACGTGTATCTTTACTTGCAAAAGAAGGAAAAAACAACTCAATCAAATTAAGTATTAAAGATAACTCATTAGAAATTTCTTCAATTGTTGAAATCGGTATGGCTAATGATGAAATTCCATTGACATTGGAAGGAAATACATTGGATATTGGATTTAATCCTAAGTATTTAATTGATGTTTTAAAAGTTATAGATAGTGAAGTGATTTATATGGAATTCTTAGCAAACATAAGTCCATGTATCATCAGACCACAAAATAATGATAATTACACTTATTTAGTATTACCAGTAAGAATTCCAAATAGCTAAATTATACAACACTAAATCACAAGGCTACTTGTGATTTTTATTTAAAGGAGACAATTATGACTGAAATAAAACGTGATGTTACTATTACAACTGAATTTATAAAACTAGATCAACTGTTAAAGTTTGCTAATGTAGTAGATTCAGGTGGAATGGCAAAAGTATTAATCGCTGAATCAGCAGTGAAGTTTAATGGTGAAATTATGACGATGAGAGGAAAAAAAGTTAGAAACGGTGATGTGGTTGAAGTTGATTTAAGTATAGTTGATTCAAACTATAAGGAGATATTTATCATTACTGTTCATCAAGGATAATATGTATATTGATCATTTAAAATTAACTAATTTTAGAAATTATGACAGCTTAGATCTGTCTTTTAGTCCTAAGGTTAATATTATATTAGGAGAAAATGCGCAGGGAAAAACAAATCTAGTAGAATCCTTATATATTCTTGGTTTTGGAAAGTCATTCAGAACGAGTCAAGATAAGGATCTTATTTTGATGTCTGAAATGTACACACATGTTTCAGCTGATGTGACAAAAAGTGATCGAACATTTACAGTAGATTTTAAATACAATCAAAAGCAAAAAAAAGAGATTAAAATAAATGATGTACCACTCGGTAAATTAAGTGAGTTAATAGGAGAGCTTAATGTTGTAATATTTTCACCTGAAGATCTTCAACTTATAAAAGGTTCACCTCAATTAAGGAGAAAATACATTGATAAAAGTATTTCTCAGATTTATCCCTATTACTACAGATTGCTAATAGACTATAACAAAGTTTTAAAGCAAAGAAATAATTTATTAAAGCAAAAAGATGTTTCTAAAATGATTGAAATATGGGATGAGCAATTGAGTGATTTTGGTGCAAAAATTATGACATATCGTCTTGATTTTTTAAAAGAACTCAAAAAGATTTGCTATGACATACATTACAAAATCAGTCAGGAAAAAGAACATTTAAAAATCGAATATATTTCAAATTATTTGCCCAAAAATTTGGGGGATTCTGATGTATATGATAAAATATATAGTGGAATGTTATTGAATCTTAAAAGTCGATTAGAGTTAGATATTAGAAGGGGATATACGTCTGTAGGGCCGCACAGAGATGACCTTTCATTTTTCATAAATGATAAGGAAAGTAAAAAATTTGGTTCTCAAGGACAGGTGCGTACAACAGCCTTATCTCTTAAACTTTCAGAAATTACAATCATAAAAAAGATTCTTAAAGAAAGTCCAATTTTAATTTTAGATGATGTGTTATCTGAATTAGATCACACGAGGCAAAATGAATTGATCAATTATATATCAGATATTCAAACTTTTATAACAACTACTGAAATAAAAAGTATTTTAGAAGTTCATATAGAAGACGCCAATATTCTTAACGTTAAAGATGGCAACATCATTTAGATATGCTCAGGAGGTAAAAATGGCAGATGTAGTACATAATGAATATAACGCCGAACAGATTCAAGTCTTAGAAGGTTTAGAAGCTGTTAGGAAAAGACCAGGTATGTACATAGGATCTACAAGCGTACGTGGTTTACATCACTTAGTATGGGAAATTGTAGATAATAGTATTGATGAAGCTTTAGCAGGTCATTGTAATGAAATTCAAATTTCTATAGGAGTAGATAATACGATTATTGTTCAAGATAATGGTCGTGGTATGCCTACAGATGAACATCCAAAAATGAAGAAACCAGCTGTTGAAGTAATCCATACTGTTTTACATGCAGGTGGTAAGTTTGGTGGCGGTGGCTACAAAGTTTCCGGTGGACTTCACGGTGTAGGTGCATCTGTTGTTAACGCGCTTTCTGAATGGATGAAGATTGATGTTTTTAGAAATGGTGAGATACATCATATTGAATTCGAAAGAGGAGCAACTTCTAAACCTTTAGAGATTGTTGGTCAAACGGATATAAAAGGTACACGTACAGAATTTAAACCTGATGTAGAGATTTTTGATGAGTTAATTTATGATTATGATACTTTAAAAGTAAGACTAAAGGAATTAGCATACTTAAATAAAGGCATTAAAATCATATTCAATGATGATAGAGATGATGAAAAAGCTGAAGAAGTTTACTTCTATGAAGGTGGTATCAGTGAGTTTGTTCATTACTTAAATAGAAATAGAAAAGGTATCCATGAAAAGATTATTTATGGAGAAGCAGTTAAAGACACTACTACTGTTGAAATTGCTTTGCAATATACCGACGGTTATACAGAAAATGTATTTACATTTGCAAATAATATAAACACTCATGAAGGGGGTACCCATTTAAGTGGATTCCGTTCTTCTTTAACACGTATAATCAATGATTATGCAAGAAACCATAATATAATCAAGGAAAAAGATTCTAATTTTTCTGGAGAAGATGTACGTGAGGGATTAACAGCAATTATATCTGTAAAACTTGAAGAACCACAATTTGAAGGTCAGACAAAAACTAAATTAGGCAATAGTGAAATTAGAGGGATTGTAGAATCTATCAATGCTAATATCATTGCAACATTCTTAGAAGAGAATCCTAATGAAGCTAAAATTATTATAGAAAAATGCATTAGATCATCAAAAGCACGTGAAGCTGCAAGAAAGGCTAGAGAATTAACACGTAGAAAAGGTGTTTTAGATTCTATGGCACTTCCAGGAAAATTAGCAGACTGTGCTGAAAAAGATCCTGTAAAATCTGAGATTTATCTAGTAGAGGGTGACTCTGCCGGTGGATCTGCAAAATTAGGTAGAGAAAGACAATTCCAAGCTATTTTACCTTTAAAGGGTAAAATTATGAATGTTGAAAAAGCTAATTTTACTCGTATTTTTAATTCATCTGAAATTAGAGCTATGATTACTGCATTTGGTTGTGGTATAGGTGAAGATTTTGACATAACTAAGTTACGTTATCATAAAATTGTACTAATGACAGATGCCGATGTTGATGGTAGACATATTAATACTTTATTATTAACTTTCTTATTTAGATTTATGAGACCATTAATTGAACATGGTTATGTATATTTAGCAATGCCACCTTTATACAAAATAAAAAAAGGTAAAAAAGAACATTATGTATACAGTGATGCTGAATTAGAAACTTTATTAGCTGAAATAGGTAAAGATGGTATTTCAATACAAAGATATAAGGGTCTTGGTGAGATGAATCCAGAGCAATTGTGGGAAACAACTATGGATCCAGAAATAAGAACATTAATAAAAATTAATATTGAAGATGCTGTTGAAGCAGATCAGATATTTGATACTTTAATGGGTGAAAAAGTAGAACCTAGAAGAGAATTTATTGAAGAAAATGCTAAGTATGTTAAATACTTGGATATTTAGAGGTGAACATGTTAGAGAATAACGAAAGAATAATTAATTCCGATATTAAAGATGAAATGAAGTCATCTTATATTGAGTATGCCATGAGTGTTATAACATCTCGTGCTTTACCTGATGTAAGAGATGGTTTAAAACCAGTTCATAGAAGAATTTTATATACTATGAGTGAACTAGGATTCTTTAATGATAAACCTCATAAGAAATCTGTACGTATCGTCGGTGACGTACTTGGTAAGTATCACCCACATGGTGACTCTTCTGTTTATAATGCAATGGTTAGAATGGCACAAGATTTTTCTATGAGAAATCCACTTGTTGATGGCCATGGTAACTTTGGTTCTATTGACGGTGATGGTGCTGCTGCCATGCGTTATACGGAAGCTAGAATGACAAAATTAGCAGCTGAGCTTCTAAAAGATATAAAAAAAGATACAGTTGATTTAAAACCTAACTTTGATGAATCTTTAAAAGAACCGACAGTTCTACCAAGTAGATTTCCAAACTTATTAGTTAACGGATCTAATGGTATTGCTGTAGGTATGGCTACTTCAATTCCACCTCATAACTTAGGTGAAATTATTGATGCTACTGTAAAGTTAATTGATGAAAAAGAAGCTACGTTAGAAGATTTAATGGAAATTGTAAAAGGTCCAGACTTTCCTACTGGTGCGATGATTATGGGTATGGAAAGTTTTAGAAAAGGTTATAGAACTGGTCGTGGTAAAGCTGTTGTAAGGTCAAAAGCTGAAATCATAGATATAGGTAAAGGTAAATCAGCAATTATTGTAACTGAAATTCCTTTCCAAGTGAATAAGGCTAGGATGATTGAAGGTATTGCTGATTTAGTACGTGCTAAAAAGGTAGAGGGAATAACTGATTTACGTGATGAATCTAATAGAAAAGGTATTAGAATTGTTATAGAGCTTAGAAAAGATGTTAATCCTAATGTATTACTTAATAAATTATACAAACATACAGCACTTCAAACAACTGTTAGTCTTAATATGATTGCATTAGTTGATGGAGAACCAAAAGTCCTTAACTTATATGATATTTTAAGTTTATATTTAAAACATCAAAAGGAAGTAGAAACAAGAAGAGTTCAATATGATTTAAAGAAAGCTGAAGATAGAGCACATATATTAGAAGGTTTACTTAAAGCACTTGATCATATTGATGAAATAGTAGAAATTATTAAAGCTTCTGCCAATAGACAAGAAGCAGCTATTAAGTTAATTGATAGATTTGAATTCTCTGAAATACAAGCCAATGCAATCTTAGAAATGAGATTACATCGTTTAACTGGCTTAGAAAGAGAAAAAATTCAATCTGAATTCGATGAATTAATGGAGTTAATCAAAGAATTATTAGCAATTCTTGGTGATGAAGCATTACTACTTGCAATAATAAAAGAAGATTTGTTAAGAATCAGAGAAAAATATGCTGATGAAAGACGTACTGAAATTACATTCTCAATGGATGATATTGATTATGAAGATATGATTGAAGAGGAAGATGTTACTATTACATTAACTCATCAAGGTTATATCAAACGTGTTACTTCAGATACATATCAAACTCAAAAACGTGGTGGTGTAGGTAAAACAGGTCTTTCTACTAAGGAAGAAGACTTTGTCGAGCATATATTCAATACTTCAACACATGATTACTTGTTATTCTTTACGAATATGGGGCGTGTTTATAGAAAGAAAGCATACTATGTACCTGAAGCTTCAAGAACTGCTAAAGGGACTGCTATTGTTAACATGTTACAGTTAATGCCAGATGAGTTAGTTAATGCTGTTATTCCAGTTAAGGAGTTTAACGATGGTTTCTTGATGCTTGCTACAAAGTATGGTGTGATTAAGAAATCTGCTTTATCTGATTTTGATACATCTAGAAAAACTGGTTTAATTGCTATTAATCTTAATGAAGGTGATGAACTTATTAGTGTTAAAATAACTTCTGGTACTGATGATGTTATTGTGTTCTCATCTCATGGTAAGGCTATTAGATTTAATGAAAAAGATGTAAGAAAGATGGGAAGAACTGCTACTGGTGTTCGTTCGATTCTATTAAATAATGATGATTTTGTTGTTTCGATGGAGTTAATTACAGAAGAATTAATTAGTAAGAGTGCTAGGGTACTTGCTATTTCTGAAAAAGGATATGGTAAACGTACGCCATTAGTAGAATATAGAACTCAAACTCGTGGTGGTAAAGGTGTAAAAACTTATAATATTACTAGTAAAACGGGGAATGTTGTATCAGCTCGAATTGTTACTGAAGAAGAAGATATTATGTTAATCAATTCAAATGGTATTATCATAAGGATTAGGGTTGCTGATATTTCTACTTCTGGTAGATCAACAAGTGGTGTTACATTAATGAGAACTAAGGATGAAGATAAGATTATTGCTATGGCAAAAATCCTTAGTGATGATAGTTCTGAAGAAAATGAAGAAAATAATGAATAAAGATGTTTAAAGGGAAAAAAAATGGTTATATTAACAATATAGCCCCCTTTAATATTCTAAATATTAAAGTTTTGAGTTTACACTTCTAGTAAACTCTTTTTTTTGTTGTATAATATGATTAGACACGTTTTAGAATGGGTATACTAATACAGGTATTTCGAAAAATAAAAAGGGGGGGTATTTTTGTCACTAAAAATAGTAAAAGAGTTCAGTAAAGTTGAAAAGAGTTGGAATGTTGAGTTAATTGGTGAATTGGATATTTTGACATCTGTAGAATTTAAGAAATCTCTAAATGATATGTTAGATGAGATGGAATCAAATATCAAGTTAAACTGTGAAAATCTATTTTATATAGATTCAACAGGATTAGGTGTTATTATTGGATTATTAAATAGAGTTAAATCTCATAATTATAATATTTCTATTATTAATGCACAATCAAATATTGATAAGTTAATTAAAATTTCTGGGTTAGATAAAGTAATTGGTATAGAACAAACATCCTAAGTGATAAATTTTTTTTTGGAGAAGGTGTATTAATGAACAATGATGTAATTACAATCAAATTACCTAGTAAAGCAGAATATGTAAGTATTGCTCGATTAGCTGCATCTGTTATAAGTAATACTGTAGGTTTTGATATCGAAGAAATTGATGATATTAAAGTAGCTGTTGGTGAAGCATGTAATAATGCTGTATTACATGGTAAGAGTGAAGAAGAAGTATATGAAATAGCTTTTAAGCTATCAGATGAAAAAATTCATATTGAAGTAAAAGACAATGGTATAGGATTTGACGAAGATAAATATGAAGAACCAGATTTAACCCAACTAAAAGGAAATGGTCTAGGTATTTATATAATGAAGTCCTTAATGGACGAAGTTGATATTGTAGCAAATAATAATGAAGGTACCACATTGAAATTAATTAAGTATTTAGAATAACACTTTTACTAGGGGCTGATATAATGAAAAATAGATCTAATAAAAATATTAGAGTAGATGAAGATTTTTCGACATTTGAAAATAAAGAGCTTTTCAGATTGTATAAGTCTGTAAAAGAGTCAGAGCCAGCTGATTTAGAATATGAACTTCGTATTAGAAATGAACTAGTCAATAGACATCTTTATATAGGAGAGATTCTGTCACGTAAATACGTGAATAAAGGTATTGAGTATGAAGATATACTGCAAGTAGCTTCATTAGGATTAATTTATGCGATACAAAGATTCGATGTTGATAGGGGATTTGAGTTTTCTAGTTTTGCAACACCAACTATTATTGGTGAAATAAAAAAGCATTTTAGAGATAAAGGGTGGTCTATTAGAGTACCGAGACGAATTCAAGAATTATCAAAGAAAGTAAACCTTGCAAAAATTTCTTTACAACAAGAATTACAACGCGTTCCTAAAATAGCTGATATTGCAGACTATTTATCATGTACTGAAGAGCAAGTTGTTGAGGCAATAGAAGCATCTCAGGTTTATTCTCCTAAATCATTGGATATATATTATTCAAGTAATGGTGATGATAAAGATATTCAGTTGATGGATATTGTTGGATCTGAAGATAAGTCTTTTAGTGATATAGAAAATAGTGATTTCATATCCAAATGTATGGAAAAACTAAATCCAATTGAGGTTAAGATTATAAGTGATAGATTCTTTCAATCTAAAACTCAAATGCAAGTTGCAAATGAATTAGGTGTATCACAAATGACTGTATCTAGAATGGAAAAGAAAATCATTCATAAATTCAAGAAAGAATATAATCGCTTAATTGATATTTAGAATTAGGCGATTTTTTTCTGAATATTTAAACTTAAAAAATAGCTATTGACTTTAGATCATAAAGTTGATATTATGTACAAGTTGCTAATAACAAACGGCAACACAATAAAAAAATAATAAAAAAAAGACTTGACTTCGGTTGTAGGATTTGATATTATTATAAAGTCGCCGAGAGCGATAGTAGAACATTGAAAACTGAACAGTATGAGCAAAAAATACAAGCATACCATTCGAAAGAATGGCCCAAAAATTCCGTTTGTTGCGCAAGTGACAAACACATCTAGATAGATGTA
>Ga0070724_10001388_pt1 | contig 14491 bp, 10 predicted proteins | sample tdDd001_FD_67278 | JGI IMG/M metagenome (GOLD analysis project Ga0070724, IMG submission 67278) | Marine sediment microbial communities from the Atlantic coast under amendment with organic carbon and nitrate - tdDd00.1 | ecosystem: Environmental > Aquatic > Marine > Coastal > Sediment | place... | reverse complement strand
GCAGGCTTGAAAAGCCGATTAAAGCGCCAATATAGCCAGTAAATAGCGAAAGCGGAGGCAAATGGCCTCCTGGAAAGCATTCAGAAGAATTGGAGTGACTCAATGAGCAAGATTATCGGTATCGACCTGGGAACGACCAACTCTTGTGTAGCCATCATGGATGGCGACAAGGTGAAGGTAATCGAGAACGCCGAGGGTGATCGCACCACCCCGTCCATCATCGCCTACACCGACGATGGTGAGACCCTGGTTGGCCAGTCAGCCAAGCGCCAGGCGGTTACCAACCCGAACAACACCCTGTACGCCATCAAGCGTCTGATCGGTCGTCGTTTTGAAGACGATGTGGTTCAGAAAGACATCAAGATGGTGCCCTACAAGATTGCCAAGGCAGACAACGGTGATGCCTGGGTTGAAGTGAAGGGCGAGAAAATGGCGCCGCCGCAGGTGTCTGCAGAAGTTCTCAAAAAGATGAAGAAGACTGCAGAAGACTACCTGGGCGAAAAAGTGACCGAAGCCGTCATCACTGTTCCGGCCTACTTCAATGACAGCCAGCGTCAGGCTACCAAAGATGCAGGCAAGATCGCCGGTCTGGAAGTGAAGCGGATTATCAACGAGCCGACCGCAGCAGCCCTGGCTTATGGCCTGGACAAGAAGAGCGGCGATCGTACCGTGGCGGTATATGACCTGGGCGGTGGTACCTTTGACCTGTCCATCATCGAAATTGCCGATGTTGACGGTGAGCACCAGTTCGAGGTTCTGGCCACCAACGGTGACACCTTCCTCGGTGGTGAAGACTTCGACCTGAAGATCATCGAGTACCTGGCAGACCAGTTCAAGAAAGACAGCGGTATCGACCTGCGCGGCGATTCCCTGGCGATGCAGCGTTTGAAGGAAGCGGGCGAGAAAGCCAAGATCGAGCTTTCCAGCAGCCAGCAGACCGACGTTAACCTGCCGTACATCACCGCAGACGCGTCTGGTCCCAAGCACATGAACGTGAAACTGACCCGTGCCAAGCTGGAATCTCTGGTAGAGGATCTGGTTCAGCGCAGCCTCGAGCCATGTAAAGTGGCGCTGCAGGATGCAGGCATGAAGGCAGGCGAAGTCGACGAGGTTATCCTGGTCGGCGGTCAGACCCGCATGCCGCTGGTGCAGGAAAAAGTGAAAGAGTTCTTCGGCAAAGAAGCTCGCAAGGACGTTAACCCGGACGAAGCTGTGGCGATGGGTGCTGCCATCCAGGCGGCCGTTCTCTCCGGTGATGTGAAGGACGTTCTGCTGCTGGACGTAACCCCGCTGACCCTGGGTATTGAAACCATGGGCGGTGTGGCAACTCCGCTGATCGACAAGAACACCACGATTCCGACCAAGAAGTCGCAGACGTTCTCCACAGCGGACGACAACCAGACCGCGGTAACCATTCACGTGGTTCAGGGTGAGCGTAAGCAGGCTGCCCAGAACAAATCGCTGGGCCGTTTCGATCTGGCTGACATTCCGCCGGCAGCGCGTGGTGTGCCGCAGATTGAAGTTACCTTCGATATCGACGCCAACGGTATCCTGAACGTGTCCGCCAAAGACAAGGCGACCGGTAAAGAGCAGTCAATCGTGATCAAGGCTTCTTCCGGTCTGAACGATGACGAAATCGAGAAGATGGTGCAGGACGCCGAGGCCAACGCCGAGGAAGATCGCAAGTTCGAAGAGCTTGTCCAGGTTCGCAACCAGGGCGACGCGATGGTTCACGCCGTTCGCAAGACATTGAACGAAGCCGGTGACAAGGTCAGCGACAGCGAGAAAGAGTCCATCGAGGCATCCATCAAGGAGCTCGAAACCGCTCTGGAAGGTTCCGACAAGGAAGACATCGAAGCCAAGACTCAGAAGCTGACCGAGGTCTCTTCCGAGCTGGCCCAGAAGATGTATGCAGATCAGGCGGATCAGACCCAGCAGGCCGGTGGGCAGGAAGAAGCCCAGGGCCAGAAGTCTGACGATGCTGTCGACGCTGAGTTCGAAGAAGTCAAAGACGACGACAAGCGATAAATCTGACGTACATCAGGTAGTTGGAAAACGCGGGGAGATCCCCGCGTTTTCCGCGTTTAAAAACAGGGTTTTAAAAGCATGGCCAAGCGCGATTATTACGAGATTCTCGGGATTTCCCGGGACGCGGACGAGAAGGAAATCAAGCGAGCCTACCGAAAGCTCGCCATGAAGTACCACCCCGACCGTAACCCGGACGACACCGAAGCCGAGAACAAGTTCAAGGAGGCCAGCGAAGCCTACGAAGTACTGGCAGAGCCGTCCAAGCGGGCTGCCTACGACCAGTTCGGCCACGCCGGCGTTGACGGCCAGGCCGGTGGCGGCGGATTCGGAGGCGGCGGTGCCAGCTTCTCGGATATCTTCGGCGATGTATTCGGCGACATCTTTGGTGGCGGCGGTCGTGGCCGCAACACCCGGGGTGCGGACCTGCGTTACACCCTGGAGCTGGATCTGGAAGAGGCCGTGAAAGGCAAGACGGTCCAGATCAAGATCCCGGGGCATCGCGAATGTGAAGTATGCGACGGCAGCGGCGCCGAGAAAGGCTCCCGCCCGGAAACCTGCAGTACCTGTAAGGGTATGGGGCAGGTGCGCATGCAGCAGGGCTTCTTTACCGTACAGCAGGCCTGTCCGACCTGTCGGGGCTCCGGCCAGATCATCAAGAACCCCTGTAAGGCCTGTCATGGTCAGGGCAGGGTTCAGGAAGAGAAAACACTGTCGGTCAAGGTGCCGCCTGGCGTTGACACCGGCGACCGCATTCGCCTTTCCGGTGAAGGCGAGATGGGCGTCGATGGTGGTCCTCCCGGAGATCTGTATGTGCAGATAGCTGTGCGGGAACATTCCATCTTTACCCGCGATGGCCGCAACCTCTATTGCGAAGTTCCCATCAGCATTGTTGATGCCTCCCTGGGTGGAGAGCTCGAGGTGCCGACACTGGATGGCCGGGTGAAACTGAAGATTCCACCGGAAACCCAGACCGGCAAGCTGTTCCGTCTGCGTAACAAGGGTGTCAGCCCGGTTCGTGGCGGTCCTGCTGGTGACTTGCTGTGCCGTGTGATCTTGGAAACGCCGGTGAATCTGACCAAGCGCCAGAAAGAGCTGCTGGAAGAGTTCCAGAAAACTCTGGATGCCAGTAACGGCACAGAGCACGGCCCGAAGAAGACCTCCTGGTTTGAAGGTGTGAAAAGCTTCTTCGACGAAATGAAATTCTGATCGGCGCGACAAGAAGGAACGCGAGCATGAGGGTAGCAATCATCGGCGCCGCCGGGCGCATGGGGAAAGTCCTGATCGAAGCCGTTGACGGCACCGAGGGTCTCGAGCTGGGTGCCGCTGTGGTCGAACCCGGCAGTAGCCTGATCGGCGCCGATGCCGGCGAAATGACCGGGATCGGCAAAATCGGCGTCAAAATGGCCGGCAGCCTGGCCGATGTGAAGGATGATTTCGATGTGCTTGTCGACTTTACCTTCCCGGACCTGACTCTGGAAAACGCCGAGTTCTGCAAGGCCAACGGCAAGATGCTCGTGATCGGCACTACCGGCATGTCCGACGCCGAAAAGCAGCAACTGGCTCTGGCCGCCGAGTCCACGCCCGTAGTGTTTGCGCCCAACATGAGCGTGGGCGTTAACGTCGTCCTCAACCTGCTGCGCACCGCCGCCGCAACCCTGGGTGACGACTACGACGTGGAAATTATCGAGGCCCATCACCGCCACAAAAAAGACGCGCCCTCGGGAACGGCCCTGCGCATGGGTGAAGTCGTTGCCGATGCCCTCGGTCGTGACCTGAAAGAGTGTGCCGTCTATGGTCGTGAGGGCTTCACCGGCGAGCGAACCCGCAAGGAAATCGGTTTCGAAACGATTCGGGCGGGTGATGTGGTCGGTGATCACACCGTTTTGTTCGCCACCGAGGGTGAGCGTATCGAGGTGACCCACAAGGCCAGCAGCCGGATGACCTTTGCCAAGGGTGCCATGCGGGCCGCTTTATGGCTGAAGGATAAGTCGGCCGGGCTTTATGATATGCAGGACGTGCTGGACCTCAAGTGAGGCCATTTCTCGTGGACACAAAGCGCCATATTTTTTACAATAAGGCGGTTTGACTGCACCAAGCGTACCTTTGCACAAAGATTCTGAAAAAGCGGGACCGAGTTAAGACTCCGTCTCGCTTTTTTGCAACCTGAATTTGCGCTTGCGTTCCTGTTCGTGACGAACCGATACGCCACTCGATGAGGATACAAGCCTTGAGCACACCAGCAATCCTTGCACTCGCAGACGGAAGCCTGTTCTACGGCACAGCCATCGGCGCTGACGGAGAAACCAGCGGCGAAGTGGTGTTCAACACCGCCATGACCGGCTACCAGGAAATCCTGACCGACCCGTCCTACTCCCGCCAGATCGTGACCCTGACTTACCCGCATATCGGTAACACCGGTGTGAACGAAGAAGACATCGAGTCAGACCGCATCCAGGCCGCCGGCCTGATTATCCGCGATCTGCCTCTGCTGGCCAGCAGCTGGCGTAGCAAGGGAACTCTGGACGATTACCTGCGAAGCAACAACATTGTTGGGATCGCCGACATTGATACCCGCCGTCTGACCCGCATCCTCCGGGACAAGGGCTCCCAGAACGGTGCCATCGTTGCCGGTGAAAACGCCACTGCCGAGCGGGCTCTGGAACTGGCAAAAGCCTTCCCGGGCCTCAAGGGTATGGATCTGGCAAAAGAGGTTACCTCCGACAAGATCTGGTCCTGGAAAGAGACCGAGTGGACCCTCGAAGAGGGTTACGGTGAGCGTGAGGAATCACGGTTCAAGGTGGTTGCCTGGGATTATGGCGTCAAGCTGAACATCCTTCGCATGCTCGCGTCCCGCGGCTGCGACATCACCGTGGTGCCGGCGCAGACTCCGGCCTCCGAGGTTCTGGCGATGAACCCGGACGGTGTGTTCCTGTCCAATGGCCCCGGGGACCCCGAGCCCTGTGATTACGCCATCACCGCCATCAAGGAAGTGCTGGAAACCGAGATTCCGGTGTTTGGTATCTGCCTGGGTCACCAGTTGCTGGCCCTGGCCAGCGGTGCCAAGACCATGAAGATGGGGCATGGCCACCACGGAGCCAACCATCCGGTTCAGGATATCGCCACCGGCACCGTGATGATCACCAGCCAGAACCACGGGTTTGCCGTGGATGAGGCAACTCTGCCGGCCAATGTCGAGGCGACTCACAAGTCCCTGTTTGACGGCACCCTGCAGGGCATTCGCCGGACCGACAAGCCGGCCTACAGCTTCCAGGGCCACCCGGAAGCCAGCCCCGGCCCCCATGATGTGGCCCCGCTGTTTGACGAGTTTATCCGCCTGATGGAGGCGCGATCGGCCTGAGACCGATCGCTACGGAAAACTCACGGGCGCCGCGTGTTGCGCTGCCAGAATTCAAAAGTTGCTGACAGGTTTACCAAGACATGCCAAAACGTACCGACATCCAAAGCATCCTGATCCTGGGCGCCGGCCCCATCGTGATCGGGCAGGCGTGCGAGTTTGATTACTCCGGAGCCCAGGCCTGCAAGGCGCTGCGCGAAGAGGGTTACCGGGTTATTCTGGTTAACTCCAATCCGGCAACCATCATGACCGACCCGGTCATGGCCGATGCCACCTACATCGAGCCGATCACCTGGAAGACCGTCGAGAAGATCATCGAGAAAGAGCAGCCGGATGCGCTGTTGCCCACCATGGGCGGCCAGACCGCGCTGAACTGCGCCCTGGACCTCGAGCGCCACGGCATTCTGGAAAAGCACGGCGTGGAAATGATCGGCGCCAACGCCGACACCATTGATAAAGCCGAAGACCGGGACCGCTTCGACAAGGCCATGAAGAAGATCGGCCTCGAGTGTCCGCGGGCCACCATCGCCCACTCCATGGAAGAAGCCTGGAAAGTGGCTGACGACATCGGCTTCCCGTGCATCATCCGCCCCTCCTTCACCATGGGCGGCTCCGGCGGCGGTATTGCCTACAACCGCGACGAGTTCGAGGAAATCTGTACCCGTGGTCTGGACCTGTCCCCGACCAACGAACTGCTGATCGACGAATCCCTGATCGGCTGGAAAGAGTACGAGATGGAAGTTGTCCGGGATAAAAACGACAACTGCATCATCGTCTGCGCCATCGAGAACTTCGATGCCATGGGTGTGCACACCGGTGACTCCATCACCGTGGCCCCGGCCCAGACCCTCACCGACAAGGAATACCAGATCATGCGGAACGCCTCGTTGGCAGTCCTGCGTGAAATCGGTGTGGAAACCGGCGGCTCCAACGTGCAGTTCGGGATGAATCCGGACACCGGCCGCATGGTCGTCATCGAGATGAACCCTCGTGTGTCCCGCTCCTCGGCGCTGGCCTCCAAGGCCACCGGCTTCCCGATCGCCAAGGTCGCGGCCAAGCTGGCGGTAGGCTACACCCTGGATGAGCTGCGCAACGAAATTACCGGTGGCGTCACCCCGGCCTCGTTCGAGCCGTCCATCGACTACGTGGTCACCAAGATCCCCCGGTTCACCTTCGAGAAATTCCCCCAGGCCGACGCCCGCCTGACCACCCAGATGAAATCCGTGGGTGAGGTCATGGCCATTGGCCGCACCTTCCAGGAATCCCTGCAGAAAGCCCTGCGCGGCCTGGAAGTGGGTTCCGAAGGCTTTGACGAGAAACTCGAAGACCTGGATTCCGAGAATTCCCGGGAAACCCTGACCCGCGAACTGAACGTGCCCGGTGCCGACCGCATCTGGTACATCGGCGACGCTTTCCGGACTGGCATGACGGTTGAGGACCTGCACGAGCATACCCACGTGGATCCCTGGTACCTGGTGCAGATCGAGGACCTGATCAGGGAAGAGCAGGCGCTGAAGAGTGCCGGCAAGGCCGACATTGATCAGGCCACTCTGTTCCGTCTCAAGCGCAAGGGCTTCTCCGATGCCCGCCTGGCCAAACTGCTGGGCATCTCCGAGGTGAGCCTGCGCAAGCTGCGCCACGATCTGGATATCCGCCCGGTGTACAAGCGCGTGGATACCTGCGCCGCCGAGTTTGCCTCCGACACCGCCTACATGTATTCCACCTATGAGGAAGAGTGCGAGTCGGACGCCAGCGACCGCGAGAAGATCGTGGTGATCGGTGGCGGCCCCAACCGGATCGGTCAGGGCATCGAGTTCGATTACTGCTGTGTGCACGCGGCCCTGGCCATGCGTGAAGACGGCTACGAAACCATTATGATCAACTGCAACCCGGAGACCGTGTCCACCGACTACGACACCTCCGACCGGTTGTACTTCGAGCCGATTACGCTGGAAGACGTGCTGGAAATCATTCACGTCGAGAAGCCCAAGGGCGTGATTGTCCAGTACGGTGGCCAGACCCCGCTGAAACTGGCCCGCGGCCTGGAAGCGGCTGGCGTACCCATCATCGGCACCAGCCCGGACGCCATTGACCGTGCCGAGGACCGGGAACGGTTCCAGCAGATGATTACCCGCCTGGGCCTGAAACAGCCGGAAAACGCCACCGTGCGCAGCCATGAGGAAGGCATCCTGGCGGCCCGGGAAATTGGCTACCCGCTGGTGGTGCGTCCGTCTTACGTGTTGGGCGGTCGTGCCATGGAAATCGTCTACGACGAGGAAGAACTGGTTCGCTACATGCGCAACGCAGTGCTGGTCTCGAACGACAGCCCGGTGCTGCTCGACCACTTCCTGAACGCCGCCATTGAGGTGGACATCGACGCCATCTCCGACGGCAAAGACGTGGTGATTGGTGGCATCATGCAGCATATCGAGCAGGCCGGCGTTCACTCCGGTGACTCCGCCTGCTCGCTGCCGCCGTACACCCTGTCCCAGCAGGTTCAGGACGAAATGCGCGATGCCGTCAAGAAGATGGCCATCGAGCTGGATGTGGTCGGTCTGATGAACGTGCAGCTGGCCTGGCAGGACGGCGAGATCTACGTGATCGAAGTAAACCCTCGGGCCTCGCGTACCGTGCCGTTCGTGTCCAAGGCCATCGGTGTGTCCCTGGCCAAGGTGGCGGCCCGGGTGATGGCTGGCAAGACCCTCAAAGAGCTGGAGTTCACCCAGGAAATCATCCCTAGCTATTATGCGGTGAAAGAGTCGGTGTTCCCGTTCAACAAATTCCCGGCGGTGGATCCGATCCTTGGGCCGGAAATGAAATCGACCGGTGAGGTCATGGGCCTCGGCGACAGCTTCGACGAAGCCTTTGCCAAAGCCGCGCTGGCTGTTGGTGAGCGTCTGCCGGCCAAGGGCACTGCGTTCATGTCTGTTCGGGATGTTGACAAGCCCGGCGCCGCAAAAGTGGCCCGAGATCTGGTCGACGCCGGCTTCAAGCTTGTGGCTACCACCGGCACCGCCAAGGCCCTGAAAGAGGCCGGAATCGAGGTTGATCGGGTGAACAAGGTCCGTGAAGGCCGTCCCCATATTGTGGACGCCATCAAGAACGGACAGGTTCAACTGATCATCAATACCACTGAAGGTCGCAAGGCCATTTCCGACTCGGCCCAGATCCGCCAGTCGGCGTTGCAGACCAAGGTAACCTACACAACAACACTGGCGGGCGGCGAAGCCTTCTGCCGGGCCATCAAGTTCGGCCCGGAGCGCACTGTACGCCGCCTCCAGGATCTTCACGCAGGAAAGTGAGACTATGGCTGACAGAGTACCGATGACAAAGGCGGGCGAGACCCGCCTCCGCGAGGAGCTTCAGAAGCTGAAGTCCGAGGATCGTCCCCGGGTTATTGCGGCGATTGCCGATGCCCGGGAGCACGGCGACCTGAAAGAGAACGCTGAATATCATGCTGCCCGCGAGCAGCAGAGCTTTATTGAAGGCCGTATCCAGGAAATCGAGGGCAAGCTTTCAGCCGCTCAGGTAATCGATGTGACCACCATCGAGAATACCGGCAAGGTGATCTTCGGCACCACGGTACACCTGCTTAACATGGATACGGACGAACAGGTGATCTACAAGATCGTTGGTGAGGATGAGGCGGATATCAAGGCAGGCAAGCTGTCGATTTCCTCACCGATTGCGCGGGCGCTGGTAGGTAAGAGCGAGGGCGATGTGGTCGCCATTCGCGTGCCTTCCGGTACCGTGGAATACGAGATTGAGCAGGTCGAGTACATCTGATTTCGTCTGTGCTTAACGAAAAAAGCCGGCTGGGGTTTTCCCGAGCCGGCTTTTTTGTTTCTGGGTTCCGGGCGGATCAGTGTTTGTGGCGCAACAGGTTGGAGAGCTTGGGATTCGGCTTTTTGGCCCGGCGCAGTATGACGGCGATCTTGCCGATGGTCTGGACGAGCTCGGCGCCAGAGGATTCGCACAGCGCGGTGATCGCCTCGTGCCGAGTTTCCCGGTCCTGGCTCGCCACCTTGATCTTGATCAGCTCATGATCATTCAGTGCGCGCTCGAGTTCTTCCTGCAGTCCCTCGGAAAGGCCTTTGTCGCCAACAATGATGACGGGCTTGAGGTTGTGGGCAATCGCCCGGTATTCCCGGCGCTGTTCCGGTGAAAGACTCATGATGTAATCTCTTTATTGGTGCAATTAACAAAAGGTCAGCGGCGGAAAGGCTGACTTGAACGTATAATCGTCGAATTGTAACAGATCGTTCCGCTGTAAGAATGGCCGTTAACACGTATCGACGTGGGGGCAGCAAGCAGAAGGAACCAACCCGGGTGGCAAGGGTCAAAAGGTTCGCGGAAATGGGGGCGTATTGAGGGTTGCTGTTGTAATTTCAGATATGGCGCCCAATATGAGGGTTAAGGCGACTTTTCATCAAAAAACTGTGTGCTGCGTGTGGCCGATACGGATGGGCCGTTTCTGGTGGACGGGCGTACAATTGGTGTAAGGTGTCGGAAAAGGGTGCTTTGCGAAAGGCATTCCCTTCAATTCACAGGTGATGATCCTTGAACGATATGGCAAAAAATCTGGTTCTCTGGCTAATTATAGCCGCCGTGCTGCTGATGGTGTTTCAGAACTTTTCTCCCACCACCACCGGCCAACAAGTCAACTATTCCCAGTTTGTGGAGATGGTCCAGAAAGGCCAGGTCCGTCAGGTCACAATCGATGGGTTGCAGGTTCAGGGTACCCGTGGTGACGGCTCCCAGTTCCAGACAATCCGTCCTCAGGTGTCTGACAACAAGCTGATGGACGATCTGCTCGCGAACAACGTTGAGGTTATCGGTAAGGAGCCTGAGCGCCAGAGCCTGTGGACACAGCTTCTGGTAGCCGCGTTTCCGATACTGATCATCATCGCACTGTTTGTGTTCTTCATGCGCCAGATGCAGGGCGGCGGTGGCGGCAAAGGCCCCATGTCGTTCGGCAAGAGTAAAGCGCGTCTGATGAGTGAAGACCAGATCAAGACCACCTTCGCGGACGTGGCCGGTGTTGATGAAGCCAAGGAAGATGTTAAGGAGCTGGTGGATTTCCTGCGGGATCCCAGCAAATTCCAGCGTCTTGGCGGCAGCATCCCCAAGGGTGTCCTGATGGTTGGTCAGCCGGGTACGGGTAAGACCCTGCTCGCCAAGGCTATTGCCGGCGAAGCCAAGGTGCCCTTCTTCTCCATCTCCGGTTCTGACTTTGTCGAAATGTTCGTGGGCGTGGGTGCTTCCCGGGTTCGTGACATGTTCGAACAGGCCAAGAAGCAAAGCCCCTGCATTATCTTCATCGACGAGATCGATGCTGTTGGTCGCCACCGTGGCGCCGGCATGGGTGGCGGTCATGACGAGCGTGAACAGACGCTCAACCAGCTGCTCGTTGAGATGGACGGTTTTGAGGGTAATGAAGGCGTTATCGTAATTGCCGCTACTAACCGTCCCGACGTTCTCGACCCGGCACTGTTGCGCCCGGGCCGTTTCGACCGTCAGGTTGTTGTTGGCCTGCCAGACATCATTGGTCGTGAGCAGATCCTCAAGGTGCACATGAAAAAGGTGCCCCTGGCGGATGGCGTAGAGCCGGTCCTGATTGCTCGTGGCACGCCCGGATTCTCCGGTGCGGACCTCGCCAACCTGGTCAACGAGGCGGCGCTCTTCGCGGCCCGTCGCAACCAGCGTCTCGTGTCCATGGAAGAGTTCGAGCTTGCCAAAGACAAGATCATGATGGGCGCCGAGCGCAAGTCCATGGTGATGAGCGAGAAAGAAAAGCGGAATACGGCTTACCACGAGTCTGGCCACGCTATTGTGGGTCGTCTGATGCCGGAGCACGATCCGGTGTACAAAGTGAGCATCATTCCGCGCGGCCGCGCCCTGGGTGTCACCATGTTCCTCCCCGAGGAAGACAAGTACAGCCATAGCAAGCGCTTCCTGATCAGCTCGATCTGCAGTCTGTTCGGTGGTCGCATCGCGGAAGAGCTGACGCTGGGCTTTGATGGTGTGACGACCGGTGCGTCGAACGACATCGAGCGCGCGACCAGTCTGGCCCGTAACATGGTGACCCGTTGGGGTCTGTCCGAGAAGCTGGGTCCGCTGCAGTACGATACCGACAGCGAAGAGCCGTTCCTCGGCCGGTCTGCGGGTCAGTCCCAGACGGTGTACTCACCGGAAACGGCCCAGCGCATCGATGAGGAAGTTCGCAACATCATCGACAGCTGCTATGAAAAAGCCAAGCAGATTCTGGTCGATAACCGGGACAAGCTCGACATGATGGCTGACGCGTTGATGAAGTACGAAACCATCGACCGTCACCAGATTGATGACATCATGGAAGGCCGCACACCTCGCCCGCCGAAAGGTTGGGGAGACAGTGGTCCCGCTGGTGGCGTCAAGGCCGACGAGCCTGAGACGGCGCCGGAGCCAAAGGCTTCCGATGACGGTCGTCATCCCGGCGTTGGCCGGCCGGCCGGAGAACACTGACGGCTAGCAGCTTTTGGTTATAAAAAGAGTGTAGTTCCTTGCGCCGCCCGGATTCCGGGCGGCGTTTGTTTTTGTCATTGTAAAAAAAGGTTTGCCATGAAAGTGAATTTTGCCGGGCGGGAACTGGATATGTCCCGCTGCCACGTGATGGGCGTTCTGAATGTAACACCGGATTCGTTTTCCGATGGTGGCCAATTTAACCGGCCGGATGCGGCTCTCGTCCGGGCCAGGCAGATGGTTGCCGATGGCGCCACGTTTATCGACATCGGTGGCGAATCCACGCGCCCGGGCGCCACGCCCGTGTCGTTGCAGGAAGAGTTGGACCGCGTCTGCCCGGTGGTTGAGGCAGCAGCCCGGGAGCTCGACGCGGTTATCTCGGTAGACACCAGTGCGCCGGAAGTGATGGCTGAAACGGCAAAACTGGGAGCCGGCCTGATCAATGATGTGCGGGCACTGCAACGTGACGGTGCTCCGGAAGTGGCTGCAAAAGCGGGCATACCCGTTTGCATCATGCATATCCAGGGGGAGCCGGATACCATGCAGGATCGCCCCGAGTACAGGAATGTGCGTCGGGAAGTCAGTGCTTTTCTGACCGAGCGCATCCGCGTTGCAGAGCACGCCGGGATCCGCCCTGAAAACATCCTGCTTGATCCAGGCTTCGGTTTTGGGAAAAGCCTCGAGCATAACCTGCAGTTGCTGGCCTCCCTTGAGCAGATGCATATCCTGGGGCACCCCCTGCTGGTTGGCGTTTCCAGGAAGTCCATGTTGGGCCATATCACTGGCCGTGAGGTGAATGAAAGGTTGCCTGCGAGCCTTGCGGCCGCGACAATAGCGGCCATGAAGGGTGCCAGTATTATTCGTGTGCACGATGTCAGGGAAACAGTGGACGCTATCCGTGTGGTGGCGGCAGTGAAGGAGGCAGGTTAATGTCCGAGAGAAAGTACTTTGGTACGGACGGTATTCGCGGGCACGTGGGTGAATTTCCGATAACGCCGGAGTTCATGCTGAAACTTGGCTGGGCTGCGGGCCAGGCTTTCAAGCGCGATGGTCAGCGCAACAGCGTACTGATCGGCAAGGATACCCGCCTGTCCGGTTACATGTTTGAGTCGGCCCTCGAGGCTGGCCTTGCGGCGGCGGGTGTGGATGTAAAGCTGCTTGGTCCGATGCCAACGCCGGCAATCGCTTACCTGACTCGCACTTTCCGCGCTTCGGCCGGCATTGTGATCAGCGCCTCCCACAATCCCCACCACGACAACGGCATCAAGTTTTTCTCAGCGGCCGGCACCAAGCTGGACGATGCTCTTGAAGCCGAGATCGAGCGCTGGCTGGACAAGCCCATTGAGGTTTGCGGCCCGACCGAGCTTGGCAAGGCGTCCCGCGTTGACGACGCACCGGGCCGGTACGTGGAATTCTGCAAGAGCACTGTGCCCAATGAGTTTACGCTCGACGGTATGAATATCGTATTGGACTGTGCCCATGGCGCCACCTATCACGTGGCCCCCAAGGTATTTCGGGAGCTTGGGGCCAAGGTTTCGGTTATCGGTGGCGATCCCGATGGCCTCAATATCAATCTTAACGTCGGCTCCACTCATCTGCAGGCGCTCAAGGCAGCAGTGATCGAAAAAAACGCTGATCTGGGGATCGCATTCGATGGGGATGGTGATCGGGTTCTGATGGTGGATCGGGACGGATCCGAGGTGGATGGCGATGAGCTGCTCTACGTCATCGCGTCCCAACGCTTTGCCGAGGATCGCCTGAAAGGCGGTGTGGTCGGTACGCTGATGACCAATCTGGGTGTCGAGCTTGCTTTGAATGAAATCGGAATCGAGTTCGAGCGTGCAAAAGTCGGCGACCGATACGTGATGGAGCGGCTGCTCGCCAACAACTGGGTGCTGGGTGGCGAAGGCTCCGGTCACATGGTTATCCGCGACTGCACCAGTACCGGTGATGGTATTGTTTCGGCGCTGCAGGTCCTTCTTTCAGTGTGGAAGTCCGGGAAAACCCTTGCGGATCTGCGGAAGGGGATGAGCAAGCTCCCCCAGAAAATGATCAACGTTCGGGTGGCGCAGCGTTTCGATCCGTTCAGTCGTGATGATATCGTAGCTGCGGTGCGCAAGGCCGAAACCGAGCTGGGCAGTTCCGGCAGGATTCTGTTGAGGGCCTCTGGCACAGAGCCGCTGATCCGTGTGATGGCGGAGGGGCAGGACGCCAGCGAGATTCTTCGGGTGGTCGAGGAACTGGCAAAAGTCGTGGAGAAATCCACCGCTTAATTTTGTGTTTTCAGGCGGTTGTCTGCCGGGAGGGAGTACTGTATAGTTCGCCCTCCCTAACGTTCGGGAACTGTTATGCGTCGGAAGATTGTAGCCGGAAACTGGAAAATGAACGGGTCGAGAGACCTAGCACAAACGCTGGTAAGCGATGTGCGATCCCAGGCGGCCTCTCTTGATAATGGCGTTGAGGTTGTTATCATTCCTCCCGCTATTTACGTCCCGGACGTGGTTGCCAGCGCAGGCGATGTGCTGTCGGTCGGTGTTCAGAACGTGGCGCAATGGGCGTCCGGAGCCTACACCGGTGAGATTTCCGCGGACATGGCGTTGGATCAGG
>Ga0070724_10001377_pt1 | contig 14588 bp, 13 predicted proteins | sample tdDd001_FD_67278 | JGI IMG/M metagenome (GOLD analysis project Ga0070724, IMG submission 67278) | Marine sediment microbial communities from the Atlantic coast under amendment with organic carbon and nitrate - tdDd00.1 | ecosystem: Environmental > Aquatic > Marine > Coastal > Sediment | place... | reverse complement strand
ATTATCACAAGAGAATTTGCATTCGAAGTAAATTGCATTTTCATTTAGTAAAATAAAATTTTTCATAATTACTCTTTCATTTGGTATGGTTTAACATAAATTTAAATATAATCTTACCTAAATTTTATAAAAGGAATATAATATGAAAATAGCAGTGATTCAAGGACCAAACCTAAATATGTTAGGTATTAGAGAACAACACATTTATGGTCCTATGACACTTGATCAAATCCATGATCAATTAAAAAATGCAGCAGAGCAAAATGGAGTAGAATTAGAGTTCTTCCAATCAAACTTAGAGGGTGAAATTGTAGATAGAATTCAAGAGTGTTTAGGAACAGTTGATGGTATTATGATTAACCCAGCTGCATTTACTCACACTTCAATTGCAATTAAAGATGCATTATCAGCTGTTGAAATGCCAACAGTAGAAGTACATATTTCAAACATTTATAAAAGAGAAGAGTTCAGACAAAAATCAATTACAGCTGGTGCATCTACTGGTGTAGTTTCTGGATTTGGACCATTTGGATACCACATGGGATTAATCGCATTAATGCAAATCATTTCTGAAATCAAAGCAGTAGAAGAAGCTCAACAACAAGCTGCTGAATAATTAAATATCTATATGAAAATTATTACTGCAAAGTGGGTTATTACCTGCGATGAAAACTTTAGCATCATAAAAGATGGTGCTATTGTTTTTGATAAAAAAATTATCCAAATTGATACAATCTCAAATATCCAAAAAAAATATCCAAATGAAGAAATAGAAGAAGCAAAAAAAAACTCTGTTTTAATGCCAGGACTTATTAACTCTCATGTACACTTAGAGTTTAGTGCTAATAGTACTACATTAAAATATGGTAATTTTATGAACTGGTTAAACTCTGTTATTAAAAATAGAGATAACTTAATAGAAAAAGCAACAACAAAACTAATCTCAAAAAAGTTAGAGAAAATGAAAAAGACAGGTACTACAACATTTGGTGCTATTTCATCTTATTCATTTGATTTAGAAGCTTGTGTTAAATCGCCATTAAATACTGTATTTTTCTCAGAAGTAATAGGTACTAAAGCTGATATGGCTGATACACTATTTGCTGATTTTAAAGCTAGATTAGACACTGCAAAAAAGAATTCATCAGATAACTTTATACCTGCTGTTGCTATTCATTCACCATATTCTGTACACCCTTTTTTAATAAGAGAGTCATTACGATTAGCAAAAGATGAAGATTTAGCTGTAACTGCTCACTTTCTAGAATCACCAGAAGAGTTTGAATGGTTACATAGAGATGAAGGCCTGTTTATTGATTTCTTTAAAAACTTTTTAGGTCAAGATAAAGCTGTTACTAAACCTATGGAGTTTTTAAATCAATTTAAAGGTGTTGAAAAACTTTCATTTACTCATTGTGTTGAATCAAGTAATGATGATTTAGAAAAGATCAAAGAGCTTGATGCTGTAGTTAATCATTGTGTTACATCAAATAGAGTTTTAAATAATACAAAACTTGATATGCAAAGATTAAATGGTATTAATTTTAGTATAGGAACAGATGGATTAAGTTCTAATAACTCTTTATCAATGTTTGATGAATTAAGAAATGCACTAATGGCTCATATTGATGAGAATGTAGTTGATTTCTCTAAAAAACTACTAATTGCTGCAACAGTAAATGGAAGTAGGGCTTTAGGGGTAAATAAAGGTGTATTAAAACAGAATAAAGATGCAGATATTATTTCATTTACAGTACCTGATGAAGTTGAAGATGTAAATGATTTAGCAATGCATGTTATATTACATACAAAGTTTGTAGATAAAACAATCATAGGAGGAGAGTATGTTTGATTTTTTTAAGAAAATATTTTCACCAATTATTGCTGTTTTAGATTTTATTACAAAATATTTTAAAACAATTGTCTTTTTAACAATTATTTACTTTATTGTATATGGAACAGATAATGCTACAAGTGATAGTGGAAATTACGAAGTAGCAAACTTACAAAAAATTGAATTAGCTGGTCCTATTTTAGATGTAAATAAAACATTAGAACAAATAGAAAAAGCAAAAAATGCTTCTAATATAAAAGGTGTTTTATTAATAGTAAACTCTCCAGGAGGAGCAGTTGCACCTTCTGTTGAGCTAGCTTATGCAATTAAAGAGTTAAGAGAAATAAAACCTGTTATTGCTTATGCCAGTGGTGTGATTGCAAGTGGTTCTTATTATGCTTCTATTTGGGCTGATAAAATCATTGCAAACCCTGGTTCAATGGTTGGTTCAATTGGGGTTATTATGCAAGGTCTAAATACTGAAGAGCTAATGGCAAAAATTGGAGTTTCAACTCAAACAGTAAAAGCTGGTAAATATAAAGAGTCTGGAACACCAACTAGAAAATGGTTTGATTATGAAAAAGAACAATTAAAAAGTATTATAGATGATACTTACGATATGTTTATTACTGATGTAGCAAATGCTAGAAAGTTAAAAAAATCAGATCATACAAAGTTTGCAGATGCAAGAGTATTTACTGCTTCTCAAGCTAAAAAAGTAGGACTTGTTGATGAGGTAGCTACTATTTCTAAAGCTCAAAATGAACTATCAAAACTTGCAAAAGTTAAAAATCCAGTATGGCAAAAGCCTGATAAGTTTGAAAAGTTTATTGATAAAATTATCAATGAAACAGTTTCTCAAGTAACTATGAGATTTCAAGCAGGATTAAAAGCTTACTAAAAATATAAAATAAAGAGAACTCTTTCTCTTTGTTTTATTTACTTTCATTTAAACTCAACTTACTCTACATTTAAAATATCTTTTTATACTGTCAATATGAACAGTTTTTCTATGACAATATTAGTAAGTGATTTAGAATTGTTGAAGTATTTAAAAAGAAAAAAATTAAATAAGATTTATAAAAAAGAAGAAAAAGACAAAGGCAAAAAGCCTTTATCTTTAAGGATTACTAGTTTTGACCAGTAACTACTTTGTAAGTATCGTTAGCAATTACGTACTCTTCTTGAGTAGGGATAACGAAGATTCTACCGTTAGAACCATTTGTTGCGATATCTCTAGCTTCTCCAGATCTTTTGTTGTTTTTAACTGGATCCATGTTTAATCCCATGTAATCTAAACCAGCACAAACTTTTTCTCTGATGATTGCAGCATTTTCACCAATACCACCTGTGAAACATAATGCATCAACACCATCAAGAGCTGCAGCGTAAGAACCAACATATTGTTTAATTCTATAAGCAATCATATCAACTGCTAATCTACATCTTTCATCACCTTCTTCCATACCTTCTAATACTTCTCTTAAGTCAGAAGATTTACCAGAAACACCTACGATACCAGAGTTTTTGTTAAGTACGTTTAACATCTCTTTAATATCCCAACCTTCTGTATCCATCATGTATTGAATAGCACCAGCACCAACGTCACCAGCTCTAGTTCCCATCATTAAACCTTGAACAGGAGTAAGACCCATAGAAGTATCAATACATTTACCGTTAAATACAGCAGAAACAGAAGAACCGTTTCCTAAGTGACATACGATAACTCTAGTGTTGTGTTTTTTATCTAACATTTTTACAGCTTCACCAGATACGAATAAGTGAGAAGTACCGTGGAAACCATACTTTCTTACACCGTTTTTAGTGTATTGCTCATATGGTAATGCATACATATATGCGTAATCAGGCATTGTTTGGTGGAATGCAGTATCAAATACAGCTACATTTGGCTTACCTGGCATTAAGTCTTGACAAATTTCCATACCCATGATGTTTGCTGGGTTATGTAATGGAGCTAATGGAATTAACTCTTTCATTTTGTTGATTACTTTATCAGTTACCATAACTGAACCAGAGAACTCTTCTCCACCGTGTACTGCTCTGTGTCCGATTGCTTCAATATCATCTACAGAATCGATAACTTTACCTTCACCGTCAGTTAAAGTTGATAGTACAGCTTCAATTGCCTCTTTGTGTGTTGGCATGTTGATATCTAATTTTAACTTTTGATCATCACCAAACTCGTGCTTTAATGCTCCATCAATTCCGATTCTTTCACAAATTCCTAAAGCTAAAGTCTCTTTAGTTACTGGGTTCATTAATTGATACTTAAGTGATGAACTTCCTGCGTTTAAAATAAATACTAACATATTTTGCTTCCTTTTTTTAGTTAATTTTATTAATTTATTGTTTTTTGATTATGCTTGAGTTGCTGTAATAGCTACTAAGTTTGCAATATCTGCTACTGAACAACCTCTTGATAGGTCATTAACTGGTTTTGCTAAACCTTGTACGATTGGTCCGTGAGCATCTGCTCCAGCAAATCTTTGTACTAATTTGTATCCGATATTACCTGCTTGTAAATCTGGGAATACTAAAATGTTTGCTTTTCCAGCTACTTTTGAATCTGGTGCTTTTTTAGCTCCAATTGCTTCAACGATAGCAGCATCTGCTTGCATTTCACCATCAAATGCGAAATCAACATTTCTATCTTTTAAGATTTGAACTGCATTTTGTACTTTATCAACTAATGGATGCTTCGCAGATCCCATAGTAGAGAATGATAACATTGCAACTCTTGGATCTAATCCAACAACAGAAGATGCAGTTGCAGCAGTAGAAGATGCGATATCAGCTAATTGCTCAGCGTTTGGATCTGGTAATACAGCACAATCTGCAAATAAGATTAATCCGTTATCTCCAAATTTACCATCAGCTGTTTCCATAACAAATGCAGAAGAAACAGTGTTGATTCCAGGTGCAGTCTTAATAACTTGAATCGCAGCTCTTAATACATCAGCAGTTGGAGAGTTAGAACCTGCAACTAATCCATCAGCATCACCTAGTCTTACCATCATACAACCAAAGAATCTTGGCTCAGTAGTCATGATTTCAGTAGCTTCTTCTTTTGTTAAACCTTTTGACTTTCTTAATTCAACTAATTCATCAACATATCTGTCAATGTTGTCAAAGTTCTTAGGATCTATAATATTAGCTCCCTCGATGTTTGCTCCACAAGAAGCTGCATCAGCTTTAATTGTCTCTTCATTACCAATTAAAACAACATTTGCAGTTTTTTCTTCTAAAACTTGAGCAGCAGCTTGTAATACTCTCTCATCTTCAGACTCTGGAAGAACAATTGTTCTTAATTGTAATTTTGCTTTTTCTTTAATGCTTTCAATTAAACCCATCTAAGTAATCCTTTCTCGTTTAAAACTTGTGAAAGATTATAAATTAAAACCGTAGCAACAACATAGCATTGGCTTATAATCTTGTTCAAGGTATATTGTATATTATATTTTTTCAAATGTACATAAAATTTACATAAAAATTGCGTAAATTTCAATTTGTGCATTTTCGTAATAAAATAGGCTATTTTTAGGCTTTTGAGGATAAAATTTATCTTGTTTTTGTACAAAAGTTGTACATGATGCATAAAAAAAATACTATCGAGATTTTAGTATGAAATAAAGTATAGTAGTTTTATTAAGTTTACTGAAGTTAGAAAGTATCAACTAGGAAAAAACCTAGTTGATTTAATTAAATTTATTTTGTTAATTCGTAAGTATCTCTTGCAATTACTAACTCTTCATTTGTAGGAATTACATAGATTTTTGTTTTTGATGATTTGCTATTGATTTCTCTATTTTCATCACTTCTGATTTTGTTTTTATCTGTATCAATTTCAATACCCATAAACTCTAAACCATTACAAACTTTTTCTCTAATTAAGTCTGCATTTTCACCAATACCAGCTGTGAAACAAACAGCATCAACACCTTCTAGTTGACCAGCATATGAACAAATGTATTTTTTGATTCTTGAACATTTCATATCAATAGTTGTTTGAGCTCTTTCATCACCATTTTCAGCTGCTTCAATAATCTCTCTTAAATCAGATGATACACCAGATACTCCTAGTAGACCTGATTTTTTATTTAAGTAGTTTACAGTCTCATCTGCACTCATACCTTTTTTATCCATTAAGTATGACAATACACCAGCATCAATATCACCAGATCTTGTACCCATTACTAAACCTTCTAAAGGAGTTAATCCCATAGATGTATCAATAGACTTTCCATCTCTTACTGCACAAACTGAAGAACCATTACCTAAGTGACAAACGATTACTTTTGAGTCTTCTTTGTTTAACATCTTTTTCGCTTCATTTGAAACATAATAGTGTGAAGTACCATGGAATCCGTATTTTCTAACACCATGTTCTTTGTAATCTTCATAAGGAACTGCATACATAAAGTTAGATGCTGGCATAGTTTGGTGGAATGCAGTATCAAATACAGCTACATTTGGTTTTCCTGGCATAATTTCTTGAGCAATTTTCATACCCATAATGTTTGCTGGGTTGTGTAATGGAGCTAAAGGAATTAACTCTTCTAATTTAGCAATTACATCATCATTTACAATTACAGACTTGTTGAAGTATTCTCCACCGTGAACAACTCTGTGTCCGATTGCATCAATTTGTTCAATTGAATCAATAACTTTGTTTTCGCCCTTTGTTAAAACATCTAAAACAGTTTCAATTGCCTCTTTATGAGTTGGCATATTGATTTCTTCTTTTGTTTTAGTGTCATTTGCTTCGTGAACTAATCTTCCATCAATTCCAATTCTTTCACAAAGTCCAGAAGCAAGAACTTCTGTTGTTTCTGGGTTCATTAATTGATACTTTAATGATGAACTACCAGCATTTAAAATAAATACTAACATTAATTAAATCCTTTTAATTTTTTTCTATTCTATCACTATTATATGTCAAAGTTATGTCAAATTGGAAACAAAAATGTACAAATCTACCTAACCTTTACGTTTGGTAAGTTTTTTAGCTTAATAAATATAAGTGCAGTCATAAGTGCATCATTATAAGCATCATGTTTTCCCATAACTGGAATTTGTAGCTCTTCCATTATTGTGTCAAATCTCAAATCAATATGTGCTTGTGGAATAGCTTCGATTTTATAATCATGATAAATAGCTGATACTTCATGAATTTTATTAGGAAGTGTAATTCCTAATTTTGGTTTTATGTATTTGTTTATCATGGCAACATCAAACTCTAAGAAGTAACCAACTAAAGTTCTATTTCCAATATATTCTAAAAACTCTTCAATAACTTTATTAATATCATCAGCATCTTCTAAATCCATTTCTCTAATATGATGGACTTTGATTGCTTCAGCTTGTATTTTAGTTTTTGGTTTTACAAACTTAACAAATTTTTTACTTGAAACAACCATATTATCTTTGATAATAACAGCTCCAATTGAGATAATATCATCATTTTTAGGATCAAGCCCTGTTGTCTCACAGTCAAAACATACATACTCATCTTCATGAGGTTCATCAAAAAGGTATGTATATTTAGGGTCTTTTAATTTCTTTTGATTAAGGTAATTTGTAATTTTTCTAAACATAATTCAACTTAAAATGATATTCTAATTTTTTCTTTAGTTTATTTACAATTTTAAAAGAGTCTTTTAATAAATCTTTTTGCATAGTATTTAAACTATCTGGGTTGATATAATTATCAATAGGTTCATTCTTATCAAGTTTCTCTAAATTTGATTTTAGTTTTAAATTTGATAAGTAATTAAATGCCATAATTAACTCTTGTGCAAACTCTTCATCAAATACGCCCATTTGTGTTAGAGTTTGAATTCTTTTGTTTGTATTTACATTTAGTAATTGCTTTTCTAAACTAAGTGATCTTACACTTTGTACAAGTATAAAAATACCACCTTTTTTAATATCTATCTCATTTTTGTGTTCTACATTTGCACTATCAAATACAAAACCATCAAAGAAACCAAGTGGTACATCAAAGCTACTGATTACTTTTGCAAAGTTTGCATTAAATGTTTGATTGTCGCCTACAACTTTAAATAGATACTCTTTTAATTCAAAAATAATATCTTTATCTCCAGAAGCACAAACAGAATCATAGAAGATTGCAGTGTTCATCATATTATCTGGACTTGGTTCACTTACCCATGAGTAGATTAAGTCTTTAAAGTCAGATTTTTTTCTACACCAGTAAGGGTTTGAAACCATAATATTCCCATCACATCTAGGGAATCCAAAATCTACTAATGTTTCAGTAAACTTATTTGTAAATACTTGAAGCTCCTCTTCTGAGATAGTACAATCATCATCTATGATTAGGGCATTATCTTGGTCAGTTTTTAGTACTTGCTCACCTCTACCTTCACTTCCCATAACAATAAGACAAGATTTACCTATTAACTCTTTGGGAGCTAAAATATTATAAAGTTTATTTAAAAGCTTTCTATTTAATTGATTTATCAATTTAGAAATAAACTCAATCTTTACACCCTTAGCATTTAGAGATTTGATGATTTTAATAAATGCATGTGAAGCCTCTTTTAACTCTTCTACCGTTTCAGCTTTAACAATTTCATTTGATACTGAGAAAGTATTTGTAGCAAAGAATGATGATAAAGAGATTTGATCTAAAATACCAGTAATTTCTCCCTCATCATTTTTAACAACAACTCTTTTTAGACCATGTTTAGCCATAATAAGTTGAGCATTAAATAAGAAATCATTTTCATTAACATATACTAATCCCTTTGAAGCAATTTTAATAATTTTTTCATCAAAGTCCATTCTATTTAAAATTACTTTTTGTCTAAAATCTGAATCAGTAACAATATACATTTCACCTTCATCATCTTTTAAAAGTAAAGTTGGAACTTTCTCTTTTTTGATAATAGAGGCAGCTTCAAAAATTGATTTTTCAGGATCAAGAATAACTGCTCTATGAATTTTTGCATCTTTTATTTTTGCAACCATAATATTTGCCATATCTTTATTTTTTTCTTGATTGATATGGTTATTTAGTTTTTGAGAGATACTTTGGAAAAAATAGCTTTCAAGTTCACTATTAGAATGAAGAGTTTTTATAAAAATCTCTCTAGGAAGTGAGTAACATATAGTCTCTTGTGCTGTTATAAAAGAGTGTTTAGAGTAGTTTTCAATCAGCGAAACTGGATCAAATATCTCATTTTTAGAGTATATTGATAATACTTCATCCTCATGTTTCTCTTGTACAATTCCTTTTAAGACAAAATATAGATGTGTTGGTTCAACTGCTTCTTTTTGTATAACCTGATCTTTTTGAAAATAAACAATATCAATAGCTTCACTAAACTTTTCTAATTGAAGTTTTGTTAAGTGTTCAAAAGGATGGATTGAAGATAAAAATGTCTTCTGTTCTAAAATGCTCATTTATGGTTTCCTATATTAGTATAAAATACTTATGTGTGTATATTAATTTTAACTAAATGTGCATAAGAAAGTTATTATTTTATGAGTGGAATTTTTAATTTAAATATTGGTTTTGTGGGAATTAGTGTAAGAATAATGGAATTTTTATATAAAAATAATAATTTTTATCAAAGGAACGAATTCCTTTGATAATTTAGGCTTAGTGATCAACTGCTCCAGCTGAACCAATACCTGTATTTGCTCTAACATTTTGAGCTCTAAACATCTCTTTTTCGTTTTTCCCTCTTTCAGAAGAATCTGTTTTAGAGAAGAACCAAATTGCAATAAATGCAGTTGTTACAGAGAATAAAGCAGGGTGTTTATATGGGAATAATGCCTCTTCGTTTCCTAAGATAGAAACCCATACAATTGGTCCAACGATTACTAATGTAACAGCAGTTAATAAACCAATTAAACCACCTAAGAATGCACCTCTAGTAGTTAATCCTCTCCAGTAAATAGATAAGAATAAGATTGGGAAGTTAGCAGATGCCGCAATACCAAATGCTAAACCAACCATATATGCGATGTTTTGTTGTTCAAACGCAATACCTAATACAACTCCAACAATACCAACAACAACTACTGTGTATCTTGAAATTTTAACAACTTGCTCATCAGTTGCGTTAGGGTTAATTACATTTGAGTAAAGGTCGTGTGAAATAGCAGATGCACCAGCTAATGTTAAACCAGATACAACAGCTAAAATAGTAGCAAATGCAACAGCTGAAATAAATCCTAAGAATGCATTTCCACCTAACATGTGTGATAAGTGAATAGATGCCATGTTATTTCCACCAAATAATTTACCATCAACAAAGTATGCTGCACCAGCATCAGAGTTTAAGAATGCAATTGCACCAAAACCAACGATAGTAATAATAATCCAGAAGTAACCAACAAATCCAGTTGCATAAACAACAGATTTTCTAGCTTCTCTTGCATTTCCAACAGTAAAGAATCTCATAAGTACGTGTGGTAAACCAGCAGTACCAAGCATTAATGCCATACCTAAAGAAATAGCAGAAATAGGATCTGAGATAAATCCACCTGGTGCTAAAATAGACTCACCAGCTGAGTGATTTTCAACAGCTTTTACAGCTAAAGATTCAAAGTTAAAATCAAAGTGGTATAAAACCATAATTGCCATGAATGATACACCTGTTAATAATAAACAAGCTTTAATAATTTGTACCCATGTAGTAGCAAGCATACCACCAAATGTTACATAAATAATCATCATAATACCAACTAGTAATACAGCAAACTCATACTCCATACCGAATAATACTTGGATAAGTTTTCCTGCACCTACCATTTGTGCAATTAGATATAAAACAACAACTGATAATGTACCAAATGCAGCAAGAGTTCTAATCTCTTTTTGACCTAGTCTATAAGCAGCAATATCTGCAAATGTAAATTTACCTAAGTTTCTTAACTTCTCCGCCATAAAGAAAAGAATAATAGGCCAACCAACTAAGAATGATACAGCATAAATAACACCATCATAACCTTTTAAGTAGATTAGTCCAGATACACCAAGGAATGCAGCAGCTGACATATAATCTCCAGCAATTGCTAAACCATTTTGGAAACCAGTAATTCCACCACCAGCAGTATAGAAATCAGATGCTGATTTAGTTCTTCTTGCAGCCCATACAGTTAAACCTAATGTACCAGCAATAAATACAAAGAACATAACAATTGCAGGAATGTTAAGATCTCTTTTTGTTGCTTCAAAACTTGCATCACCAGCAGCAAATGCTGATAAAGCAATAATTGAAATAAGTGCTAATATTCTAAACATTATAATAAATCCTTTACATCATCTTTAATTTCATTAGTTAAATCTTCAAACTCACCGTTTGCTCTTTTTACATAGATAAGTGTAGTTATGAAACTAATTACTAAGATTGCTAATGCAATAGGAAATGCTATTGTCGTTAGTCCATCACCAATTTTTGTAGCTAATACCTCTTTGTTAAATGCAATAGTTAAAATATATGCATAAAACATAACTAATACGAAGATACCTAATTTGATACCAAAGCTATTTTTTTTAGAAACTAGCTCTTGATATTTAGGGTTATTTTCGATTCTTTCTACTAATTCGTCCTTCATTTTGCTTCCCTTTTTAGCATTATCATAATAAATTCTAATGCTGTAATTAACTCTTCTATAACTTTTACCTATAATTTTTATAGCATTAAAGTAGCAAAAAGAGTAAATGTGCTTTCATTATACATAGAAAAAATTACTTAAACTTAAAAAAATTCAGATTAAAGTGTAAAAAAAGTGTCAATTTTGTAGAAAAGTAACACAAAATACTAGTATAAATTATTATATTTAGTGTAAAAATTTAAGTTTAAATTAATAATTGATAGAGTGATATAAAAATCTTATAATATTTGTAACTTTATGTAATAAATAGATAGTCAGTTGTTACAAAAGAGAAAAATTCTCTTTTGTAATGGGATTAGTGATCAACTGCTCCAGCTGCACCAATACCAGTTTCAGCTCTAACGCTTTGCGCTTCGTAAGCTTTTTGCTCATCTTTCGCTCTTTGAGACTTATCAGTAATTGAGAAGAACCAAATACCAATAAATGCAGTAGCTACTGAGAATAAAGCAGGGTGTTTATAAGGGAAGATTGCTTCTTCGTTTCCTAATACAGAAACCCAAACAACAGGACCTAATACAACTAAAACAACAGCTGTAGTTAATCCTAATAATCCACCGATTAATGCACCTCTTGTAGTTAACTTAGACCAGTAAATAGATAAGAATAAAATTGGGAAGTTAGCAGATGCTGCAATAGCAAATGCAAGACCAACCATAAATGCAATATTTTGGTGCTCAAAAGCAATACCTAATACAACACCAATAAATCCAATTACGATTACCGCAATTTTAGAAATTCTAATCTCTTGCTCTTCAGTAGCATTTGTATTAATAACTGATGCATAAAGGTCGTGTGAAATAGCAGAAGCACCTGCTAAAGTAAGACCTGCAACAACTGCTAAAATAGTAGCAAATGCAACAGCAGAAATAAATCCTAAGAAGATGTTTCCACCAACTACGTGTGATAAGTGAATTGCAGCCATATTGTTTCCACCAAATAACTTACCATCAACAAAGTAAGCTTGACCTTCTGGTGAGTTTAAGAATACGATAGCACCTAAACCAATAATAGCAATTACTAAATAGAAGTAACCAATGAAACCAGTTGCATAAACAACAGATTTTCTTGCTTCTTTTGCATTACCAACTGTAAAGAATCTCATAAGTACGTGAGGTAAACCAGCAGTACCAAGCATTAATGCAAGTCCAAGAGAAATTGCAGAAATAGGATCAGAAATAAATCCACCTGGTGCCATAATAGCTTGACCTAAATCGTGAGTTTCAACAGCTTTTGTTGCTAATGCTTCAAATGAGAATCCAAAGTGACTTAATACCATGAACCCCATGAATGTAACCCCAGAAAGTAATAATACAGCTTTAATGATTTGTACCCATGTAGTAGCTAACATACCACCAAATGTTACATAAATAATCATCATTACACCAACTAAAATTACAGCGTACTCATACTCTAAACCGAATAATACTTGAATTAGTTTACCAGAACCAACCATTTGAGCAATAAGGTATAAAGTAACAACCGCTAAAGAACCAAGCGATGCAAGAGTTCTAATCTCTTTTTGACCTAATCTATATGCAGCGATATCAGCAAATGTAAATTTACCTAAGTTTCTTAACTTTTCTGCCATTAAGAATAAAATAACAGGCCAACCAACTAAGAATCCAACAGCATAAACTAATCCATCATAACCTTTTAGGTATACTAAACCTGAAAGACCTAAGAAAGATGCAGCTGACATATAATCACCCGCAATTGCCATACCATTTTGGAAACCAGAAATTCCACCACCAGCAGTATAGAAATCTGAAGCTGATTTAGTTTTCTTTGCAGCCCAGTATGTAATACCTAAAGTACCACCAACAAAAATAAAGAACATAATAATTGCAGGAATATTGATTTCTCTTTTTGTTGCTTCGAAGTTTGCATCACCTGCAGCAAATAATGCTGCTGCAAAAATTGTAAGTAATCCTAAAATTCTAAACATTATAATAAATCCTTTACATCAGCTTTAATCTCATCCGTTAATTCTTCAAACTCCCCGTTTGCTCTTCTAACGTAAATTAATGTAGTAATGAAACCTATTATAATAATAGATGCCGCCACTGGGAATGCTATAGTCATAACACCTTCACCAGTTTTTGTTCCTAATACAGCAGGGTCAAATGCAATCGTTAAGATAAATGCATAGAACATTGCTAAAACAAAGATTGATAGTTTTAAAGCAAAACTATTTCTCTTTTTTACTAACTCTTGATACTTAGAGTTGTTTTTGATTCGTTGTACTAACTCATCATTCATTTTTTGCCTCCTTAATTAAATTTATTTGAAAAATTACTAAGTTTGCTTAAAGTTTAAGAAACGTAGCATTTACGTAGCATTCAAATAAAAATAAGGCTAATTATACTTAGTACAATTTAGAATAAACTATTATTGAGTCATTTTAAGTGTAATTTAATATTGAATAAATTTATATGTAACTTTTAGAAGCTAAAAAAAGGGAAATTGTGTAAAAAATTTCCCTAGTTAATTTGTGTAGAAAGTTGTCTTTGCTGGAGTAATATTTCTAAGTTTTAAAAAAATCATTGAAGTCATGATTGCATCATTAAAAGCATCATGTTTTCCAAGAGCTGGAATATCTAATTCTTGCATAATAGTATCAAATTTTAAATCGATAAATTCATACTCACTTGATCTTTTTCTTGTTTTGTAATACATTGATGAAACTTCAATTGCTTCATTTGGAAGTTTGATACCAATGTATTTTTTTGTATATTTAGAAATCATTGCTATATCAAAATCTATGTAGTAACCAACAATTGGTCTGTTTCCAATAAAGTCAAGAAGTTTATAGATTGCTTCTTCAGGTTCTACTGCATTTTGTAAATCAATAGGTCTAATGTGATGAATTTTAATAGACTCGTGATCGATATTTTTTGATGGCTTAACAAAAATATTAATAGTCTCACGCATTACAATTTTATTATCATTGATTTTAACAGCTCCAATAGAAAGAATTTCATCCTTCTTTGGATTAAGACCTGTTGTTTCACAGTCTAAACAGATATACTCATTTGGCGTTGGTTCGTCAAATAAGTATTCGTACTTTGGATCTTTTAACCTT
>Ga0070724_10001373_pt1 | contig 14616 bp, 11 predicted proteins | sample tdDd001_FD_67278 | JGI IMG/M metagenome (GOLD analysis project Ga0070724, IMG submission 67278) | Marine sediment microbial communities from the Atlantic coast under amendment with organic carbon and nitrate - tdDd00.1 | ecosystem: Environmental > Aquatic > Marine > Coastal > Sediment | place... | reverse complement strand
TAATGCGGCTGGTGCAAAGGTTATCGTTAATGGTCGAAATATTCACCCTGGTAACGCTAAGAATAAAATGAAGAATGCTGTTCTTATGGGCATAGACTTTAACGCAATGCTTCCTGTTTCTGAAATTCCTGGTTGTACAGAAGGCTATGAAGGCTTCTTCCACCTTGATGATTTTACAGGTACTGTTGATCATGCTGAGCTTGATTACATCATTCGCGATCATGATATGAAGCGTTTCGAAGAGCGAAAAGCACTTATGGAGTCTGCAGCGAAGTATATCAATAATAAATACGGTGAAGGTTCTTTGGTTCTAGAACTGACAGATTCGTATTTCAATATGAAAAAACAAATTGAGCCAGTGCTTCATATTGTAGACACAGCTAAAGAAGCAATGGAAGCTGTAGGCGTGGTACCAAAGCAAAAAGCCATTCGTGGCGGTACTGATGGTGCTCGACTTTCATACATGGGTCTTCCAACACCAAACATCTTCACAGGTGGCCATAACTTCCACGGTCGTTTCGAGTACATTCCAGTGGAGTCTATGGTTAAATCAGTTGAGACAGTTCTTAAGGTTGTTGAGTTGTACGCAAGCAAATAGAGCGCTCAAGCTTAGAACTCTATAACTGAATCATCCAAGTTAAATTTTAAAGAGCCATTCGATTATGAATGGCTCTTTTTTCATTCTTATATTACAAAAGCATTTCACATAGTTTTTACACAATTTCATCTTATTTCTCCTACATTTGAAGTTTAGTATATAGACAAGCCAAGAGAAACAACAACGGCGAACACAAATAAAGTTGTTAAATGTGAATCGAGAATATAGGAAAACTTAGGAGGAAATTAAAATGATGAAAAAAAGAATGCTAACGGGAACACTGGCAATGATGATGGTCGTTTCAGCTTTATCTACAGGTATGGTTTTCGCAGACGAGACAACAACTGGTGACGCTGAACAAGGTCGCGGCGGTGCAGCAAAGTTTGAAATGATGCAAAATGGCGGTCGTGGACAAGGTGGTCAGGAAGCCAAAGAAGAAAAGAGAGCAGAACAACAAGAAAAGATGCAAGGCGTCATTGATGAGTACTACCCAGAAATCAGCGATGAATGGAATGAAGTACACGAAGATATGAAAACAACTACGGATGCGATCCGTGATTTAGTAAAACCAGAAGATGGTGAACGCCCTGAAAGACCTGAAGGTAATGAAAATGGTGAGCGTCCTGAAAAACCTGAAGGCGGTCGTAAGCAGTTACCAGAAGGTTTTGATGATATGACAGATGAAGAGAAACTTGCAGCTAGAGAAGAAATGAAAGCGAATGCACCAGATGGTGAGCGCCCTGAAAGAGGAAATAAAGGCGGCCCTCGTGGTGGTATGAATAGAATGTTTGGTGAAGACGTAGATTTTGAAAATATGACAGATGAGGAAATTGAAGCATTAAAGGCAGAACGTGAAGCTCTTCGTGAAGAAAGAAAAGAGCAACGTGAAGCTTTCAAAACAGCTGTAGAAGAAGGCGATGAAGATACAATTCAAGATATCCTTGATGATATGCTTGAAAATGCAGAAGAGCGTCTTGTAAAAGCTGAGGAGAAACTGGCTGAACTTCAAGCCACAGAATAATAACTGAACTCCCCATATTTACCCTATTAGAGTGAAAAGGACCGATCTTGCCCAGATCGGTCTGTTTCAAGTTGTAGGGAAATATCTTTTATCGGTAAAGATTTGTAAATTGTCTGAATTTTATGTCGAATTGTGTCGGATTATGTAGGTTGTGCATAGAATAAATTGGGAGAGTTTATTTTAGTGAGTTTTAAAACAACATGAGGGGGCAGGTCATGAAAAGTTTAAAGCAGGTTCTCATCATACTTATGGTGACGATCGTTGTTGTGTCATTTGCAGTATCCAATATATTTGGTGGGATAATGACAAAGAAAAATTATGAAAAACAAATTGAAGCAAATCACAATCAGCTGGGGAGTTCTATTATGCTCAATGTTCAGTCATTCATTGAAAAAAGTTATGCAGTGACAGAGCAAATTGCAAAAACACCCATTGTGTATAGTTTCAATGGTGAAGGACAGGAGTCTGTTCTTGTGGAAACAATCGAAAGACATCCATATTTTGATTTGTTCTATATCCAAGGGACAAATGGCATGCAAACAGCAAGGTCGGCCGGAAATTTAGGGGATCGTTCAAGCCGCTGGTGGTTTAAACAAGTTATGGGAGACAAGAAGCCATTTATCAGCAAATCATACTACTCCTTATCTGGAAATGTACCTGTAACTTCAGCCATTATTCCGATTTATAATGAGACTGGAACTTTAAAAGGTGTTATGGGATCCGATATAAGACTTGATAAACTTCAGAGTATTGTAGAAGAGTTCAGTATGGGTTCTTCATATGCCTATGTCATTGATGGGGAAGGGGTTGTAATTGCACACCCTGACACGTCGAAGGTTTCAGAACTCTACAATTATAAAACACTGGAAAAGACGGTTCTTAAAAAAGATAACAGTGATAAAGTTGTTGTTGATGCAGACGGCAATCAAGTGACTGAAAAACAGATGTTTGAAATATCTGATGAACTTACGAAGATAACAAACAATGTGCTTTCGGGTCAATCTGGATTTAAAAAGTACAAAAATATTGAAGGCGATCAGGTATATAGTGCCTACACGCCAGTTGCATTACCGGGTTCGTCAGATTCTTGGGGTGTTGTAACCGTTGAAAAAGCATCTGATGCTTTAGCGTTTTCTGAAAGTGTAAGAACGTTGAATCTGGGTCTATCAGCGGTTCTGGTTCTGATAGTTGGCGTGATTTCTCTATTTATTTCAAGCAAAATTACAAAGCCCATTGAAGAGCTGGAAAATCTGATGTCGAAAGCTTCAAATGGAGATTTAAACGTAAAAAGTACATACAAAAGCAAAAATGAAATAGGAAGATTGTCAGATGGATTTAATACCATGCTTGAAAACTTCCGTGGTCTTATAACAGAAACACAACAAGCTTCAAATGAGGTGCAAGATTATTCTCAGAGAATGAACAGTGCTATGGATGAAGCTGAGTCGGTTATACATAATATTTCAAAAAGTATAGATGAGGTTTCACAAGCGGCCCTGCAACAAGCAAAAGGCGCTGAGCAGGGATTAACAGAATCACTGCAATTGTCAGAAGAGCTGGATGTTATGGCAGAAAACATTGATTCAAGCAACTCGGCTTCAGAAATCATCATGACAATGAGTGGAGAAGGCGCGAAGTCAATGCAAATACTTTCAGATAAAAACATTGAAACTGTAGAAATGTCAGAGCAAGTATTTGACGCAGTTTCAAGCTTAAGCAGTAAAACCAATGAAATTATCACGGTTGTTGATGCCATTTCAGGCATTTCTGACCAGACAAATTTACTTGCCCTGAATGCATCTATAGAAGCTGCCCGCGCGGGAGAACATGGTCGTGGATTCGCAGTTGTTGCTGAAGAGGTTCGTAAACTAGCTGAAAGTACAGGTGAGTCTACGGAAAATGTACGACGAATTATAGATTCGGTTCGCGATGATATTCGTGAGGCACAGAAAACAATTCAGTCGAATAATAACGTAATAGACTCTCAAAGCAAGGCCGTAAAAGAATCCCTGGAAACATTTGATTCGATCAATTCAAGTGTAAGCCAAATGGCAGACATAACTCAGACGCTTTCGCGCAGTTTAGAGCGTGTTATGCAAAGTCGTTCTGCATTTATTGAAACAATCGAAGGCGTAAGTGCAACATCAGAAGAAACAGCAGCTTCTGTTGACGACGTAACAAATATGACAGAGCGACAAAATGTAGCAATTACAGATATTAATAAGCTGGCAGATCATTTAAATGTGCTATCGGAATCACTTCAGAGTACACTTGAGAAATTTTCAGTGTAATGTGCTTCTAATTCACTAAGAGTATCAAATCGAATAAACAAATTTTGAAGCGGTGCATGTCCTCACAATGGGATGCGCCGCTTTTATATTATCGCTGCACCATAGGGAAAACAGACGTAGAAATACAATATTTTGACGGATTTAAGTAAGATCATTGACGCCGAAGTAAATGTTTACTAAAATACAACTATAGATTTACTTGAGCTAGAAAATTATAGTATTTTATTAAGTTTGAATATATACTTGTGTGCTTCTACGGGAATATAGTTATTGAAGGAGGCGTTATCAATGTACATGGGCGTAGATTATTATCCAGAACACTGGCCAACTAATATGGTTGATGAAGATATAAGCAGAATGAAAGACATGGGCGTTAACATGGTTCGAATCGGCGAATTCGCATGGCATCTCATGGAGTCTAAAGAAGGGGAATATGAGTTTTCATTCTTTGACGAGATTATTCAAAAACTGAAAAAAGCAGATATAAAAGTGATGTTCGGAACACCAACAGCGACATTCCCTGCCTGGCTTGCAAAGAAGTATCCTGAAATATTATCTATGGATGAGAACCAGAATAGGCATGTATTTGGCGGCCGAAGACAATACTGTTATAACTCTGAGATCTACGCAGAGTATTCTCTTAAAATTGTTGACGCACTTGTGAAGCATTATAAAGATGAAGAGGCCATTGTATCATGGCAGATTGACAACGAATTTGGTCACGAAGGTAGTGACATGTGCTATTGTCCAATTTGTCACAGCAAATTCCAAACCTATTTAGAGGCAAAGTATGGAACAATTGAACATTTAAATGAAATTTACGGAACAATTTTCTGGGGTCAAACTTACAATGAGTTTGATGAAATCCCAATTCCGTTGAAGACAATTACAGTGCATAATCCTACGCTGCAGTTGGACTGGGCAAGATTTAGGTCTGCATCATTGAATGGATTTGCAAAAACGCATACGGCTCTTGTTAAGAAACTAAGGGGTGCACACCAAACCGTGACGACAAATGTATCGGGTGGTTTCTTTGGAAAGTGGTTTGACCATGCTGAAAATGTAGAAGACATGGATTTCGTTTCATATGACAACTATCCAGTATGGGGTGGTTTAAAAGAACCGTTGTCACCAGCTGGAATTGCTATGACGTTAGATTTCAATCGCGGTCTGAAAAACAAAAACTTCTGGATTGTAGAGCAGCTTATTGGCGCTCAAGGTCATGACGTGATTGGCTACCTACCTAGACCGAATCAATCAAAGTTGTGGTCAAATCAAGCTTTTGCTCATGGGTGCAATAATATGCTGTTCTTCAGATGGAGAGGTATGAACCGTGGTGCGGAGCAGTTTTGTTATGGTATTTTAGACCATGACAATGAAACGGGTAGAAAATATCATGAGGCGGCTGAAATCATTAGAGGCGCAAGAAAGATTGAGGACGTTCTAAATACTGAAATTACAGCAAAAGTAGCCGTGCTTTATGACTATGACAATGTATGGTCATGGAGATTCCAAAGACAAAGTTCTATATTTGATTATACGGATGAGTTGATGCGATTATACCGACCATTCCACGATTTAAATGTCCCTATGGATGTGATTCCACTTGACCGAGAAATAAGTAAGTATGATGTGGTTTTAATTCCAGCACAGCAAATTTTAGACGAAGAGTTGTCTCGGAAGTTAAAAGTGTTTACAAAGAACGGCGGCTCAGTTGTGATGTCATTTAGAACGGGTATTCGTGACCGGGATAACAACCTACACTTTAATCAACCCCTTCCTGCTGGCGTGAACGACTTGTTTGGTGTGAAACTTGGTGAGGTGGAGTCTCTGCAAGAAGGACAGATTGTTAAGGTTGACGGCAAGGGGACGTTCAAAGGCACATACGGAGAATGTCGTGTTTGGAGAGATCTGCTCACACCTGTTGGCGCTGAAACGCTTGCTGAGTATGAAGACGATACAAGTTTGCCAAAAGCGTGTATAACTAGAAACTCCTATGGGGATGGTGAAGCTTATTATGTTGGCGGAGGGCTTACAAATAATCTAATGCGTCAGCTTGTTCTCGATATAACAAGACGAAAAGGCATTCCTACACTCCAGACACCCGAAGGTGTGGAAGTTATAATCCGCGGAGAAAATGAAAATACAAAGCGATTTGTGCTCAATCATAATGCATTTGAAGTGTATTTTGAAGGGCGAAATCTAAGACCCTTTGAGTCCATCATAGAATAAACTTGTGCTTTCTAAGAGTGCTTCTTTGACATTAATGTCAAAGAAGCACTCTTTTTAATAAAGGATTAAAGCATTCTAAAGAAGAACTGTTAACGTGCTGAAACCGTCAAGCAAATTATTTTGAGTTAAGGAGTATAGACATGAGTGATTGGAAACCAAATAAAACATCTGAAATTCCGATGTATAAACAAATCGTGGACCATATGAAATCTAAAATTGCATCTGGAAATTGGCCAGTTGAAATGCGACTCAAAACACAGCGTGAGTTATCGGAGGAATACCGTGTTAATAGAAGTACAATTGTTGAAGCCCTTGATGTATTAAAGTCTGAAGGTCTTATTGAAGGACGCGGTAGAAAAGGAACGGTCGTAATTAATAATTCATGGTCGCTCATGGCATCGTGTCCGCCTGCAAACTGGGAAAAATACATTCAAAGCGGGATGCACTGGTCAAATCAATCAACGATTCAAGCCATAAACAAACTTGAGTTTGAACCCAATATGATCCGTCTAGGCACAGGTGAATTATCCCCCGAACTCTATCCGAAGAAAGAGATGGCGGAGGTTTTAGGTCGTGTGGGTGCGTCCATATCTCATTTAGGGTATGAGGCTCCAAAAGGATCTCTAAAGCTTAGAAAATCAATCAGTAAGTACTTGGCTGAATTTGGTGTAAACGCGCCTCCTGAGAACATTCTTATTGTTTCAGGATCACTGCAAGCCCTTCAATTGATCTCTCTTGGTATCTTACACTCCGGGTCAAATGTGTTTGTTGAAAAACCCTCTTATCTAAAATCGCTTAATATTTTTCAGTCGGCAGGTATGAATTTGAAAGGTGTTCCGATGGATGATGAGGGTATTGAGATGCGTGCTCTGAAAAAGCAACTGGATATTCGCAAGACTTCGTTGCTATATACAATCCCAACATATCAGAATCCGACTGGGAAGCTGATGTCCATCAAACGTCGCAAAGAACTCTTGGAGTTTTGCCAGTCTGAACGTTTGCCGATTATAGAAGATGACGCATACAGAGACTTGTGGCTGGATGAAAAGCCGCCAGCACCGTTAAAAAGTTTGGATACCTCTGGAAATGTACTATATTTGGGAAGTATGTCTAAGTCGTTAGCGGCTGGACTGCGAATTGGTTGGCTTGTTGGGCCAGAAAATGTGGTAGACCGGCTTGGTGATATCAAAATGCAGACGGACTACGGAGCCAGCTCAATCTCACAGGCAATTTTATCTCAGTGGTTGGACGGCGGTTATCATGAGGCTTATAATCAGAATCTCCGTGAAGAATTAAAGGCAAGAAGGTTGATAACCCTGAAGGCTCTAGAGGAAAATATGAAAGCTTTAGCAACGTGGTCATACCCTAAAGGTGGATTCTACATTTGGCTTAAACTAAACGTTTCTGTATCACTTAGACGCCTCTTCAAAAGAGCTGCACAGGTTGGAATCCTTATTAATCCTGGTCAAATTTATGATTTCGAAGACAGCCAATATATTCGAATTTCATACTCGTATGCATCACCTGAAGAACTTGTTTATGGTATAGAAAAACTTGCTGCTTTAATTCGATTGGAATTGGATGGCCAGTAGATTGTTTGGTTGGGTCAAATTGGTATGGTTTGGATGTTCACATTACTAAAAGGAGCGCCTATAATGAGCTTAATACAATCAGAGAGGGTGTTCATAAATGTTCAGTATACTAGCGCAAGGGTTTATGTTGGGTATAGCCTATGTGGCTCCCATTGGAATGCAAAATACGTATGTGATAAACACAGCAGCACAGAGTTCTAAGGCGCGAGCTATTCAAGTGGCATTGATCACAGCACTATTTGATATATCGTTGGCGTTTGCTTGTTTCTTTGGAGTGGGATTGTTGCTGGATACATTTGAGGCACTGAAAATGATCATTCTCGGTGCAGGGTCATTGGCCGTTTTATACATAGGCGTTTCACTCATCCGGTCCGTACCTGATGATATTGAAACACAGAATGTAGATAAGCCAATAATGGAAATAGCCCTCATGGTGTTTGCTGTAACTTGGTTAAATCCACAAGCATTAATTGATGGTTCCTTATTACTTGGGGGATTCAAGGCCACTTTGTCTGGACAAGCATCGGGCTTGTTTATACTGGGTGTCAGCATTGCTTCTGCAACGTGGTTTCTAGGATTAACAACGCTTGTAAATGTGTTTAGAGATCGTATGACTGTGAAAGTACTTCGTGTGATCAATATTATTTGCGGAAGTACAATTGTGTTATTTGGGATTAAGTTGGGATGGACATTTATAGAGTCGTATTTACTATAGTCGTGATGCATAGGGAGGTGGATCTGTGAAATTTTCCATTGGGTCAGATGTTTTAGAAATTTATCCATCAACTCATGTTGGATTGGTCGTGGTCAAAGGTTGCGATAATCGTTCTGATTCACCTGAGACCACCTTTGTTTTAAGAGAATCAGAACGCGTCCTCAGAGATCGCTTGGGTTCTGCTGCGATTCTGGAACTTCCTGAAATTAAGAAGTGGAGAGAAACCTATAGAAGTTTTGGTGCAAAAAAAGGTCGTCGTGTGTCTATAGAAGCCATGGCAAAGCGTGTGTTAAAGGAAGAGGTCATGCCACAAATTTCACCTCTTGTAGATTTATATAATGCTGTTTCATTGCGCTACGTATTTCCATGTGGTGGTGAAGACATAGACAAACTTTCTGGGAATGTGAAATTAGCACTGGCTGAGGGGAATGAGAACTTCTTTAGAATTGGTGGAGAAGAAAATGAACCGCCACAGCCTGGAGAAGTCGTATATAAAGATGATTTGGGATGTCTGTGTCGGTGCTGGAACTGGCGTGAGGCTGACCGAACAAAACTAACTGAAAATACCCAAAATGCTGTTCTTGTAATTGAGACTCTTGAACCAAACCGAGAAAAAGAGTTTATGCATGCACTCAAACATTTGTCGGAGTTGGTGAAAAATCTACTTGGAGGCCAAACTGAAATCCATGTACTCAATAGGAGTAATTTATCGGTTGAATTTTAGTGAAGATTTAGAAACTTAAAAGTATATTGTACCTATTTTAAGAGGTGATAAGGATGGAGATAACTGATAACAAGAAGCAATATTTAGCAGACATAGGTCTTGTTGTGTTTGCAATTTTACAAGGAGCTGCCTTTGTTGCGGGTAAAGATGCGCTAGAATCAATAACACCAATGTTTCTATTGGCATTTCGGTTTGGGATTGCAGCACTGTTCTTGTACGGATTCCTGTTTAAGAAGATAGGTAAATTGACCAAGGATGATATTATAAAAGGATCGATTGTTGGTACAGTACTTTTTGCTGCTTTTGCTGCTCAAACATATGGTTTGTTATTTACAACCGCTTCAAAGCAAGGTTTTTTATTGACTACATATGTTGTGATGGTACCGTTTCTATACTGGTTTGTTCATAAGAAACGTCCTCAGATTAAAGCTATAGTTGGGAGTGTAATAACTATAGTTGCAATCTATTTGATCTCTTTGCAAGGTTCATTATCTCTAGAGTTGGGTGACTCACTAACAATTTTTGGTGCTTTTTTATTTGCTGTACATATTTTGTCAATTGAGCATTTTACAAAGAATATGAATGTGTTTAAATTGGCATTTGTTCAGATTATGGTAGCATGGGGATGGTCGATGCTTACTGCTTTTATAACTGAGCCAATTCCAGTTGAGATGAATGGTAGAGTCTGGGCTTCACTATTATTCCTGGGGATATTCTCTACCTTTGTTTGTTTTACGATACAGACTGTTGCTCAAAAATATACATCATCTTCTCATGCCTCCATTCTCATGTCGATGGAATCGGTGTTTGCTGCAATTCTAGGAGTGCTTTTACTAGGGGAGATTATGTCCAAAAATGTCATTATTGGATGCGGCTTGATATTCATAGCAGTCCTCATTATTGAATTGGATATTAAATTATTTGGAACGGTTAAGTCTGAAGAAGTGCCTATAAAGAATGTATATTAACTTTTTCAGGGGAGTATACTGTACCAATTGTAGGAGGTTGCCCCGGCAACCTCCTTTTCTGTGTTCAATGCAGAAGAAAGAATAGTTCAATTTAAAGATAATTAATATGAAGATGTTTGAATAACACCCTAAAAAGGTATAATATAAACGTGTGACAGAATAGTCATTGTAATTGTGCTTGACACATAGTTGGACGTCAAAGTATAATTATCAAAGCTAATGCTTAGGGAAGTACTAGGAATTTAAAAAAGTATGACAAATAAGCGTTATTATAAGATTATCCATACCTTTTTACACAAATTTTACAGTTAAATTCTAGAAAAGTGGGCATGAATAGAAGGTGGATAATTTTAAGTACGTGACAGAAGGAATAAAGGAGAAACGGAGAGGTTGTATTATGAAGAAAATACTAATTTTTGTACTGCTCCTGACAGTTGTATTGACAGGGTGCCAGGCTGCTGATGAGGTATCAACACTGGATAAAGATGTTCTTAAAGTGGGCATGGAATTAAAGTATCCTCCATTTGAAACAAAAAATGCTGAAGGCAATCCTGATGGCGCATCTGTCATGCTTGCTGAGGCTCTTGGAGAATACCTAGGCAAGGAAATTGAGTTTGTGGACACACCGTATCCATCACTAATTCCATCGTTGGAAACAGGTAAAATTGATATGATTATATCATCAATGACGATTACGGAAGCTCGACTTGAAAAAGTGGACTTCTCAGATCCTTATACAACAAGTCAGTTGATGATGTTGGTTCATAAAGATTCAAAAGTAATGTCACCTGCTGATCTAAACGATCCAGACGTGATTATAGCATCTAAGACGGGTACAATTGGCGCGCTTTGGGCACAATCAAATGCACCTGAAGCACAGATTAAAAATATTGACGAAGAAGCAACGGCAGTGCTTGAAGTGGCACAAGGTAAAGCCGATGTGTTTATTTATGACCCGCTATCAATCATACGTCACCATGAGAATTATCCAGACACAACACGTGCTGTTTTAGAGCCACTGCCAAACACAGGTGGTTGGGGTGTCGCTGTTCAAAAAGGCGATACTGAACTTGTAGAAGAAATTAATGAATTCATCAAAAAAGCCAAGGAAGACGGCACTTATGATGGTATTCGTGAGAAGTTCTTGTTAGAAAAAATGGAAGAATTCAAGAAGTATGAACTTGATTTCTTCTTCTAGAATAGGAAGTCGGTTTTATGAAAAAGACAGCTAGTTTTTTAGCAGCACTTGGAATTTACTTTGCATTATTTTACTATGTAATGGTCACAGCAATTGGGAAAAAGTTAGATTTTTCGATCTACATTGAGTACTCAAAAGTTATTTGGGATGGATGGATTCAAACCATTGCCATTAGTCTAACGTCGGTGCTGATGGCACTCGTTGTAGGGCTGGTGCTTTATCTCATGAATGAGTCGAAGTATAAGGTTTTGAAATATTTAGCTGAGATTCATAAAACGATCATATTTGGTACACCGCTTCTGGTGATTGCCATAGTGTCTTATTATTATGTCGGATTCGCATTCGGCATAGATTCGAAGTTTTGGATTGGTGTGATCACACTCTCTTTATACATTGGTGCGTATATTGCTGATATTTATAAAGGCGCGATTGAGTCGATTCATCATAACCAGTGGCAAGCTGCTAAAATGTTTGGATTCAACAGGTTCCAGACCTATCGATACATTATATTCCCACAGGTTGTTATGACCATATTGCCACCGCTTGCGGGACAGTTTGCTCTAACAATCAAAGGAAGTGCGCTGTTGTCGTACATGGCTACAAGTGAGTTCCTGAACTCGGTGAATACTGTGATGGCAGTTTCTTTTGCCTACCCTGAGGGATTTATAATACTTGCAGTGGGGTATCTGATCATTACGATTCCGATTATTCGATTGATCAGACATTTAGAAAATAGACTGAATTACAAGGTGTAGCTTATGAATTTAAAATTAGAGAATTTGGTAAAGGTATATAATGGCGTTCGTGTGCTCGACGATATTTCCATAGAGATAAAAGACTTTCAGGTGCTGGCACTGATTGGCGCTTCAGGGAGTGGGAAATCAACGCTTCTTAGGCTGATTGCTGGACTTGAAGAGTTTCAAGAGGGTCAGATTTTAGTGAATGATGCACCTGTTTCTGAGGAAAATATGGAAGAGTACCGAAAAAAAGTTGGTTTTGTATTTCAGGACCATAACCTATTCAACCATTTAACAGTTATTGAAAATATCTGTTTGGTACTGGAAAAAGTACACAAGAAAAAACGTGAAGATGTTCTACCCATGGTACAGGAATTGTTGCGGCAGTTTGATCTTTCTGAACATCAAATGAAATTGCCACATCAATTGAGTGGTGGACAGGCTCAGCGTGTTTCAATTGTTCGTGCTCTAGCGATCATGCCAGAACTTATACTTCTTGACGAGCCCACATCATCTCTTGATCCGATTTTGACATATGAGGTTTTGACGGCGGTAAAGAAATTGGCGGACGAGAAAAAAGATTTTATCATCGTAACCCATGAAATTGGATTCGCAAAAAACATTGCGGATTATATTATTTTTATGCAGGACGGTCATATTATTGAGCATGGTACAAACAACATCCTTCAATATCCGAAAACGAAAGAATTGAGGTCCTTCTTGTCGAAGGTGCTGACCTTTCAGGACGAAGATATAAAGGCTGGTTAAACGAGGATCGGCAAAAAAATGAATTAAAATCGCCACCGCAGTTGAAAAATTGGCTGTTAGTGGCGATTTTTTATATGTACAAAATTTCTTTTAATTGGGTATTGCTAGAAATGCAATCATCTGTTAGACTAATATCGAATTCAAAATTAATCGAATTCAAAAACTGAATAAATACATTACAGGTTCTCATTCAGAGAATAATAGGGAAAGAGGTTTAATGCCTCTACAGCCCCCGCTACTGTATGGGTGGACGAAATCTTAATACCACTGTGAGTGATCATGGGAAGGTTAGAGAGTAGGACGATACCCGAGTCAGGAGACCTGCCTGTTATGTGATATGACGATCTTCGGGGTGAAGATTTTGCGCATACATGAGATGGAAATTTATTTTGATTTTGTCTGAATGAATTCTATAGCATAGGCTGTTATGTGGTTTATAAGAACACACACACGTCTATGTTTGATGAAAATGGAATGACAAAACGAATTTTAAGCAATCAACGTAAATAAACCAAACCTGTATATTCAAAACCAGCCTTGTTGAGGCTGGTTTTTTTATTGTACAAGTACAACTTGGCTTTTGCGACGACAAGTCGCTAAAAGCCCTGGTTTTACAAACAACTAAAAAGGGGTTACAAAAATGAAGAAGATTATATTTAGCACACTTGTAGCACTATCGTTAATTATGGTTGGTTGTTCAGCGTCTGCTGTAGAGCCTGCAAATGTAGTAGAACCTGTTGAGATTCAAGCAGAAATCATCGAAGAGATGGGGACATATGAACCTCAGACATACACATATGAAATTTATGGTGAAACTTATGAAGTAACATATATCCAAGCGCCTCAGAGAGCGGTAACAATGTCACAGTTTATGACAGAGATGCTTCTTGCACTTGGCCTTGAAGATCGCATGGTTGGGACAGCATTCATGGATAATGATATCTATCCTGATTTCAAGGAAGCTTATGACAGCATTGAAGTGCTTTCGGATAAATACCCATCAAAAGAAGTGATGTACTCAGTTGAACCGGATTTTATTTCTGGTTGGGCATCGGTATTTAATGAAAAACGTGTGGCATCAGCTGGAGAAATGATTGAAAATGGAATTCACCCTTTCCTTGCGAAGTCGATCAGCGGTGACGGTTCAATTGACACGGTATACCAAGATTTCCGTACCATTGGAAAAATCTTTGATGTGAACGAAAATGCGGAAGCTGTGGTTGCAAAGATGCAAAATGAAGTGGCGCAGATTCAAAATACAATTGGTGAACTTTCAGAAGAAAATAAAGTGAAAGTACTTGCATATGATTCTGGCGAAAATGAACCATTTGTTGTCGCAGGTGGTGGTATTAGTGGTGACATTATCAAACAAGCTCAAGGTCAGAATGTTTTTTCCGATATCCCGAAAGGGTATGCAACTGTGTCTTGGGAAGAAGTTGTACTTAGGAATCCTGATGTAATCGTTATAGTTGATTACGGTGACACGTCAGCTGAGGCGAAAGTTGAACTCATAAAGAGTCATCCTGCACTTCAAGGCATAGAAGCTGTAAAAAACGATAACTTTGTTGTGATAGGTCTTGCAGATATGTCTCCTGGAATCAGAAATACAGGAGCAATTAAACTTTTAGCAGAAGGTTTCTATCCTGAAAAATTCAACTAGGAGTCAGAAAAAAATATGAAATTTAAATCAGAATTTAAATCAAGATCAAGTTTTATATTACTATGCACCCTTCTTTTATGTGTTTTACTTTTTTCGCTGATCGCATCCATCA
>Ga0070724_10001370_pt1 | contig 14630 bp, 10 predicted proteins | sample tdDd001_FD_67278 | JGI IMG/M metagenome (GOLD analysis project Ga0070724, IMG submission 67278) | Marine sediment microbial communities from the Atlantic coast under amendment with organic carbon and nitrate - tdDd00.1 | ecosystem: Environmental > Aquatic > Marine > Coastal > Sediment | place... | reverse complement strand
CAAGATTTACCTTACGAAGGAAGCTGACAAAGTAAACACTTGGTTTGTTAAAAAAGAACCAGACAGCTGAATGTCTGCTCCTTGTCTTTAGCTGCCTGTCAGAGTGTTGTATGGGTTTAAACTAAAAGTCTCAGTTCTGATATAAGGGACTATACCTTAATAAGCCTGGCCTAGTTTCTCTGCCAAATTTTTAACGTAATCTGGGTTGTCTTCGGGAATCCATTTTCCGTAAATTTTACCAATCATGTTCCAGTTCTTATGCCCCATTTGCGAAGCTAACCACGCCATGTCGCAACCTGAAGTAAGTAACTGGCTCGCAAAGGTGTGTCTTAATTGATATGCAGCCCTGTGTGGGATCTTAGCTTGTCGTAGCCATTTAGCCCATTGTTTCGGGGCTGTAGTTAATTCAGGGCGCTTATAAGGCTGGTTCCCCCGACTTAAAAACACACGCCGTCTCAAAACGGTTTTCGACTTGGCATTTTTATAGTGAATCACTTCCTCAACAGCAGGCTGGTGCGACGTGAACTTCTGCATTTCCACTAGAATTTTATACGCGGCTGGCAAAAGTTCAATTGTCCGAAAGCTACTTTGTGTTTTTGGTATTTTTAATTTGCCTTCTCTGGTCAAATTACATCTAACGGTGATCTGCTTTGTATTCATGTTCACATCTTCCCATGCCAAAGCCTTTAGTTCTCCTAGTCGAAGTCCTGTCCAGGCTAGAAATTGAATCATGCTTTTTATTTTAGGAAGATGGATTACGAGTAACAGTGAGTTCAATTGAGCTAGCGTAAATGGTTTAACTACTCGGTCTTCCGGAGCTAATTTGCTGTCATCCTTGGCAATTGGGCGTACGTACTTCATTTGATTATCTTTGATAAACTTTTCAGTAGCAGCAAAGGACAATACTCGCCCTAATGTCTGGCTATATTCATTGACTGTGCTGGCAGCACAGCCCTCAAAAGCAGCTCGTTTATTGCCTGTAACAGTTTTACCTCTCATTTTGTTCAAGGCATCTGTGGTAACGTACTTTAACGGCTTATCAGCATATCCGAACTCTTCGAGCCAGTTGAAAGCGGTATTAATTTTACAAGATACCGAAAAGAATAGATTAGCTTTGTAAGCTTCTTTGTACTTGGTAAAGCATTCTCGCACAGTGATGTTTTTGATGTTATGTGAACCACTTAAGTGGAAAGGTCATTTTAATTTTTGTATTTGTGACAAAATGACATCGAGCGGTCGAAGGAAGGGTTAATTATCCATCTTTTTCTTCAAACTATGATGCTTAGCGTCAACAACAACGAGATATTTTAAGAAGCAGAACGAAAGTAAAGGTACTTGAACCTGGAATAAACAAGTTCGGCGAGATGCACGCTAGAAATTTGCTAAGACCGCACACTTTTTATTACGTTTTAATTTGTTTTGAAGTTTCTGTTTTTTTGCTATAGAGAAGATGGCATATTAATTATATGTTAAACGGTGAGTTTTCAATATGGGAGCTTTAGGATGGAACCTTTAAATTCAAATGAGTTAGCGTTTTGGCAGGGAGTTATATTTGCGTTTTTTATAGTTATCTTGAAGTTGACATATTGCTTTGTTGGCTATTTGATAATAAAAGTTGGTGCCAGCCTACTTAGGGAAGGAGTTAAAGGTGATTTTAAATTCAACGCAAAACTGCAAGGTGTAAAAGCCGACTTAGTTAGTGCATCACCAGGCCTTTTCTTTGCTTTATTAGGGGCTTTTGTAATTTGCTATGCTTTATTCGTGAATAAACCTGTAGGTACTGATTTTTCGGATGGTTATGAAAAAGTAAATAGAGAGTTAGGCGACTTGCAACTCTTGGATCCGGGAGATATCGATGAGTAAAATTTTTACACTTATCTTTTTATGTTTTCATGTAAATTGTTTTTCTTCAGAATTGGAGGCTAAACAAGGTTATGAGTTAGCTCGTAAATATTATCAGGAGGCCCGAAGTATACAGGACCCATCAATTCAAGAACAAAAGTTTGCTGACGCTGAGGTGCTTCTTAAAAAAAGTTTGTCTCTATGGGAACATGCTCTAATTGCATATTTTTTGGCAATTACTAATTATCAATTAAAAGATTATACTGAATCTCAGTATTTTGCTAAAAAAGCAATGGACATTGCTCCTCCTCGAATTGATGATAAATATCTGCCAAGTATTCAGAAGCTTCTAGATTATTCCTCTGAACCATCGCCTCCAAGATCTCGTAGTCGGAGCATTGCAGTCATGATGATAATTGATCCTGAAGAATTTGAAGGTTGGTATTATATTGAACCATCATATGATTTTTTTGATATTCCAGATTCTATTCAATAATTATAAAGTAAATTACTCTTTGGTTTCGGTATCATTCAGGTGAGCCTACAGGCTCCTCTCCAGTTTGTAGAGCCTTTTTAGCAGTGTCGAAATATACTGGTTTGTCGTGCTGTAGCATTTGTACATAAGCCGTGAATGTATTTACTGAAACCTTTAGGTTTAAATCACCATCACTGAATATAAGCTTTATATAACCTATTTCCGTATGCATCTCACAAAATAGCTTGTAGCTTTCGACTTTCCGTATAGTCATACCTTATCTCCTTTTTATTTACATTCATTCATGTAAGTCGCAATTGCCCCAATGTTTTTATCAGTTAATTCTGGCAATGGCTTTCTCACTATTTCATCACAGCGATTTTTTAATTCTTCAATTGCAAACTTTGTGGACTTGCCTAATATGCCATCAACTAACAGTTGATTTCCTTGAGAATCTTTTAGTCCCATTGCATCTAATTGTGATTGTAAAAATTCAATGTTTTGCTTTGATAATTGTGGTGTTACCGGAACCTCACCAAATGGATTTGGAGTGACATCATCCTCGTCATTATCATTGGGTATTTTATCTACAAAGCCAGCTTCAAAAACCTTAGCTCTGAGCTTTTTATCGTCGGCTGCTAATAGAAGTAAATTACAAGACTCTAATGGCGATCCTTCTTCAGGTTTTATATTTGCATTTTGTCCAATCAATGTTGTACAAACTTCGGTGTAATAGCTTAATTGTGTCGTTGTTTCGACAATCTTTTCTACGGCACTTGCCAGCCTATCAACATTCTGCTCCGACATTCTATTTTCACCAAAACTTGGTATCACGTTTGCCGTAGCCGAGGTCGAACCAACTCCCGTGGTTGCTGCAACTCTCGAAGATTCTATAACATCATATGCATCTTTCTTTTTCTTGGTAGCAGTTTTTAAACTATCAAGCTCACCTTCGGCGGTAGACACTTTTTCTTTTTCCGCAGTTACAACTTCGTTCAATTCAGTTATTTTAGTGTCTTTACTCGCAAGTGTTGTTTCTTCTTCAGGCGTCAGTGTTTCTCCTTTACTTTTTTTACCTTCAATAGCTTTTATATCATCTTCAAAATCTGTGAGTTTAGTTTCTGCATCTCCCAACGCTTTCTTTTGTTTTTCTAATTCGCTTTGTTTGGAATTCTCAGCGGTTTTAGCTTCTTCATATGCTATCCGTGCGATTTCAGATTTATTCGTGAGTTCTATTATACTTTCAGGGGAACCGAGACTTGATGAGGTATTTATTACAACTGGAGGCGCTCTGAATGCTCCAGTGAGTTGTTCGATGGATAAAATAGCCACCATTGTGTTTTGGAATCTTCTTTGAAGAGTTTCTAAACCAAACTTAGTGATCCCACCATTTGCAAATGCCTCACAGTTTCGATACATGATATCTCTTAGCGCTTGAATAGCTGCTGTTCGAACACCAATGTTCGCGACACCTTCCGAAATTGATTGTGAGAGGCCAAGCTTACCTTTATCTGTTATTGTAAGATCTAGGCCAAGAGTTGCCGCCATCGCACTAACTGCATCAGGGTTTGGTTCAGCACAGAATCCGTTCATTACCTGATTTGCCGCCTCTACGTTTTCTGAGTCTATTGGGATTGGTCTTTTCCAATAATAAACGCCGCGCTGTTTGGCATCCATCATGATCGCAGTATTGCCTTCAATCTCTTCTACGTCATTAAAATGAGTTAAATCAGCGCAACCAGATAAACAGCCATAGCCCAAAGAAATTAAGGTAAAAAAGACTTTCTTCATTATTTCGTCCATGAAATTTGAGTGATTTTTAAACAAACTACACTATGTATACTGTTATTCAAGTTAAATCTTTTAAATGTAGACCTTAGTTAGCAATAGAATTCAGCGTTTATCATGAGATTTAACCTATTAAACAGTTTGCAATTGCCCAAATTGACTTGGGACAGCTGTGATTAGCGATGACAAATATCTGATGTTCTGATACTTTTGTTTAATATCGAAAGGGGATGCCAATTCCCTGATAAAGAACAAAAAGGATTAGACGTTCATACCGAAAGGACACGCCACGTTTTCTTCAAGATAACTGATAAAAGTCCTTCAAATGAGCCGAGTACGGGGTACGTATGAGTTCAGTGAATAAAAAGGCACTTTCAGAAACGGACATTATTTCTAAGTTCATCATGCCTGCTGTTAAACAAGCAGGTTGGGATGATATGACCCAGATCCGCCAGGAAGTAAAACTGCGTGACGGTAAAGTTGTCGTTCGTGGAATGGTGGCTGCCCGTAAAAAAGTAAAATCCGCTGATATCGTTCTTTATCACAAACCCTCAATGCCCCTGGCTGTTATAGAAGCCAAAGCCAATAAGCATGATATCGGTAAAGGGATGCAGCAAGGGCTGGATTACGCCAAGTTACTCGACGTGCCTTTTGTCTTCGCTAGCAATGGCGATGGTTTTATTTTTCATGACAAAACGAATCCTCAGCAGCTTGAAACCGAAATCAAGTTAGAAGACTTTCCCACACCTGCTCAGCTCTGGGCAAAATACTGTGCGTACAAAGGCTATAAAGAATCCCAGTTACCCATCATCACTCAGGATTACTACGATGACGGTTCTGGCAAATCTCCACGTTATTATCAGCTTCAGGCTATCAATAAAACAGTAGAAGCAGTATCAGCGGGGCAGGATCGTATTCTGCTGGTAATGGCAACAGGCACTGGTAAAACCTATACCGCCTTTCAAATCATTTGGCGCTTGTGGAAAGCCAAAGCGAAGAAGCGAGTTTTATTCCTGGCAGACCGGAATGTTCTGGTAGATCAAACCCGCATTAACGACTTTCAGCCATTCGGTCAGGCGATGACTAAAATCACAGGCAGAAAAGTCGATCCGGCTTACGAAGTTCACCTGGCGCTATATCAGGCGTTAACTGGCCCTGATGAAAGCCAGAAAGCGTATAAGCAAGTCGATCCCGACTTCTTCGATCTTATCGTGATTGATGAGTGCCACAGAGGTAGTGCGTCTGAGGAAAGTGCCTGGCGGGAAATTCTTGAATACTTTAGTTCGGCTACTCAGATTGGCTTAACTGCCACACCCAAAGAAACCGATGAAGTGTCTAACATCGATTACTTTGGTCAGCCAGTTTATATGTACTCATTAAAAGAAGGCATTGAAGACGGCTTTCTTGCCCCGTACAAAGTGGTTCGCGTAGATCTCGATATCGACTTGCAAGGCTGGCGGCCAACCAAAGGTCAGATTGATAAATACGGTAATGAAGTTGAAGATCGTATCTATAACCAGAAAGATTTTGACCGCACGTTAGTCATTGATGAGCGCACACAACTGGTTGCAGAAACGATTACCAATTACCTAAAGCGCACAGATCCACTGGCAAAAACCATTGTGTTCTGTAACGACATCGACCATGCAGAGAGAATGCGGAGTGCATTAGTCAACTGCAATCCAGAACAGTATGCCAAAAATGATAAGTACGTAATGAAGATCACAGGTGATGATGCCATTGGTAAAGCCCAGTTGGATAACTTCATTAACCCCAAACGCACTTATCCAGTTATCGCAACCACATCAGAGCTTATGACAACGGGTGTTGATGCCAAAACCTGTAAGCTGGTAGTGCTCGATCAGAACATTCAGAGTATGACCAAGTTCAAACAGATCATCGGCAGAGGCACGCGTATCGATGATAAGTTTGGCAAGCTATGGTTTACCATTCTGGATTTCAAAAAAGCCACAGAACTGTTTGCCGATGAACGCTTTGACGGTATCCCTGAGAAAGTCATCAGCGCTAAACCCAGTGATATCAACGATGGCGATTCTGACTTTGACGATATCCTGGTAGGGCACGACACTGAGGATACACCTGAAGGCACTACAGATAGCCCTGATAATCTCGGCAGCGATGATGACTTTGGTTTTCCTGAAGGTGGAGATGCACCACAAACAGGCTGGGATGATGACGAAGAAACGACTGTTACAAAATACCATATCAATGGTGTAGCGGTTAAGAAAGTAGGGGAGCGTGTTCAGTATTATGATGAAGACGGCAAACTCGTTACTGAATCATTTAAAGACTACACCAAGAAAACCCTCACTAAATCTTTTGCGTCTCTTGATGATTTCATCAAGCGCTGGAACAGTGCTGAGCGTAAACAAGCCATCATCGATGAATTAGCATCCGAAGGGGTGATATGGGAAGTGCTGGAAGCAGAAATCGGGAAAGAACTAGATCCCTTTGATATGATATGCCACGTTGTTTTCGACCAGCCTCCGCTAACGCGCAAAGAACGCGCAAACAATGTTAAAAAGCGCAACTACTTCACCAAGTACAGCGAAATGGCGCAGGCCGTTTTGAATGAACTGTTGAATAAATACAGTGATGAGGGCGTAGAAGCGCTGGAAAGCAAAGACGCCCTGAAAACAGGTAAAGTTGTAGAATTTGGCCGTCCTAAAGAAATTGCAGATAAGGGGTTCGGTGGCAAAAAGGAATATGAAGCAGCCATAGCTGAACTGGAAAAAGCCATCTATAGCACCACACCAGATAAATCGGCCTGAGCATCGCTCAGGCAGAACAATAAAGAATCAGAGAATAAGAAAGTATGTCTATCAGTACCGTTATTAAATCCATTCAGGACATCATGAGAAAAGACGCAGGCGTTGATGGTGATGCCCAGCGATTAGGCCAGATGTCGTGGTTACTCTTCTTAAAAATATTCGATGCCCAGGAGGAAGAGCTGGAATTTGAAATGGATGATTACCGTGAGCCAATTCCATCGCAGTACCTGTGGCGCAACTGGGCAGCAGATGATGAAGGTATAACGGGCGATGAATTGATGGAATTTGTAAATGATGACTTATTCCCAGCGTTTAAAAATTTAACAGCGCCGATTGATAAGAATCCACGTGGCTTTATCGTTCGCGAAGCATTCTCCGATGCGTTCAACTATATGAAGAACGGCACGCTGTTACGCCAGGTGATCAACAAGCTCAATGAAATCGATTTTACCGACTCCAAAGAACGCCACTTATTCGGTGACATTTACGAGCAAATCTTACGTGATCTGCAAAGTGCAGGTAATGCAGGGGAGTTCTATACGCCCCGTGCGGTAACCCGTTTTATTGTAGACAGGGTAGATCCGAAACTGGGCGACAAAGTATTCGATCCCGCCTGCGGCACAGGCGGATTCCTAGCCTGTTCAGTTGACCATGTAAAATCAAAATATGTAAATACCGTTGCCGACCATAAAACGCTGCAAAACCAGATTCACGGCGTAGAGAAGAAACAGCTACCGCACCTGTTAGCCACCACAAACATGATGCTGCACGGTATTGAAGTACCAGTGCAAATCAGGCACGACAACACCCTTAACCGCCCACTTTCAAACTGGGACAGTGAGTTTGATGTTATCGTCACCAATCCGCCATTTGGTGGAACCGAAGAAGATGGTATCGAAAAGAACTTCCCTTCTGATATGCAAACGCGGGAAACCGCTGATTTGTTTTTACAGCTAATCATCGAGGTATTGAAAGACGGTGGACGCGCCGCAGTGGTATTGCCAGACGGTACTCTTTTTGGTGAAGGTGTTAAAACCAAAATTAAAAAGCTGCTCACAGAAGAATGTAATCTGCACACCATAGTTAGACTACCTAATGGCGTTTTTAACCCTTACACAGGCATTAAAACCAACCTGCTGTTTTTCACCAAGGGAAAGCCAACCAAAGAGATTTGGTTTTATGAACACCCCTACCCAGAAGGCGTAAAAAACTATTCCAAAACCAAACCAATGAAGTTTGAAGAATTCCAAACCGAACAGGAATGGTGGGGCACAGAAGGCGATGGTTTTGCCAGCCGAGTAGAAAACGAGCAAGCCTGGAAAGTTTCGATTGAAGAGGTCATCGAGCGCAACTTCAACCTGGATATTAAGAACCCGCATGTAGGCGAGGTAGAAAGCCACGATCCAGACGAACTGCTACAGCAGTACGAAGCACAACAGCAAGAAATTCAGGCATTACGTGACCAGCTTAAGGGCATACTGGCTGAAGCTCTGTCATCAGATTCTGAGGGCGAAGCTTAATGTCAGTAGAAAGCATAATTACTGAAAACCTGGATATTTGGACATCGGCAATCAAAATCAAGTCAGCGTCGGGGCGGGGAAGCTCTAGTAAGCTGGAGCTGTATGGGATAAAGAAACTGCGTGAGCTTATTCTAGAGTTAGCAGTCACGGGAAAGTTACTTAAAGCTAATCCTAATGAGCTATCAAAAAAAGCAGCTATTGAAGAGTATGAGATTGCAAAAGCCTTAAAGTTGGAAATGATTAATTCAGGTAGGGCTTCTAAAACTAGGGGAGTCTCTGAGAATGAAGGAGGGGTTATCCACTCTGGATATAACGAATCCTGGGAAACATGTCTATTAGATGACATTGCGTGGCCGCAAGCTGGATTCGCTTTTAAGTCAAATTCTTTTAACGAAGATGGTGTTGGTTTACCTATTATTAGAATTCGTGATGTTGGAAATGACTTTTCTGGTACATTTTATGATGGAGATTATAGAGATGAGTTTCTTGTCTCTAAAGGCGATATTCTGGTTTCAATGGATGGTGAATTTAGAGTAAGGAGATGGAAAAATAGTAATGCTCTATTAAATCAACGAGTTTCTCGAATTCACTTTGTTGAATCTGTGGATAATAAATTTTTTGAGTGGGCACTTCAGATAGCATTGAGAAGTTTGCAGGGAGCTAAGTCGTATACGACTGTTGATCATCTTTCAACTAAGCAAATTGGTTCCTCAAAGTTACCTTTCCCTCCAATTTCAGAACAGAAAGAAATTGTTAATAGGGTGGACGAATTAATGTCTCTCTGTGACCAACTAGAGTCACAAACCGAAACGAGTATCGAAGCGCATCAAACTCTCGTTAAATCACTACTAGAAACCCTCGCCAACGCAAAAGATGCAGACGAACTAAATGAAAGCTGGCAGCGCATCAGCGCACACTTCGACGTGCTATTCACCACAGAAGAAAGCATCGACCAGCTAAAACAAACTATCCTGCAACTCGCAGTAATGGGCAAACTGGTAAAACAAGACCCCAACGACGAACCCGCATCAAAACTGCTCGAACGCATCGCCGCAGAAAAAGAACAGCTAATCAAAGATAAGAAAATTAAAAGACAAAAGAGTTTACCAGCTCTGAAGGAAAGCGAACTTCCTTTTGCGTTGCCAACTGGTTGGGAGTGGGCGCGAGTTTGGGATGTTGCGCATACAATAACGAGTGGCTCTAGAGATTGGGCTAAGTATTACAGTGATCACGGGGCTATTTTCGTAACAATGGGAAATTTAAGTCGAAATAGTTACAAACTCCGGCTCGAAAACATTCGTTATGTAACCCCTCCCGAAACTGGAGAAGGCACAAGAACTAAGCTTGAAGAGAATGATCTTTTAATATCTATTACTGGGGATGTTGGTAATTTAGGGCTTATACCTCCAGAATTTGGCGAAGCTTATATTAATCAACACACAGCGATGTTGCGTTTAATGCCTGAATGCCAAAACAGGTTTTTTGCAGAATTAATGAGATCACCACTTGCCAAGTATCAGTTCGATGCTCCACAAAGAGGGATTAAGAACAGCTTCCGTCTTGGGGATGTTGGAGAAATGTATATTCCTATCCCTCCAATCTCAGAACAGATAAAAATTGTTGAAAAGATAGACCATATGATGATGGTTTGTGATTCTATGATCGATAAATTGAAAGAGCTTCAGATTACAAAGCAAAAAATTACAGATTCAATTTTAATTACAGATTTTTAAGATTTATTTCGGTGATTTTTTGCATTTTACTATTGTAATATTAATTAATTAATTAGAGTCTTGATATAAATCATATCTAGAACAAATTAATAAAGTATTTGGTGACAACGCTTAATGAGTATTAAATCAATAAGAATAAAGAACCTGCTTTCCTTCGAAGATGTTTATATACCTGATTTTAAAGATGTAAATTGTATTGTAGGTCAGAATAATGCAGGGAAGTCCAATCTTCTGGCATTATTAAATTACTTTTATTCTTGTCTACGAAATGAAAGAGTTGTACCGCCGTCTTTGTTTTCAAACTATTCTGCAATAGGTACTATTTCTATTGAATATGACACAACACGACTCAAAAAAGTTGTAACCTCAAAAAGTAAAGATGTTAGTAACCCCTATTTTCGCCATATTTTCAATACGTTATTCTCGTTAAAACATAACTTAACTGGATTAGCCGCTTTCATTGAATATTCGAAGCAGCGAAGTCGTAAAAGTTCTAGTTTCGTTTTAACCCTTACAGTAAGAAAAGACAATTCTATATGTTGGTCAACTAAGAATAATGATGTTCTCGAAGTTATAAACAGGGTATATCCTTTTTTCTCGATTGATACACGACATATCAATCTTTATGACTGGAGTAAGATTTGGGAAACTATTAGCCAACTGAAGTTTCTTAATATGAACACATTAGAAACTGAAGACCTAGTTGAGTTTATTGACGATCGAGTGTCTAAAAAAAGTGGAGCTTATAAAGACTACGTTACCAAAGTTAACGATATAGCGACTACATCTGCATACAAATATCAAGAGAAAGTGCTTAACTATGTGAAAGTGGGTTTGAAGGGCCACACTTTTAACATAGAAGGTGAAGATCTCCACCGTCAATCAGATGGAACTAATTCGCATAAATTCTTAGAGCTATATCTCAACTTGATGATTGCTTTAACTCGCCGTGAGTTTATAACTCCAACCGTTTTTGTCGACGAGCCTGAAATTGGCCTTCATCCAAAAAAAAATGAACTATTAATTCATCGACTGCACACAATATATAAATCATTCCAAAAAACTAAGGTTGGTCGAGAGATTGGTCGTTATGCTACGCCCTACCCCAAAATAATATTCTCAACACATTCACCTAATATTATAAAAACGGTTGTCAAATTATTTCAAGGAGTTGATGAACATCAAGTCCTACATTTTATGAAACATAGAAATAATTCTACTAAGGTTAGGAAAATAAGGTCGCATTATGAAGATTCTAGGTTTTTAAATGTTTTTAGTGATAATGAAGCTAGGTTGTTTTTTAGTAAGTTTATTCTTTTTGTCGAAGGTGAGACTGAATTGGAAATATTTGGCAACCTTAAATTGGCATCCAAATTTGATAAGCTGAGGGATATCGATGTCTATAATGCGAACGATGTTCATTTAAATGCATTAAGTCCAACAAAAAATAATCTTCCTATTCCTTTTTTGATACTTTACGATTCTGATTTTTTGTTTGATATAAATTTTGATAGTTCGTCGCGTGCTAATTTAACTGTATCTAATAAGAAAGTTAGCCTAAAGAAGATTGATAACTCATTGAAGTGTTGTTACTACGGCTCCAAAGATTTTACAACCAAAAAAGCCATTAGAGAGATTTTTTCTAGAGTTGAAAAGCCGAAGAGTATTAATGATAACGGTACAGGATTTAAGCTATTTAAATTAGAGTATCTATTAAATTATGCTAATCGAAATGTTTTCCAGTCGTATAATATAAGATTTAATTACACCACTATCGAAGGCGTTTTAATTAATCAAAATAGTTTGGGGTATATCATAGGCTGGTTGGCGAGTGAAATTAAGCATGGTTTCAATATTACGCCTGCTAAGAATACTACTGCTAAAGTGCAGGGTATTAAAAATAAATTCGCTAAAAACAATGACGTTAAGAAAGCTTATAAAGCTCTTTTCTCTTATTGTACTTACGAAGTGAGTATTGACGAGGAGTTAGAAAAGTTTGCGAAAAGAATTAAACTACAATATATGAAATTAATCCGAGATGAGATCAAAAAGATTGGCTTGTCTAATCAAGACCTCGTTTTCTCTTTAAGGCTTACCTTTGGTGGTAAAACTAATACGTATCAAAAAGATGGTGGAGCTAACTATGAAAGTGTAGTTTCACAAAAGGTGAGAGATTTTGTTAAAAAAATGAAGTCTGAATACTTAGATGGATTTGCTTTCGATACAACTAAAACAAGTGGATGGGCAACTAGTTTCATCGACTATTGTGTAGATGAACTAGAAAATGAGGCTAACGGCGATAACCGGAAATTCTATGCTCTTTTTGCAGTTGTGTTTCCAGAGTTGGATGATATCATTAAGAAAGTTTCTTTTTGATAGAGTAAAGAGGCTGATGTTTACATCAGTGAGTGCCCTGACGCTCCAAGCTCTCAGTTACTAACTCTGAGCCTAGTCTCACCGACATGTAACTTTTAATCCACGAACGTGAAAAGATGTTTTTAGTATCTGAAGAAACTATTTAATGAAAAAGTTAGATAAAAAATCATTCTTCGAAATTCTAAATGTTGAAGAAGAATTTGTTACACCGCAGTTTAATGAACAGGTTTTTAGCTTTAATATTGGCAAAAAATTTGTCTATGCATTAAAGAAAGAGTCAAAAATAAGGTTTTATCAACAAGAGTTAAACAATAAATTTTTATCTAAAATTCCATTAAATGGAGCTGCAAAGGCGTTCCGTAGAAATTCTTCATATTTCGAATTTTTGGAGCCTCATAGACGTAATTACAAATTCCTAAGATTAGATATTAAAAATTTCTTTCATTCTATTAGTAAATCAACGGTTATAGATACTTTCTCTCATTACATTGCAGAAGAACCGTTAACAGAAGGTAATGGAGATAAAAGCTTATTAGATTGTTTCGCAGATTTAGTAACATATTCTATTCCTTTAGGAAGTAGCAATAGGAAGTTTGCTGGCAATACTGTCTTACCTATGGGGTTTATAACATCGCCCGCTATATCGAATATTGTTTATCGAAAGATAGATATTATTATTCAAAAACATTGTTCTGTTCACGGTCTAGAGTATTCGCGCTATGCTGATGATATGCTTTTTTCAGCAAATATTTCTAATAACTATATTGAAAGTGAAAGGCTTACAGGCTTCGTGTCAGAACTTCTACTAAGTCATGGTTTTGAATTAAATAAACGAAAAAGTATTTTCAAAAAGCATATTCTATCTCTTAATGGTTATGTAATCGAAGGTGCTAGGAGTGATCTTCCGTTAGGTGATATACGTTTGTCACACAAGAAATTAAAGTTATTAGATAAACTACTTTATGAGTTTGGAAAGGGCAAAAGTAATGCTGAAATCTTGAAGTATGTTTTCGGTTTGGATGTTGATAAAGTTAATTTTCCACTACCGAATACGGAGCAGGAGTTTAAGGATGCCTATTGTAAAGACCAATTATTAAATAAAATAGGTGGTTACAGGTCTTACTTAGTTTCGTTTATTAAATTCCTTTCGGCAAATAACATATTGTCATCTGAACCGATGGAGCGTTATACAGGATTGTTAACTAAGCTTGAGAAAGCATATACTAAGCTCCAGAATACTTAGTTGATGGTGTTTGTAACTTAGTAAGCAGTATTTTCCATAAAATGCAAAGTTTTTATGTTTGATGTATGGGGCCAAATAGGGGCCAAAAGTTTAGTAATAATGAGTAATATTAAGTGATGAAAACAATGAACAGAACGCTACAAACCGCTAAATATAACACATTAGCACTAATCAACGATGAAGCCCCATTTGGCTTCAAAATGCCGTTTTAACTCCTGGTAAGTAAATGATTGCTTAGGGATAACTCCCAAGTAACACCATTTTATAGAGCCCCGGTTTTTACCGGGGCTTTTTTGTTTTGTGACCAAAGGCGAATCCAGCCAATCTCTCTAAATTGCAAAAAAAGACATTCTGTGAATTAATGGAGATAGCGCATATAAAAGGACTTTTATGAAATTTGCGCTCAAATTCATCAGTGTGCTGCTGCTGACATTCACATTGCTTATTGCTGCACTCGCGACTTATATTTTAGTGGACTTTACACCTGCTGCTCCAGCAAATCAGGATGAGCGGTTAGTCAATGACGTCACGCAACTGAACCCCATAAGCGTATCGAAAGTTATTCGGCCTGTTACTTCCGCAGAAATAATTGCGGCTATTGTGCAAACAACCGGCCCCGTTTCAATTGGTGGGGGAAGAAACAGTCAAGGTGGCCAAACGGCGTACCCGGATAGTTTGCACATCGATATGCGTGATTTTAACAAAGTCATAGACCTCAACGTTGAGGAAAAGTGGGTAACTGTTCAGGCAGGCATTCGTTGGCGAGATTTACAGGAGATTATTGATAAACATGATTTGTCTGTAAAAATTATGCAGACTTACGCTAATTTCACGGTTGGTGGTTCACTATCGGTAAACGTG
>Ga0070724_10001368_pt1 | contig 14642 bp, 14 predicted proteins | sample tdDd001_FD_67278 | JGI IMG/M metagenome (GOLD analysis project Ga0070724, IMG submission 67278) | Marine sediment microbial communities from the Atlantic coast under amendment with organic carbon and nitrate - tdDd00.1 | ecosystem: Environmental > Aquatic > Marine > Coastal > Sediment | place... | reverse complement strand
AAATAAGTAACAATTTATTGGCATTTAAATTATGAACATTAATTATAATTCAATACAGGTGTTATGTCCCAATTAAATAAACCTTAATTTTTTATTCCCTTTATCCCCATTGGATTAATTCTATACTAACACTCCAAAAATAATCGCCAAATCAAAACCTGTCTGCATACAAGAAATATCAGGCAACTCTCTGAAAAAGCGTATGGGATTCCTGGGTATTGTTCATAATAAACTCATCATTTAAAAAGTAATTTTAATGCCGCTACACCTCATACCTCTAAATAACTTTAAGAAAAGAGTCATCTTACCTTACAATACTAACCGCTATTGACAAAATCAATGAAAAATTTCTATAGTCGTGGTACACTACTTATTAAAGTATTCGTAAAAAAAATTTATCTCTTGTGCTCCTGTATCTCTATATAATAACTCCCAGACAATAGAGGAAGAAGATATGGATAGTCGTATATTTTTATGGATATCCTTTCACTTAAAGGAGGGGAGTTATCTTTCAATAAATAATTAAACAACGAGGTGAAGTAATGTCGGTCGATAAAGTTTGTATAATATTGTCCCTTTTAATATTTTCTAGTATTTTTTCTCTCAGACTTTCCAAAAAATTCAATATCCCCACCCTTATAATGTATTTAGGTGTAGGTATCCTTGCAGGATCTGAAGGGTTTGGAGGAATAGAGTTTGATAATGCCGCCCTTGCCCAGTTTATGGGTAATATCGCTCTTTGTATCATCCTGTTTTCAGGTGCTTATAATACTGATGTCAATGACATCAAGGATGTAAAGGCAGAGGGGCTTTCCCTGGCATTTGTAGGTGTTCTTTTAAACACTTTACTGGTCGCTGTCCCCATCTATTTCTTTACTCCCTTTGATTTTGCAGGAGCTCTTCTTTTTGGAGCCATTGTATCCTCTACAGATTCCTCTGCAGTGATGTCTATCCTCTCCTTTGGAGGCCTTGATATCAAAAAAAAGGTAGGAGGAATACTAAAACTCGAGTCCGGTACCAATGATCCCATGGCCAATGTTATTATTATAATCCTTATAAGTATAATAAAAGCAGGGAAGTTTAGCCCGTTAAATGCCCTCTTATTTTTAACAGGACAGATAGTTATAGGTATTGCAATGGGGATTATTATGGCTAAGATTGCTATAAAAATCATTGAAAGATATGAAATAAAACTTCAGGAGCTTCATCAGATAATTATTCTGGGATTTATACTCCTTACCTTTGGATTAACCAATCTTCTTATGGGTAATGGATTTATGGCTATCTTTATTTTAGGTATTACCCTTGGAGATACTCCTCTTATATTCAGAAGGAATATGAAGCGTTTTTTTGGTTCTATCTCATGGATGGTAGAAGTGGGAATGTTTGTTATGCTGGGGCTTCTGGTATTTCCCAGTAGATTCCTGGAGATATGGAAGCTAGGAGTAGTAGTTTCTTTAATCTTAATACTTATAGCGAGACCCCTCAGTGTTTTCATTAGTTTGTCTAAGAGTGATCTAAAAAAGGAGGAAAAGCTGTTTATCTCATGGGGGGGACTTAAGGGAGCCGTTCCCATTGTCTTTGCTACCTTCCCTCTGGTTGAGGGAGTAGCTAATGCTGATTTGATATTCAACTTAGTTTTCTTCGTTGTAGCTCTTTCGGTTATCTTACAGGGAATGACCCTTCCCTTTGCTTCTGGATATCTGGGACTAAAGGATACTTCTCCCAAATATTTTGAAAAAGGTGATCTTGAAAACTTTGAATACTTTGAGGAATCTCTAACAAAAGTTAAGGTACAGCCCAACGGAGTTGCCGTTGGAAAGCAGATAAAAGATATCCATTTCCCAAAGGATATTCTCCTAATCCTCATCGACAGAAAAGGAAAGAAGATCCTTCCCAAGGGAGATACTATAATAGTTGAAGAGGACGAGCTATATATCTTAGCTGACAACCCTCAGACAGTAGAGGAGTATATCATTAGTGCATCTAAAAAAATGAAGGAAGAAGAGGAGCCCTCTCAATAACCTGTAGATACTAAATAGTGCACCCTACCCAGAGTTTATCAGATAAAATTCTATACTTTCCTTAATAACAAAAAAGAACCTTTCATATGAAAGGTTCTTTTCTTATTTGTTACTATCTTTCATTTTATTTTGTAGCCTTCCAAATCTTCTGAAAGTTATCTTTAGGTATGGTAGCTCCTTCCTATGGAGATCTTATCTACACCCTCAATATACCTTTTCATTATAGATATGGTCATCTCACCAGTACAGTGTCCCAGATAATATTTTTTTATACCACTCTTTTTCATGAGTTTAATATATCTTATTAGCCCCCCTGGATTAAGTGGCAGATTCCTTGTATGCAGTCCCCCGGTAAGAGAGTTTATAGGATAACCAGGAAAATAACAATTTAAGGACTCCAGCAGCCTCTCAACTCCAAAGTGACAGCACCCCACAACAACATTTAATCTTCCATCCTCTACAACAACAAGGCTTAACTCATGACTAAAATCATCCCTCTCCCTACCCTTGTAGTAGAAGGGAGAACTCCTCCCCTTGGGAGAGATAAGGTAGATATCCTCTTCAAGCCTGTATAGGCCCCCTACCTCTACTTCCTCTATCCCTTCTAACCTCTTTACGTCCTCACTGGAAAGACCAATCTCTTTTTTTATAAAGCATTTAAAGTAGTAGGTGCTCACCACACCCTTTTTTATAACAACCCTTCCTGGGTCTATTCCTGCATCTAAGAGATACCTCAGTCCCCCTATGTGATCTTTGTGACCGTGGGAGATGATAAAATAATCTATCTCAGATATATCTATTCCTAATTTTATTAAATTCTTTATCACTTTATCCGATACCCCTGTATCAAACAATATCTTTTTATTTTTAGTCTCAATATAAAGGCTCAGGCCCCTTTCATTATGAAACTCCTCTACCCTGCTGTTTTCTATCACAGGAATAATCTTCATCTGCCCTCACTCCCATACACCTTTTATATAAAATATTATCAGATCCCTTTTAAATTGTCACCTGTATTTTATTAAAATATCTTGTGGAATCATCTTTTGGATATATGAGGGATAAATACAGATTTAAAACCTTTAAAAACACTAGAGGAGACCAAAAAAGAAATTTCAAGATATATGAATTACTACAATAATCACAGGTATCAATGAAACTAAAAAAAGATGACCCCTATCCAATACAGGAATCACCTTTTATCAATCTAACCATACCTTTTTTTAAGATGTTCTTGACAAAGGGTACAGTTTATAGATCCTACACTTTAATTTTCTTTAAATTTCTTTATTTCTCTGAATAATCTCAAGGCTGTCTCTGCCTGTGTCTCTTTTCCTTCTTTATATTCCTTTAGAAATCCTCTTATCTCTTGGATCTCATCCTCTGAAAATCTGAGGCCTAATGTTTTCCCTCTGACCCTTTCTACACCTTCTGGGAGTGTTTTTGGTCTGCCTACCGAATTTTTTTTCTCTACCTTTTTTTTAGTTTCCACTATTCCCTCCTTGATTAAATAAGAGAGCCTCTCTCAGCCTTTTTATTTATTTAAAATGTATATCCTACACCTATATAACCTTTGACCACTGTCTCCTCTTCTACTGTCTGGATGATTATTCCATCATACTTCTCTTCAATCTCATAGATCATCATACCTCCGAACACTGAGACATTATTATCAAATTGATATCCCAACTCTGTGGAGATATATGGAGAGCTCACATCATGGCTGTATAGTCCGCCGTAAAAGTCACCATCTCCCTTGATCACTCCCACAGATCCTTGAGCGTATAAATTATCGTTGAAGTAGTATTTTCCTACTAGTCCGACATGGACCGTGTTGTAACTCTCATCATCATCTGAATAATCATTATTTGTGGCCCCTAACTCTACCCCGTAATAAAATTTACCATTACTAGATCTGAGGATATTAATATCCCCTCCCACACTTGTGGCCTCATCTGAATACTCTCCGCTTGATGTAACTCCTCCCGTTAATCTTGTATTAACTTGTGTGTCAGTCGCATACACCATTGAACCAGCCATTAAAATCATTCCTACCATCACTAATTTTTTCATTTCTTTTCCTCCATTATTATTAGTTATTTTTTGAAGTTTTCTTATTAACTGGATTGCAAGGCCTTTTATTAAAGGGATCCTTCTAGATAATTAATTATATTTTTTTCGTATTTTTGAGCCCTTAGAGTTCCTGTTATTTGAGTTTTGTCTCTGGAGTGGCCGTCTACATACACAAGAATTTTTCCTCCCTCTGTCTGGATGTGTATCTTTATAAGCTCCCCGTTTGTCATGAGAGAGATCCTTTTAAGCCCCACTATAACCACTTCACCCTCTGAGATCTGCTCATTGGTTTGGATCTCCATCCCTATATCAAGGAGCGCCTCAAGAGAGATCCTCACAACCTCCTCTAGCTCCTTGGATGTCTCCACCTTCTGGCCACTGGCTGGAGTGGACTTTAATCCGCTCACAGAGGTACAGCCTGTTAATATTATAATTATTAAGATCATTAATATTCTTTTCATTTCTCCTCCTTGTGGAGATCTCCCCATGGATCTCCTCCACGTAATTATTAATCTTTACCTCAAAACACTGGGCTGACATCTTTTGAATCATTTCGTTTCCTCCAATGTTCCAACTGTCTCTAACTGATAAAAATATAACACTATAAATAATTAATGTCTAGCCTATAATTTTGATTTATGTTATTTTTAAGTTTTACAAGTTCTGGATCCCTCTTGAATACTGGCTATCCATAAATTGGATTAAGGTAAATTTTATATAAAAAGTAGCCCGACGCTTCACCCCTTTTATGATCTAGGAAATATCATCATTAAATCTATACTTTCTTTAACAATAAAAAAAGAGAGTAGACATCTACTCTCTTTCAGCTTTACTTATATTCTTTACTCTTTTCCTCGCCTCTTAATACTCTAAGAGCTCCCTCAGTAAGAGCTGACATCTCATCCTCACCTGGATACACTCTTACCTGAGCCAGATAGTCCACATAGTCTCTTATCTTAGCCACAACGATCTCTGAGTATGCTATACCACCTGTGAGAAGTATTGCATCTACCTTTCCTCTCAGTACTGTAGCAAATCCACCTATCTCCTTAGCTATCTGATAGATCATTGCATCAAAAACAAGCTTGGCTTTCTCATTTCCTTCATCTACCATCTTTAATACGTCTCTCACATCTGTAGTTCCCAGATATCCCACAAGACCCCCGTTTCCTTTTAGTCTCTTCTTGATATAATCTAGTTCATACTTACCACTCACTGCCATCTTTACAAGGTCTCCTGCTGGTACTCCCCCTGCTCTTTCTGGTGAAAATGGTCCGTCTCCGTCAAGGGCATTGTTTACATCTATTACCCTTCCGTTTTCATGAGCTCCTACAGATACTCCTCCACCCATGTGTACTACAATAAGGTTTAGATCTTCATACTCTGTACCTATCTCCCTTGCATACTTTCTTGCTACTGCTTTTTGATTCAGGGCATGGAAGATAGATTTTCTGTCTAGCTCAGGTACACCTGATATTCTTGCCACAGGCTTTAGCTCATCTACTACCACAGGGTCTACTATATATGCTGGGATGTTATTTTCTCCTGCTATGATGTGTGCTATTCTTCCACCAAGATTTGATGCGTGCTCACCTAACACACCTACTTCCAGGTCCTTTAGCATAGCTTCATTTACATGGTATGTTCCACCGGAGATTGGCTTTAATAGTCCTCCCCTTCCTACTACTGCACTTAGATCGTTAGGCGATATCCCGCTTTCTCTTAGGGCTCCCTCTACTATATCTTTTCTAAAATCCAGCTGATCTGATATTCCCTTAAACTTATCAAGTTCTTCATTATCATGACGAAGAGTTTTTACCAGAACCTCCTTCTCATCCTTATATACAGAGATTTTTGTTGATGTAGATCCCGGGTTTATAGCAAGTACCTTATATCCTTCCATTTATCAATTCCTCCCAAAAATTATAGTTTATCCGATGTAAGACTTCCAAGTATTATAGAATTCAACTTAGCTTCCTCATTATCTGCTCTTGATGTTAGTATTATTGGCTTTTTAGCTCCTACAATTATACCAGCATTTTTAGACCTTGCAAAGAATGCCATAGATTTATAGAGTATATTCCCAGCCTCTATATCCCCTGCCATTAAGATATCAGCCTTTCCAGCTACAGGATGAACCATCCCCTTGTGTCTTGCTGCTTCCTCTGAGATGGCATTATCAAGGGCAAATGGTCCTCCCACAAGACAATCCTTTAATTCTCCGTTTTTATTCATATCCTCAAGGGCTTTAGCATCTACTGTATCCGGCATCTTAGCATTTACCTTTTCCTTGGCACAAAGACACGCTACCTTAGGGACCTCTATCTCCAGAGCTCTGGCTACCTTTACAGCATTTTCTATTATCTTTTTCTTTGCAGCCAGATCCGGTGCTATATTCATAGCCGCATCTGTCACATAAAACAATCTGTCCCACCCTTCTACTTCAAATACTGCCACGTGGGATAGTATGCTGTCTCCTCTAAGACCTATCTCCTTATCAAGAACAGCCTTTAATATGATAGATGTGTCCACAAGACCCTTCATAAGCATATGCGCTTCACCGCTAGACACCAGTCTTACTGCTTCACGAGACGCTTCTGTAACATCTTTTTTATCCACAACTCTATAGTTATCCACCGATATATTATTTTCACCGGCTATTCTTTCTATCTCAGTCTGATCTCCCACAAGGATAGCATCTACTATTCCTTCCTTTCTGGCCATCTCCACAGCCAGAAGTACTTCCTTATCCTGGGCACATGCTACCGATACTACTTTTTTACCCTTAGACCTTGCCAGCTCCAGAGCTTCTGTGAAATTTTTCATTCTGAATCTTTCCTCCCTTTATAATACAAACTAAGAGGCTCATGTGAGCCCCTTAGATTAATTGTATGTTTTTAATTTATCTTTTTATGTGGCTGCTCTTTACATTTTTCATCATTTCGATTCTTCTCTCTGCAAACATGTCTGCAGCTTGTCCTGTAGGAATATTGTTTTCCTTAGCCATAGAGTAGATCTGAAGAAGTCTGTCGTAGATCTTTTCAGAGTCAGATAAAGCCTTCTCACAGTTGTATCCGTGGATCTCATGGTATACGTTTATAAGACCTGCAGCGTTAATTACGTAATCTGGAGCATATAAGATTCCTTTCTCAGTTATTGCTTGTCCTGCAGCTTCGTCTCTTAATACGTTGTTTGCAGTTCCAGCGATAGCCTTACACTTAAACTGAGGAATAGTATCTGCATTTACAGTTGCCCCTAGAGCACATGGACAGTATACATCTACATCTAATCCGTAGATATCTTCAGGTGCTACAAATTCTACCTCAGGATGCTCTCTCTTCATTCTTTCAATATGCTCTTCATTGATCTCAGTGAAGTATATCTTTTTAGCTTTTTGTCTTGCATAAGTTTCAGTCAGGAAGTCATATCCTAATAGGTATTTAATAAGGAAGTAACCAGTCTGTCCTGCACCCTGTACAGAGAAAGTTCTGTCACTAAGGTCGTCAGTTCCAAAAGCTTCCTTTAGTGTAGCTTTAACTCCTGCAAAAGCTCCCCATGCTGTAACTGGTGATGGGTTTCCACTCTTTCCAGGTAATCCTGTAACATAGTCAGTTTCCTCTGCTACGTAGATCATATCTGAAGTTGATGTATTTACATCTTCAGCTGTGATATATCTTCCGTTTAAACTTTGTACATATCTTCCAAGAGCTCTGAAGTATCCCTCTACTCTTAATTTATCTGATTTGATTTCATTAGCGTTTCCGATTAGTACAGTCTTTCCTCCCCCAAGGTTAAGTCCTGCACAAGCAGCCTTATAAGTCATTCCTCTTCCTAGTCTAAGAGCATCCTCAACAGCTTCCTCTTCATTTTCATAGTCCCATAATCTTGTTCCCCCAAGAGCTGGTCCTAGAGTTGTATCGTGGATACAAGTGATCCCCTTTAATCCACTTGCCTTATCGTGGAAGTATACTAACTGCTCATAATCATATTTCTCCATGTAATCAAATTTGTTCATTATTAATCCCCCTCTGATATTTTTTATTCTTTCAAACTCTTTATCAGCACTTTAAGTTCTTAATCAGAATATATTGCATTTTTTCTAGAAAATCAATACTTTTTATTAAAAAAAAATCAAAAAAAAGTACTCACTCCTTCCAAGCCCTTTATTTTCAGTGATTTTGAACAACTGAAACTTCAAAAATTACTTTATTCACATACTTGTTTAAAGGTATTTTTTGGTATTTTTGTATCAAAAAAAAAGACAAATAAAAATGCAGTAATAACTAAATATCTAGTTATTACTGCACCTTAATTTATCTACTTATTAATCTCTACTCCATTTTTAAATATTATTTTTTCTATTATTTTTCCCCTCTCATCATAGTACACAGCTTCTCCGTCCTGTACTCCCTCGCTAAATGGGATCTTTCCCTTTACCTTACCACTTTCAAAATATATATAGGCTGTCCCGTGGATATTTCCCTGACTAAATGTTACCTCTTCACTTATATTTCCATTGGGATAATAAGTTTTAGCTATTCCGTCCTGAAGTCCGTTTTTAAATATCGCTTCACTGGATTTACTTCCATTATCATAGTATGTTACCAGTTCTCCCTCTATAAGACCCTTTTTAAAATAAGATTTTTCACTTACCTCTCCGTTGGCATAGTAGAAGAACACCTCTCCCTCTATAAGACCTTCTATATAGTTAGTGGTGGATTTCACACTGCCGTTTTCATGATAAAATACAGCTTCTCCACTTAATACTCCCTTCTTATAGGATACTATCCCTGCTATATTCCCATCTATATAATATGCTGTATTTATCCCCTCTATAAGACCATCCTTAAATGTAGCTTCCTCCTTTATCTGCCCTCCTATATAGTAGAAGGTAGAGTCTCCGTTCAATATATTGTCTTCAAAGGATAGCTTTCCCAGTATATTATTGGCTGCATCTCTTAATACCCTTCTTCCTACCTCTTCATTATTGAGATAGCTTATTGTGAGGGATGTTCCATCGGGGTTATAAACATAGGTTGTTCCCTCTCTTTCTCCATTTCTAAAGGTTACGACCTCTTTTAGTCTGCCCCCTGGATAGTAGAGTTCTGATTTGCCGTCTAGTACTCCTCTCTGGTACTTCTCTCTTTTATATACCTGACCAGAGAGAAACTTCATACCTGAATCCATAGAATAGAGAGCATCCACTAAAGAGTCTTCATTAAATTTATATATCACTTCCCCTGTAAAGGGAACCTCACTATCTTCTTCATAGATCATCCCCTCCTGAAAGATCACTTCTGTATCCTCTAGAGTTTTGGCAAAAGATAAAAGAGTTATTGCTATAAGCATAAAGCAGATTAAAAGTTTTTTCACAGGAATCACCTCACCGATAAGCTAAAAAGCTTTAATATTATATTTTATAAAATTTCTCTGTTTATTCCTCTATTAAAGTTTTTTTAGATCTTTTAATATCTATTATCTTACCCTCTCATCTTCTTTTTATTAAAAAAACACTCATTTTTTTTAAACACAATTAAAATTAAGGAATTATAACTATTACATGCGTTATAAATCAAGTAAATACTCCCTTCATTAGTAACCCCTGCCACTTCGTAAAAAACATATATTTTTTATATGTATTAATTTTTTAGTATTGACATTGTATATTTTTAAGTGTAACATATATATTGTATATGAAACGACTGAAAAACATTTATAAGGGGGATGGTTATGAAAAAAATGCAACTTACTACTAAAATATTTATCGGACTTCTACTTGGAGCAATTGTTGGTGCTCTGCTCTATCCTATGAGAGATATTGCTTTTGTGGATAAATTTATTATCGGTTTTGTCTTTGAATTATTAGGTACAGCTTTTATGAGGTCTATCAGAATGATGGTTGTTCCTCTGGTATTCTTCTCACTTACACTGGGGGCATCAAGTGCAGGGGATATTAAAAAACTTGGAAGAATCGGATCTAAAACATTATTTTTCTATCTTGCAACTACAGCTCTTGCTATCACAATAGCTATCGGGCTTGCTAACATCATCAATCCTGGAAAGGGATTCTCTATGGAACTTATGGAGGGTGTTACATATAGTGCTAAGGAAGCAATACCTTTTGTACAGGTACTTCTTAATATGATTCCAACTAATCCAATATCAGCTTTAGCTACAGGAAATATGCTGCAGATCATCGTATTTGCTATTCTTTGTGGTAGTGCACTTACACTTATGGGTGATAAAGCAAACAAGCTGAAGGAAGTAGTTTCTCAGGCTAACGATATGGTACTTAAGGTTGTTGAGATGATTATGTATGTTGCACCATTTGGTGTGTTTGGTCTTATCGGTAAGACATTCGCTACTCTTGGATATGATGCAATAAAGCCGCTTATGGTTTACTTTGTTACTGTATTACTTGCACTTTTAATTCATGCTCTTGTTACTTACCAGGGATTCCTTATTGCTTTTACAAAGATGAGTCCTATTCACTTCTTTAAAAAGATGGTTCCGGCTCTTACTGTAGCCTTTTCTACATCAAGTAGTGCTACTACTCTTCCTGTTACAATGGAGTGTGTAGAAGATGGTTTTGGAGTTAAAAATGAGATATCAGCATTTACTCTGCCTCTTGGAGTTACTATAAACATGGATGGTACTGCTATTATGCAGGGTGTTGCCACTGTATTTATCGCTCAGATATACGGAGTTCAGCTTGGACTTACTGAATACCTTATGGTTATCGTTACTGCTACTGTAGCATCTATCGGTACTGCAGGAGTTCCGGGAGTTGGACTTATCATGTTATCTATGGTTCTTACTCAGGTGGGATTACCTGTAGAGGGAATCGGACTTATCATGGGTGTTGACAGATTACTTGATATGTCAAGAACTGCTATCAATATCTGTGGTGACGCTGTTTGTACACTTATAGTTGCAAAGAGTGAAGACGGATTTGTGACTGGTAAGGAACCAGCTTCAAATCAGGTAGAAAAAGCTTAGATATAACTATAAAAAAAAGGTGTCCCTTCTGGGACACCTTTTTTTCTTACCTTTATCTTTTTATTTTAAAAACATGGTGGATTAATTGCAAATATTATCTTTGCTACATCGTCGGTGGTATTCTCCCACCTGTGCTTCATATACGACTTTATTCTGGAGCTGTCTCCGGTCCCTAGAGAAAACTTATCCCCCTCCAGATGAAGATCTACACTGCCCTCTAGTATATAAGCTACCTCTTCCCCCTTGTGTTCCCTTCTCTCTTCTGAAGACTGAGATCCCGGCTGCAGGGTCAGTATCATAAACTCTATATTTCCCCAAAGATCCGGAGTAAGAAGCTCATAGGAGGTCTCATCCCCCTCAGAGGATAACATTGCCCTTCTTTCATCAGCTCTTACAATGAAGCTATCCTTTGGATACTCCTCCTTAAAAAATAAAAACAGCGGCGTCTCAAGTACATCAGCAATATTTTTTATCGTATTTATAGAGGGATTGGCACTTCCCTTTTCAATCTGGCTAAGTAGAGACGAGGATACTCCGGCGGCTTCCCCCAGACCCTTCAGACTGAGACCCTTCCCTACTCTGAACTCCCTTATCTTAGCTCCTATATTTATATTATTCATCTCTTCCTCCTGATGATGTGTTTATATAAAATTATAACAAATTTTCCCCTATTAATAAATTAAATTTCATTAAACTTATCACAAATTATTAAATGTAGTAAAATTTAACTTGCTTTTATGTATCAACTCTAATATACTTTAATCATAATTAATTATTTTGATTATATTTAATGAAATTTAATTTAGGAGGACTATATGAATATTAAAGATTTAACAACACCCTGCTTCCTTGTGGACCTGGATATCTTAGAGAGAAATATAAATAAGTTTCAGTCTATAGCAGATAACAATAAAACTCAGCTGTGGCCTATGCTGAAGACACATAAAAGTACGGAGATCACAGGTATGCAGATAGAGGCAGGAGCTGCAGGGGTTCTTTGCGGAACACTGGATGAAGCTGAAACCGTTGTGGATAAACTAGGGGTAGAAAGAGTTATGCTGGCATATCCAGTCCTTGGAGAGGCAAATATCAAAAGAATAATAGAGCTTAATAAAAAGGCCGAGGTCTTTATAGCTCTGGATGCCATAGAAGCAGCTAAGGAAATCTCTGCTCTTCTTGGAGATACCACTATAAACTACCTTATTATCTTTGATTCCGGTCTTGGAAGGTTCGGAGCAGCTCCTGAGATGGTAGCTCCCCTTGTGAGAGAACTATCCGCTCTTTCAAACCTTCACTTTGCAGGGATATGTACCCACACAGGTCAGGTATATGGAGTATCAGGCAGTTCCGAAGTAGCTGATATTACTGCTACAGAGATCCATACCACTGAAAGAGTAGTGAAGAGCCTGGCAGAGGAGGGCTTTACTCCTCAGATCGTAGCAACAGGTACCACTCCTACCTTCTTTGAAGCTGTAAAATCAGATATAATAAATGTTTCAAGACCAGGGAACTATGTTTTCTTCGATGCTATTCAGATAGCTCTTGGTAAAGCACAGATAGAGGACTGCTCCCTTACTGTTATGGCCACTGTGGTTTCCCACCCAAGGGAAGACCTCTTTATCTTAGACTGTGGAAGTAAGTGCTTAGGACTTGATAAGGGAGCTCACGGAACCTCTCTTACAGCAGGCTACGGTATCATCAAAGGGTATCCTGAGCTCATTATGGCAGGACTCTCTGAAGAGGTAGCCAAGGTACAGGTATGCGGTGAAACAAACCTTAAGGTAGGGGACAGGGTAGAGATCATCCCAAACCATTCATGCTCTGCAGCCAATATGACAGACTATCTTATCGGATACAGAGGTAAGCAAACCGAAAGGATTATAGAGGTGGATATCAGAGGAAATTCTATCAGACCTGATATCATATAGTTTTTTATAGGAAAAGGGAAGGCATCTGCCTTTCCTTTTTATTATAAAAAAGCCATTAAACAGTGATTTTTTTATTCTATGAAAAACATCAAGAGGAATATAGGTTTCTTTCTTCCTGTTTTCTACCCCTTACCGCCCCTGACTTTACCAGTATTTTCATCTTCTGACGAAATAGTAGGGGTCTGAGACATAAAAAATTTATATTTTACTTCTGGAGTTATGGTAGTATCATATGAAATATAGAATTAAAGAGAAAGAAAAATTAGATCTTTCTGAATTTCAGAATATATAAAGGAGAAAGAAATATGAAAAAGATTGGTTATCTGCTGGTTATACTGGCAGCTGTTCTTTGGGGAACCCTGGGGATCCCTGTTAATGAATTAAAGGTACTAGGGATGAACTCCTATGAAATAGGTGTCACAAGGTCGTTTTTCGGAGCAGCCTTAATTGGAATATTCATGCTATTCTACGACAGATCTTCCTTTAGGATAAATTTCAGATTACTTCCCCTGCTCATAGGAGTGGGAGCAGCCAGTCAGGCGGGGCTTAATATCGGTTACTTTATAGCAATCAGTCAGTTGGGACTGGGGATATCTGTAGTACTGCTGTATACCTCCCCTGTTTTTGCAAACTTATTGGCCTTTCTGGTGTATAAAGAAAAGTTAACCATTGCCAAGGGGATATCTGTAGTACTGGCTATAATAGGATGCTTTCTGGCTGTTACCGGAGGTATCTTTACCCTGAACCTTAGTTTACTGGGAATCCTTGCAGGTCTTCTCTCTGGGTTTTCCTTTGGTATTACACCTATATTCTCAAAGAAGCTTGGAGGAAGAGCTACCCTCCTTCAGATACTATTTTACAGCTTCCTCTTTGGAGGTATAATTCAGGTATTTTTTATTGATGTGGGATCTTATCTGCTAAAAATGAATCCTTCAATTATATTCTATGGACTTATCCTTGCGATATTTCCCACTATTATTTCATTTGCCTTGTATAACAGGGGACTGAAGCATATAGATGCCGGAATAGCTAGTATTCTATGTGTTATGGAGGTAGTCATTGCTACCATTGTAGCTAAGTTTTACTTCTCGGAACCCCTTGGTTCAGTGAAGATAATAGGAATCTTACTGATAATATCAGCAAGTGTCCTGCCCAATCTAAACTTTGCAGGTTATGCAGCCAGAGAAAAAATTATAGATTCAAAAGCATCAGATTAAATATGAGAACAATCAAAAATCCCCCAAAATTTCTTTTGGGGGATTTTTATATAGTTAGATTATAAAGTACAGAGACACAAAGTATACAGCTCCCATTAATATAGACACCCTTTTCTTTTTGAATAATATTCCTCCTAAGAAGATTACCTGCATAGCCAGGTCCATAACAGGAAGAGCACTATTAAAGTCTCCTATGTGAAGAAACAGGCTTCCCTTAGTGAACATATCCAGGATAAACAGTGTTCCCAGGTTAAACAGGTTGCTACCAAGGATATTTCCCATAGCCTGCTGGAACCCGCCTCTTCTTACAGATTCTATAGATACTATGAGTTCAGGAAGTGACGTAGATACAGCCAGCAGTACTCCTCCCACTATAGATTGTCCCAGTACATATCCCATTA
>Ga0070724_10001364_pt1 | contig 14650 bp, 13 predicted proteins | sample tdDd001_FD_67278 | JGI IMG/M metagenome (GOLD analysis project Ga0070724, IMG submission 67278) | Marine sediment microbial communities from the Atlantic coast under amendment with organic carbon and nitrate - tdDd00.1 | ecosystem: Environmental > Aquatic > Marine > Coastal > Sediment | place... | reverse complement strand
AATGGCGTTCTCGGTCAAGTTGGTCAGCACCTGACGGATCTGATCCGAATCCGCAGGGATCAAAACCGGAGCCGCAGGTAAATCGGACCGCATGGTCACATTGCCCTTTTCGGCAAGCGGCGACAGATTGCGGATGACCGAACCCATCAAATCCCCCAGGTTCACAGTCTCGCCGGGACGAATGCGTTCTTGGGATTCAACCTGAGACAACGACAGCAAATCGCGGACCAGCCGATTCATACGCCCCGCCTCGTTTGACATGATGCTCAGGAAACGCTCGCGGGCGACTTCGTCGTTTTTGGCGGGACCTTGCAGGGTCTCGATGAACCCCAGCAATGCGGTCAGCGGGGTGCGCAGCTCGTGGCTGACATTTGCAACAAAATCGCGGCGCATTTGTTCCGCAGTTTCAAGATGCGTAACGTCCAGAAAGGTCACCAAAACCCCCGTCCGGTCGCCGTGACGAATATGGCCGCAATGCACCTTATAGGTCATGTCGTTCCGGCCCTGCGTGGTCAAATAGCGCGTGGTTCGCGGCTTGCCCGAGGCACGACAGGAATCAATCGCATCCAGCACCGAAGGCTGGCGCAACACAGTCAGCAAATGGCTGTCAGCCAGATTCTCGGTCTCCAGCAGCTTTTGCGCCAGCGCGTTCCCGTCAATAATGCGCTCTCCTGCGGCGATCATCAGGGCGGGCATCGGAATGGCGGCCAGTGTGTCCTGGATCAACGTTTCGGTCATATAGAGCCCCTGCCCTGAGAGTGATTATGCAACGGGTGTCAGGCCATCGCGGAAACGGCGCATGTTGTCTTGGTAATGCACGGCGCTCATGGTGAGGCCCGCAATGGCCGTAACATCCAGCGTGCGCACCACTTTGCCCGGAGCCCCCATGACAAGGCTGCCATCGGGGATTTCCTTGTTTTCAGTGATCAAGGCCCCTGCCCCAATCAGGCAATTTTTGCCGATCTTGGCACCGTTCAACACCGTCGCGCCCATCCCGATCAGCGAGTTATCCCCGATCGTGCAGCCATGTAGCATCGCCTTGTGACCGATGGTGCAATTCACGCCAATCGTCAGGGGGAACCCCTTATCCGTATGCATCACCGTGCTTTCCTGAACGTTAGAACCCGCGCCGATGTGGATCAGTTCGTTATCACCTCGCAGGGTGCAGCCAAACCAGACCGAGCTCCCACTGTCCAGCCGCACCTGTCCGATGACATTGGCGTCCGGGGCAACCCAGAAATCACCATCCTCGGGCGTCTGCGGTGAGTGGCCGTCCAAAGCATACAAAGTCATTGCAAGTCCTCGAATTCAGTTTGCAGTTTGCGCACATGTTGCACCAAAGCGGGCTGCTGCACACGTCGCAGCCGTGTGGCTTCGACGATAGTCTTCAGCTCGGCGGCGGTATTGTCCAGATCGTCGTTGATCAGAACGTGATCATAGCTGTCCCAATGGCTGATTTCGTCCCAGCTTTTGGCCATCCGTTTTGCGATGACCTCGGCACTGTCCTGGCCGCGCGACACCAGACGTCGATGCAATTCAGTGATCGAGGGCGGCAGGATAAAGATCGACAGCGTATGCGCGCCCAGGGACGAGTTGCGGATCTGTTGCGCGCCCTGCCAGTCGATATCAAACAGCACGTCCTGACCGCCGTCGATCGCGGCCTGGACCGGCGCCTTGGGCGAGCCATAGTAATTCCCAAAGACCCGCGCATGTTCCAGCATCCCGTCCTGATCCACGGACCCACGAAACGCATCCTGTGTCATGAAATGATAGTGCTGGCCATCGACCTCGCCGGGGCGCGGATCGCGGGTGGTCGCAGAGACCGAAAACTTGATCTCGGGGTCCCAGTCGCGCAAACGGCCGGTCAATGTCGATTTTCCTGCCCCAGACGGGGACGACAGAATGATCAAAAGACCACGACGATTCATAGGGTTACTCCACGTTTTGTACTTGTTCGCGCATTTGGTCGATGACGGTTTTCAGCTCCAGCCCGACGCGCGTCAGGTCGGTATGTTGCGACTTGGAGCACAGGGTGTTGGCCTCGCGGTTGAACTCTTGCATCAGGAAGTCCAGCTTGCGGCCAACGGGGCCGTCTTGCGCCATCAAGTCGCGTGCAGCGGCGACATGAGCCGTCAGGCGGTCCAGCTCTTCGGTGACGTCGGATTTCACCGCGATCAGTGCCAGTTCCTGCGCGATGCGCTGCTCGTCCGTGTCGGCATAATTCTGCAAAACCTTGTCCAGCCCTGCGCGCAAGCTGCGTTCCATATCGTCCTTGCGGGTCTCAATCACCGCAGTGGCCTGGCTGGTCAGTGTGTCGATTTGATCAATTTGGCGCATCAGGATTTCGTCTAACGCACGCCCTTCGGCAGCGCGCATTTCCAAAAACTGCACCACGATTGCGTCAAAATCGGCCAACAAGACAGCACGCAACGCGGCTGAGTCATCCGGCGTTGTACGCATTTCCATGACGCCCCGGATTGCCAGCACGTCCGCCGCGCTGGCGGGGGTCAGCGACACTCCGGCCTGCATGGCTGTTTCTTCGATTTGACGCATCCCCTCAAGCACCGAGGACAAGACGCCCGCATTCAACGTCAGGGCGCCCGCACCCTCTTCGCGGGTCAGTTTCAGCGAGAGCGAGACACTGCCACGGCCCAGTCTTTTGCCCAGAACACCGCGCAGCGCCGTTTCCAGCCCCTCGATCCAGTCGGGCACACGCAGGCGCAGATCCAGCCCTTTCGCGTTGACCGAGCGCAGCTCCCATGTCCAGCTGAAGGGCGAGTGTTCGGCGGTCCCCGAGGCAAATCCGGTCATCGACTTGATCAAGCTCATCTCCTCTGATTGCTGGCCAAGCCCTAAGCTATTTTGCCCATGCGGGGCAAGGTGCGCATCAAGAGGTTAACCATTTGAAGCGATTTCATAAGCAATTTTCGATAACTCATGGCATATTAACACTTGGGTAACCTTTGACGTTGAAGCTTCGTTAACAAACGGTTTCACGGTCAAGGTGGGCGATGAAAACGTGGGTGAGAATGATGTTTTTCGGTGGTCAAAAGGACAACAAGATCGTTGAGATCGGTCAGAATCTGATGCAAAACAGATTTCCCGAAATTGCCGAAGTAGACGCATATTGGACGGCGTTGAAAGGGTCGAGGCTGGTGCCCGGACGTCTGGAAATCGACCCGCGCGGGATCGAAGGCGCGCTCAGCCATGTGTTCCTTCTAGAGCGTATTGCCCCAGGTATCGCACGGATACGTCTGGCGGGATCGCACCTGAACGACTTGATGGGCATGGAGGTGCGCGGGATGCCGTTTTCCGCGCTTCTGGCTCCGCAAGATCGAAATCGCTTTGCCGAACATCTGGAGCAGGTCTTTACCGCCCCCGCAAAAATGGTGGCCGATCTGAGCGCCGAGCGCGCATTGGGAAAACCGCGTTGCGAGGCGCGTCTTCTGGTGTTGCCGCTGACGGATGGGGAAAACCGGATCACCCGCGCCTTGGGCTGTCTGTCGACCCATGGAACAATCGGGCGCGCGCCTCGGCGGTTTATGATGCAGGCGCAACAGTTACGCCCCCTGACCGGAGCCGTACCCCTGCCCCGCGCCACGCAGCAAGTTTATGGGTTCACAGAGGCGCCGCAACCGTTTGATCGGCCAGATCAGCGGCGGGCGGATGGGGCTGGGCCGCGCCCCTATTTGCGGTTGGTAAAAACCGACGACTGAGCCGCCTGCGGTAAAGTCAGAATTTAAGTATTTTCAGCAAGATGAAACGAAAAAGGCGCCCCATATCGGAGCGCCTTTGAGATTTAGAGGGTCTGCTGTTTAGACCGCGAGCGCTTGTTTGCTGTCCCGCATCGCCGAGAGCTCTTCGGCAACCAGGAAGGCCAGCTCCAGCGACTGTGACGCGTTCAGGCGCGGGTCGCAGGCGGTGTGATACCGCGCGCTGAGGTCTTCTTCGGTGACGGCGCGGACGCCGCCGGTGCATTCGGTCACGTCCTGGCCGGTCATTTCGAAATGCACGCCGCCGGGGATGGTGCCTTCGGCGCGGTGGATGGCGAAGAATTCCTGAACCTCGCGCAGGACCGATTCAAACGGACGGGTCTTATATCCTGTGGCCGATTTGATCGTGTTCCCGTGCATTGGGTCGCAGGACCAGACGACGTTGGCGCCTTCTTCTTGGACGGCTTTGATCAGGCGCGGCAGGTTATCGCCGACCTTGCCAGCCCCGAAACGTGCGATCAGGGTCAGGCGCCCCTCTTCGTTTTCGGGGTTCAGTTTTTGCATCAGAACCTTGAGGTCCTCGGCGGTGGTGGTGGGGCCGCATTTCAGACCGATCGGGTTTTGCACACCGCTGAGGAATTCCACATGGGCACCGTCGGGCTGACGGGTGCGGTCACCGATCCACAGCATGTGACCCGAGCCGGCCAGCCATTTGCCCGAGGTCGAGTCCAAGCGGGTCAGTGCCTCTTCGTATTCCAGCAGCAGGGCCTCGTGCGAGGTGTAGAAGCTGACGGTTTGCAGCGCCTGTGTGCGCGTGCTGTCAACGCCTGCGGCCTTCATGAAGTCCAGCGTGTCCGAGATCCGGGTGGCCATTTCACGGTATTTGGCAGCCTTTTCGCCTTCGGTGAAGCCAAGGGTCCACTGATGAACCTGATGCACATCTGCATACCCCCCGGTCGAGAAGGCGCGCAGCAGGTTCAGCGTCGCCGCCGACTGGGTGTAGGCTTGCAGCATTTTGGCGGGATCCGGGATACGGGCGCCTTCGTTGAAGTCGAGCTCGTTAATGATGTCGCCGCGGTAGCTGGGCAGCTCCAGCCCGTTCACGGTTTCCGTTGGGGCGCTGCGCGGTTTCGCGAATTGACCCGCCATACGCCCCACTTTGACCACGGGCACCTTGGCGCCGAAGGTCAGGACCATCGCCATTTGCAGCATGACCTTGAACGTGTCGCGGATCGCATTGGCGCTGAATTGCTCAAAGCTCTCGGCGCAATCGCCGCCCTGCAACAAGAAGGCCTCGCCGCGCGAAGCAGCGCCCAGGGCTTTCTTCAGTTTGCGGGCCTCGCCGGCAAAGACCAGAGGCGGATAGTTGGACAGCTGTGCCTCGACGGCGTTCAGGGCTGCCTGATCCGTATAGTCGGGCATCTGAACCCTGGGCTTGGCGCGCCAATTGGTTTTTTGCCACTCACTCATCGTTCCACTCCGGTTTGGTGCAAATTTTGTCGCTCTTCTATACAGAAGGGCAATCCCGTGCGCCATAAAGAATTGCCCAATTGTTTTGCGACATTGGCACGAGGTGTTCGGTGGGTCTTGAACGGTTGAGATAAAGGTGATGAAGTGCCGGGCAGACTTAGGAAAGGTCCCCTATGGACGAAGATCGCCAGACCGTGGAAGTAGAGCCGCACAGCGAAAAACCGCGTCGCTTTGTGTTTGTTTTGCTACCCAATTTCTCTTTGCTGAGCTTTGCCTCGGCGCTGGACAGTCTGCGGATTGCGAACCGGATGGCTGGGCGCGAGCTGTACAGTTGGATGTTGATCGGTGAAGGCGGCGAAACGGTGCTTTGTTCTGCCGGGACCGAGTTCAAGCTGGACGGTGATCTGTGCGAGTTGACCCGAGACGACACTGTCCTGATCTGTGGCGGCATTAACGTAAAATCGTCGGTCACGAAAAGATTGCTGTCCTGGATGCGCCGCGAAGCCCGGCGGGGACTGTTGATGGGGGGGCTGTGTACCGCCACATTCGCACTGGCCAAAGCGGGGCTGCTGGATGGCAAACGCGCCACGATTCATTGGGAAAACCACGATAGTTTCCTAGAGGAGTTCGACGAAGTGGATCTGACCAAGTCAGTCTTTGTGATAGACGGGAACAGGTTCAGCACAGCCGGCGGCACGTCCTCGATTGATCTGATGCTGAACTTTATCGCTGCGGACTATGGCGAAGAACTGGCCAATGGTGTTGCGGATCAACAGATTTACAATTCAATCCGAACGGATCGCGATGCGCAGCGGCTGTCCACGCCCACGCGGATCGGTGTGCGTCACCCCAAACTGTCCCAGGTCATCCAGAAGATGGAGGCCAATATCGAGGACCCGATCAGCCCCGCAATTCTGGCGACACAGGTGGGCATGTCCACGCGCCAGCTGGAGCGCCTGTTCCGCAGGTATCTGAACCGCTCTCCTAAACGATATTACATGGAGCTGCGTCTGCAAAAGGCGCGCAACCTGTTGATGCAAACGGATATGAGCGTGATCAACGTCGCCTTGGCCTGTGGATTCGCCAGCCCTTCGCATTTTTCGAAATGCTACCGGGCACATTATGACACGACTCCGTATCGCGAACGCGGCAGCCACGCAGCGCGCCCCGCGACATAGCGCAACAGGCTGCATTACCCGACGAAACGCCCAGGCGTCAGTCCGGGAATGGCGTCGCAAAGCCGTGCGCAATAGTCGGTTTTCACCCGTTTTCGCGGCCAGACGCCCTGTTGGACCAACTGATCAAATAATGAAGTCACCCCATTGGGAAGCACATAAAAAAACCTTGGGCGAAAGATACTTTTCTTTTCGAAAAACGGGGGATAGGCTCCGAAGCGGACCTACTGTTCCAACCTGGGAGTATGATATGAAGAAATTTTTGATGGCCACCGCCGCGACCGCCCTAATGGCTGGCGCTGCACTGGCAGGAAGCCACGGCAACGAAGTGAAACTGGGCGTGATTCTGGGCTTCACCGGCCCGATTGAATCGCTGACCCCTGCGATGGCTGCGGGTGCCGAGATGGCCATGACCGAAGTCACCGCTAGCGGCAAGCTGATGGGCGGCGCGAAAGTCACCCCCGTACGCGCCGATTCGACCTGTGTTGACGCCGGCGCGGCGACTGCTGCGGCGGAACGTCTGATCACCTCGGACGGGGTCAAGGGCATCATGGGTGCGGATTGCTCGGGTGTGACCGGTGCGGTTCTGGCTAACGTTGCTGTTCCCAATGGTATCGTGATGATTTCGCCCTCGGCCACGTCGCCTGCCCTGTCGGCAGCCGAAGACAATGGCCTGTTCTTCCGTACTTCGCCGTCGGATGCCCGTCAGGGTCAGGTTCTGGCCGAAGTGCTGATGGAAAAAGGCATCAAATCGGTCGCTGTGACCTATACCAACAACGACTACGGCAAGGGTCTGGCGGATGCATTCAGCTCGGCTTTTGTTGCAGCTGGCGGCAGCGTCACGGCAACCGCCGCGCATGAAGACGGCAAAGCGGATTATTCGGCCGAAGTGGGCGCTCTGGCGTCGGCAGGTGGCGATGCGCTGGTTGTTGCGGGCTATGTTGACCAAGGCGGTCCCGGCATGATCCGCGCCTCGCTGGATTCGGGTGCGTTTGATATGTTCGTACTGCCCGATGGTATGATCGGTTCGGCCCTGGAAGAGGCGTTCGGCTCGGAAATCGAGGGTTCGGTCGGCACTGTGCCGGGCACCGAGAGCGAAGGCGCTGGCATGATGGCCAAGATGATCGAAGCCGCAGCCATCGAAGGCGGTGACGGCCCCTATGTCGGCGAAAGCTATGACGCAGCGGCGCTGATCATGCTGGCCATGCAGGCGGCGGGCTCGACCGAGGCTGGCGATTACAAGACCAAGATCATGGATGTGGCCAACGCGCCGGGTGAGAAAATCTATCCCGGTGAGCTGGGCAAAGCGCTGGAAATCATCGCCGGTGGCGGTGAGGTGGACTATGTCGGCGCAACTGCGGTTGAACTGATCGGCCCCGGCGAAGCAGCTGGCGGATACCGCGAGCTGGAAATCAAAGGCGGCAAGCTGACTACCGTCAAATACCGCTAAGTCACGATTCTTGACACTGAACAGCCCGGCCCCGTGCCGGGCTGTTTCCATAAAACAGCGTGAAATACGCACACAGACGGGGGATGCCTATGATTGTCGTCGAAGACGTTCATAAGCACTTTGGAGGGTTCCATGCCGTTGACGGCGCGACCCTGCGAATTGAAACTGGATCGATCACGGGGCTGATTGGCCCGAACGGCGCCGGTAAAACCACATTGTTCAACGTGATTGCAGGCGTGCTGCCGCCGACATCTGGCCGCGTCATCATGGATGGCGAGGATATAACCGGATTGCCGCCGCATGCCCTGTTTCACAAAGGGCTGTTGCGGACGTTTCAGATCGCGCATGAATTCGGATCAATGACCTGCCGGGAAAATCTGATGATGGTGCCAGGCGGGCAATCAGGCGAAACCCTGTGGAACACCTGGTTCGGACGCAAGCGCATCGCCGACGAAGAGCGCGCCCTGCGCGCCAAGGCCGATGAGGTTCTGGAATTCCTGACAATCGAGCATATCGCAGACCTGAAAGCGGGCGAAGTCTCGGGCGGGCAGAAAAAACTGCTGGAACTGGGCCGCACCATGATGGTGGATGCAAAGATCGTGTTTCTGGACGAGGTGGGCGCCGGTGTGAACCGGACGCTGCTGTACACTATCGCCGACGCAATCAAACAGCTGAACCAAGAGCGTGGATATACGTTTGTGGTGATCGAACATGATATGGATTTCATCGACAGGATCTGTGACCCGGTAATCTGTATGGCCGAGGGCAAAGTTCTGGCCGAGGGCACCCTGGCCGAAATCAAGGCGAACGAACAGGTGATCGAGGCCTATCTGGGCACGGGCCTGAAGAACAAAGACAAGGTGGGCGCATGAGCGGGAACCCGTACCAGGACGATCACGGCAACAAGGACGCCACGATCACCAATCCTGATGGTGCTTCGGGGGGCATGGTTGCTTCTCCGGGCTCTGACGCGAAAAAACACACGGCCGAGGCCTATCTGATTGGTGATTCAATGACCGGCGGCTACGGTAAAACCGGGCCGGACATTCTGCATGATTGCACGATTGCCGTAAATAAGGGCGAAATCGCTGTGATTGTCGGCCCCAACGGGGCGGGAAAATCCACGGCGATGAAGGCGACCTTTGGGATGCTGAACCTGCGTCAGGGCGCGGTACGTCTGGATGGCGAGGATATCACCGATCTGAGCCCCCAAGATCGTGTAATTAAAGGCATGGGTTTCGTCCCCCAGACCCAGAACATTTTTACCTCGATGACGGTCGAGGAAAACTTGGAAATGGGCGCCTTTATCCGCACGGATGATTTTCGCGACACTATGGATCAGGTTTTTGATCTGTTCCCGATCCTCAAGGAAAAGCGGCGCCAGCCGGCGGGCGAGCTATCCGGCGGCCAACGTCAGCAAGTCGCCGTCGGGCGTGCGCTGATGACCCGCCCCAAGGTGTTGCTGCTGGATGAACCTACGGCTGGGGTCTCGCCCATCGTGATGGACGAACTGTTTGACCGCATCATCGAGGTCGCCCGAACGGGGATCTCGATCCTGATGGTGGAACAAAACGCAAGACAGGCATTGGAGATCGCGGATCAGGGCTATGTTCTGGTGCAGGGGGCGAATGCCCACACCGGCACAGGCAAGGCCCTGCTGGGCGACGCCGAAGTCCGCAAAAGTTTCCTGGGGGGCTGAGGCTATGGATTTTCTGAACGCAATTGTTGCGCTATCCAATTTCGTACTGGTTCCGGCGATCGCCTATGGGTCTCAGTTGGCGATCGGGGCTTTGGGGGTGACGTTGATCTATGGCATCCTGCGGTTCTCGAACTTTGCTCATGGGGACACGATGGCCTTTGGGACCATGGTTGTGGTGCTGGTGACCTGGCTGTTCCAAAGCTGGGGAATTTCCTTGGGGCCGCTTCCCACGGCGCTGTTGGCCCTGCCCTTTGGGATCGCGGCCTGTGCCCTGCTGGTGTTGGGAACGGATCGGGCGGTCTATAAGTTCTATCGCGCGCAAAAGGCAAAGCCCGTGATCCTGGTGATTGTGTCGATGGGGGTCATGTTCATCATGAACTCGGTCGTGCGGTTTATCATCGGCCCGGATGAACAGCGTTTCGCGGATGGTGAACGCTTCATCATCACCGCACGCGAATTCAAGCAAATGACCGGCCTGCGCGAAGGGCTGGCCCTGAAATCTACCCAAGGCCTGACCGTGATCACCGCAGTGATCGTTGTCGCCTTGTTGTTCTGGTTCCTGAACCGTACGCGTACCGGAAAATCCATGCGCGCCTATTCCGATAACGAGGACCTGGCGTTGCTGTCCGGGATTAATCCCGAACGCGTTGTGATGATCACATGGCTGATCGTAGCGGCGCTGGCGACAATCGCCGGGACACTGTATGGCCTGGATAAAAGCTTCAAACCTTTCACTTATTTCCAGCTTCTGTTGCCGATCTTTGCCTCTGCAATCGTTGGCGGGCTAGGCAGCCCACTGGGCGCTATCGCTGGTGGATTCGTCATTGCCTTTTCCGAGGTCACGATTACCTATGCGTGGAAAAAAGTGCTGGTCTACCTGATGCCAGAAAGCCTGGAACCATCCGGTTTGGTGCAGCTTCTCTCCACTGACTACAAATTCGCCGTCAGCTTTGCGATCCTGTTGGTGGTGCTGCTGTTCAAACCCACGGGTCTGTTCAAAGGAAAATCAGTATGAGCGATACAGCAAAGAAAATTGGCTTGTTTGCCATCGTTGGCGCGATGATCCTGGCGACAGGGTTTATGCAAAGCTGGAACTCGGCCCTGCTGATCATCAACATGGGGCTGATCAGCGCGATCATGGCGCTTGGCGTGAACCTGCAATGGGGGTTTGCCGGGCTCTTTAACGTGGGGGTGATGGGTTTTGTTGCCCTTGGCGGGCTCGCCACTGTGCTCATCAGTACTGACCCCATCCCCGAGGCCTGGAGCGCGGGCGGTTTCCGCATTCTTCTGGCTCTGATCCTGGGTGCCGCCACGATTGTCGCCGCCGTGCTGGTCTATGTGAAACTGCCCAAAGGCAAGACACGCACCCTGGCGCTTCTGGCGGTGCTAGTTGTGGGCTTCTTTGTCTATCGCTGGGTGCTTGATCCCGCGACCTCGGCGGTGGAGGCCATCAACCCTGCCGCCCAAGGCAATATTGGCGGTTTGGGACTGCCCGTGCTGCTGGCGTGGCCGGTCGGCGGGGTGCTGGCGGCGGGCGTCGCCTGGATCATCGGGAAAACGGCGCTTGGCTTGCGGAGCGATTACCTGGCGATTGCCACGCTGGGGATCGCGGAAATCATCATCGCCGTCATGAAAAACGAGGATTGGTTGGCCAGAGGCGTCAAAAACGTGATCGGCCTGCCCCGCCCCGTCCCCTATGAGATCGACCTGCAAAACACGCCCGCCTTTGTGGAACGCGCCGCAGGTCTGGGGCTGGATCCCACGACGGCCTCGACCCTCTGGGTCAAGGGCTTGTATGCGGTGCTGTTTACCATCGTTTTGCTGATCATCCTGTGGGCGGCGCAGCAGGCGCTGCACTCGCCTTGGGGCCGTATGATGCGCGCAATCCGCGACAACGAAGATGCAGCCGAGGCCATGGGCAAGGACGTCACTCGCCGACATCTGCAAATCTTCATTCTCGGTTCGGCCGTCTGCGGCGTGGCCGGGGCAATGATGACAACGCTGGATGGCCAGTTGACACCCGGAACCTATCAACCTTTGCGGTTCACCTTTCTGATCTGGGTAATGGTGATCGTGGGCGGGTCAGGCAACAATCTTGGTGCTGTTCTAGGCGGGTTCCTGATCTGGTTCCTGTGGGTTCAGGTTGAACCCATTGGCTTGTGGCTGATGCAAATCCTGACAAGCGGCATGGCAGACGACAGCGCACTGAAAATTCACCTGATCAACAGCGCCGCGCATATGCGCCTGCTCACGATGGGTTTGGTATTGCTTCTGGTACTACGTTTCAGCCCGCGCGGGTTGATACCCGAAAAATGACCTTCTGCTGTAATGCTCGTGGATAAGACGGGAGCCTCCGGCGGGAGTATTTGGAGCAAGATGAAAAGAGAGGCGCGTGGGATCGGACCCGCGCGCCTTTTCTATTTCATCTTGCCAAAAATACTCAAATCCGAGCGTTGACCGCCTGCGAAGGCCTGGCGTGTTAGCGACCTTTGAACAGGCTTCCTAGAATGCCGCGCACGATACGGCGGCCAGTGGTGCCTTTGAGTTCTTTGACAATCGCCTTGCCAAGGGCCTCGCCCATTGTATCGCCTCGCGAATTTGAATGGCTGGAGCGCGACGTCGAGCGGGTTACGCGTGTGCCTGAGTAGCGCCGCGCCGCTTTGTATTCGCGCTCGGCTGCGGCAGCCTCTTCTTCGCGGTTTTCGGCGTCTTCGGCGGCGCGTGCAGCGTCTTGGGCGCGTTTGGCCAAAATCTCGTAGGCGGAATGACGATCCTGCGAGGTTTCATACTTGCCTGCGACAGGTGATGTGTTGATAAGCGCCTTGCGCTCGGAAGGTTCGATGGGGCCAAGTTGCGAGGATGGGGGGCGGATCAACGTGCGTTCGACCACACCAGGCACGCCCTTTTTCATGAGGAACGAGGTCACGGCCTCGCCGACGCCGACCTCTCGGATGGCCTCTTCGGTGTCAAAGCGGGGGTTGTCACGATAGGTTTCTGCGGCCATGCGCAATTCTTTGCGGTCTTTGGCTGTAAAGGCGCGCAGCGCGTGTTGGACCCGGTTGCCTAGCTGGCCCAGGATGTCCTCGGGGACGTCGGCGGGATTCTGGGTGATGAAATAGACGCCCACGCCTTTGGATCTGATCAGCCGTGCGACCTGTTCGACCTTATCGACCAGTGCTTTGGGGGCGTCATCGAACAGCAGGTGGGCCTCGTCAAAGAAGAAGACCAGTTTAGGTTTGTCTGGGTCGCCGACCTCGGGGAGCTCTTCGAATAGTTCGGACAGCAACCATAGCAGGAAGGTCGCATAGAGCCGTGGCGCGCCCATCAGTTTGTCTGCCGCCAGGATGTTGATCCGCCCGCGCCCGTCAATATCGGTGCGCATGATGTCGGACAGCTCCAACGCGGGTTCGCCGAACAGGTTGGCCGCGCCCTGATTTTCCAGCACCATGAGGCGTCGTTGAATCGCGCCGATTGAGGCGGTCGAGATATTGCCATAGCGCAGGCTAAGGTCCTTACGGTTTTCCCCCATCCAGACCAGCAGGGCCTGAAGGTCCTTTAGATCCAACAGCGCCAGCCCCTGTTCATCCGAGAGACGAAATGCGATATTCAGGATGCCTTCTTGGGCCTCCGAGAGTTCGAGCAGGCGCGATAGCAGCAGAGGCCCCATTTCCGCGACTGTGGTGCGGACCGGGTGGCCCTGATCGCCAAACATGTCCCAGAAGGTGACGGGAAACGACGCATAGCTATAGTCGTCGAACCCAATTTTGGCGGCGCGGTCGGTAAACGCGCCGTGAAGCTTGAAGGACTCTGAGCCTGCTTTGGCAATGCCTGACAGGTCGCCTTTGACATCCGACAAGAAGACCGGGACACCCGCTGCCGAAAATTCCTCGGCCATGATTTGCAGTGTCACGGTTTTGCCGGTGCCCGTTGCGCCCGCGACCAGTCCGTGCCGGTTGGCGTATTTCAGCGTCAGGCTCTGCTTTTCGCCGTAATTTTCACCACCGCCTCCGATGAAGATTGAATCCTGCATATTGGCCCCTGTCACTCGTGTTCGGAATGAAAATACACTGTTAACCCTTTTGTGCCACAGTGAAATTCGTTCCCGCGGCACATGTCCTCTTTGCTGCGGAACGAACTTCCTCCCTGTCAGACTGGCCGCGCTTTTCGGAGCGCGGCTTTTTTGAGGCGCGAAGAGTTGAAAACTCGGTTGACCATCCAGGGTACATGTCCTAGCGTTTGGTCAATGACTAAGTCGGCCAGTCCGACGGGGAGCAAAAAAATAATACGGAAAGGGGACCCTTGTGGTCCCTTTTTCAATTTTCACGACCCTCATGAGGTCACCCCCCTGTGCCCAATGGCAGATTTTCGCCCGCCCCCCTGAAAGGTACGGAATTTGTGGCCTGACAGCCCCGCGTACACATGCTAAGCCCTGCCTAAATGGAACTTATAACGGGGAAACCCATGTTCAAATTTCGTACCGCCCTGCCCTTTGCTCTGATGATGTCGCTGGCCGCGCCTTTGGCTGCCCAGGACGCTGAAAAACCTGCCGAAGATACAGGTCTGGAAATGGGGCAAGAGGTTGCCACTGGCCCGCAGCCCTATTTCCGCGAGGAATCGGGCGATTGGAAACTGGAATGTCTGAAAACCGGCACCGAGCAAGAGCCCTGCCAGCTGTTCCAGGAAAGCTATGGCGCTGACGGCAAGCCCTTGTCGAACATCCGCCTGTTCCGCCTGCCCGAGGGTGGCCCTGCTGTCGCAGGCGCTGTGATCGCCGTCCCGCTGGAGGTTCTGCTGACCGCGCAGATGACACTGACAATCGACGACGGCAAAGCCAAGCGCTATCCCTTTTCGGTTTGTGATCCGTTGGGTTGCTATGCACGCATCGGTCTGACCGCCGACGAAGTTGCCGAACTCAAGCGCGGTGCGAAGGCTGTGATCCAGGTGGTCCCCTTTGTTGCGCCGAACGAGCGGATGACCGTGAACCTGTCGCTTAAGGGCTTTACCGCCGGGTATGAAAAAATCATCCCGATCGAGATGCCAAAACAGTAACCGCACCCCACAGACATACAAAAGGCCCGCGCGTTGCGGGCCTTTTTGTTGGCGCTATTAGGGATTTAGATCTTTTTCAGCGCGAGAACAGCGT